>OVEP010000246.1_pt2 | contig 16093 bp, 17 predicted proteins | sample 1779801 | NCBI WGS metagenome assembly OVEP01 (sample SAMEA3914791, study PRJEB12502) | metagenome | biome: forest; material: soil | place: Canada | collected 2011-07-03 | depth 0.1 m
CGCATGTACCTCTTCACCCTCGGAGCCGCGGCCTTCGTCGACCACCTCAACCCCCGCGAGGCCCAGCGCTTGACCGCCGTTGCCCTGGCCGGCCTGGATCCCGACCAGTTCCCGGAACTCACCACTGGTCGGGAGACCATCTGCAACGCTGTGATCGACCATGACGTCTACTACATCGGCTTGCGCCAACTCATCGCCGCCAACGATCCGAGCATCCCGAAGGCCGCCGGGCATTCGTAACCGCGGTGCCGCCGGGACCCTGGTCCACACCGAGGCGACGCCGTCCAGCAATCCGCTGCTTCCAGCCATGGGAGCTCCAGCTGATAGATAATCAGAACAACTTCACCGTCAGTACATTGAGCAAACCGCGTCAACCGAGCCGAGGGTCGGGCCGCTCGGTCCCCACAGTTGGTGCGCGAGGGGCCGGACGGTGGCGTTCGGACAGGGGGGGGAGCTGCCTGGCCCCCGACAGGGGGCGGGAACCAGGCAGCGGTCTCAGGGCAGGAAGCGGGTGGTGCCGGACCGGTTCGGGTGCTGGCGGGTCAGACCCGGTGGGTCCAGACCGGGCCGTTGGGCCCGTCGGGCTTCTCCTCGCCGATCCAGTAGGTGTGGCCCCGTTCGTCGACCGCGAGCCGGACGTCTTCGATGCCGGGTTCGCCGTTGGCCTGCCAGAGGGCCAAGGTCTCCTCGATCCGGTCCCACAGCCCCAGCGGGCCGCCCTGCCGAACGTTCCACTCCCCCTCGACGCTGGCCTCGGTCAGCTCGGCGAAGGACTCGCGGTCGACGTCGAACAGGTACGTACGGGACGAGCCGTCGTCGTCCAGGGAGCGAATCAGCTGGACGCCCGGGGCGGCGAGCTGGGCGAAGAACGCGGGCGTCCAGCCGTCGAGGAGTTGCGGGGACATGCGGGTGATTCGCTCGCTGGTGGCGTAGGCGGCTCTGGCCGCCAGGTCGCCGGCGGGATACTGGTCGACCTGGGAGCGGGCGGCCATGAAGGAGGACCGGGCGACGATCCGTCCGTGCGCGGTGCCGTCTTCGCGGACGGTGAGCTTGGCCAGGCCCGTGCCGTAGGTCCAGGTGCCGATGGTGGCCAGGATGGTGCCGCCCGGCCGGGTCTGGCGGACCCAGCCGTAGGGAATGCGGCGGACCGCCATGGTGGCGATCACGCGATCGTAGGGAGCGAGGCGGGGGTAGCCGGTGAGGCCGTCACCGTGGACGGTCCACGCGGAGTAGCCGCACGCTTCGAGGGCTGCGTCCGCACGGCGGGCGACATCGAGGTCGACCTCGACGGTGGCGACGTTGTCGGCGCCCAGGCGATGGCACATCAGCGCGGACGAGTAGCCGGTGCCGGTGCCGAGCTCAAGCACGGTGTTGCCGTCGCCGAGGTCCAGGTGCTGGATCATACCCAGGACGGTCTCGGGGAGCGTCGAGGACGACGTGGGGAACCCCGTCACGGGCTCGGAGGTCTGATCGGCGGTCAGATGCCCGTCCAGCTGGGTGACCAGCGACTGGTCGCTGTAGGCGATGTCCAGCCACTCCTGCGGACCCGTGCCGACAGCGGTCTTCGGGATCCACCGGTTGTCGTCGCCCGGGAGGAAGACGCCGGGGTGCAGGAACGCCTCACGCGGGACTTCCTCCACGGCCCGGCGCAAGGCAGGGTCGTTCAGCACGCCGGCCTTGGCGAGCCGGTCGGCGAGGTCTCGGCGGGCGCCGGCGCTGTCGGCCAGGTTCATGATTTCTCTCCTCGTTCGAGCAGGTCGGCGAAGGCCGCGGCGACCGGCAGACCGGTCTCGGCTTCCAGCCAGCCCCACTGGCCGTTGCTGTTCAACTCCGGCCAGTGCAGGTCATCCTGGCGGTCCAGGCACAGGTCGAAGCTTCCGCTGCACAGCCCGAAGTGGGCCAGGTACTCGATCAGTGCCCGTTGCATCCGGTCGGGCAGGTCGACGACCTTGTACGACAGCGCGCTGTAGTCCCGGCGCCAGTCCAGCAGGTCGGAGTCGATCCGGACGGCGAACACGCGCTGCCCGACCACGACGACCCGAAGATCGGCGATCTTGTCGACGCGAGCCTGGAAGAGGTGCGGAGCGGCGCGGACCGAGTCGTCGATCTCCTCGGCGGTCACCGGCTCGGTCCAGACGGACATCCCCACCTCGCCCTGCCGGTACGGGGTCCAGCACAGCACCTTGTACACCGCCTCGCCCTGCTCGGCGAGGAAGGCCCGGACAGCGTCAGGGTCGTTCGACACCAGCGTCGGGGGCACCGTGAAGCCCATGCGCTGGGCCACCGCGAGCTGGGTCGGCTTGTGTTCGGCGGCGTGGTTGCGCAGCGGGTGGTTGACGAACAGGCACCCCGGAAGGCTGTACAGGATGCCGCCCAGTCCGTGCCGGACCTGGCTCGACGCGAATCGGGCGTCAGCCGGATCCAGCTGGTCGAAGGCCGGCCAGCGTGGGCGGCGCCAGTACAGCGAGCGGGCCTCGCCGATGTCCGCGGTCCGCGACGGGGTACGGATCTGTCCCGCCGGACAGCCCGGCGAGGACCCGAACCGTGCAGAGACCGTCAGGTCCTCGCCGATGTCCGTCGGATCGAAGCGGACGACGGGCACACCGCGGGTGTTGAGTTCGGCTATCACTGCGTCTGCGGTCGTGTCGTCCGCCTCGGTGGCCACGAGCACCGGCCTCTGCACGGTCATGGCCATCAGTCCTGGTCACTGTCCTGCTGGTAGTCCGGGTCACTACGGCTGTCCTGGTTGGTACTCCCAGGCGTCTCCTTGTTGGTGCCCTTCAGCGTGCCATGCTTCCCCATCTCAACGACCATGCCCTCAGCGTCACGGAAGACGCCGAGCTGATCGACCGGGTCCACCTCGATCGTGGTGAACGGCACCTCGTGGAGCACGGGGTAAGGGCGCATCCGACGGAGCCCCCACGGGCGGACGAGCGTGTTCTGCATCTCACATCTCCTCTGGGTTGGTGGTGCAGACATTCAGCGACCGGATATCCGGCGGACAAGGCCAGCCCGTCGCCAGAGAATCGGCGACAGCCCGGCCGCGCTGGACCTTCACGGTCCCGCTGTGGCTGATGGTCTCTCAAGCTTCTTGCGAGGCCTTACACGACGATCGGCGCTCACCTGGTCAGGGGGAAACTGGTTCCGCGAGGGGACCTCTTGAGTCGCGCTGTCGAGCCACAGCTGCTGTCGACCTTCCGGGCTGACGGAGAGCCCGTAGCGGTCGATTGCCGGGCTACCGCGGTTGACGTACCAGGCATGTGCCCTGGATACCTCTTCGAAGATGCGACGCGGGCCGAACTGGCGGACCGGGAAATGCTTCTGCTCCGGATCGCCGGTCCGGTCCACTGCGGCCCATGAGTCACCGCCGGATGCCACTAGCCACAGCCGCCCTCCGGCTCTGCCGACGCTGGCGCTGACGTCGCCGAAGCAGCGGGTGTCCGGCAGCAGGCTCCCGATGGCGAATCTCGCGTCCGGGCTGCCGAGCACGTCCCACAGGTTCAGCGAGGTCACGGCCTGCTGGGCCGGGTGCCCTGTCGGAGGTACCAGGCCGGGGGCCGGCGGCACCTCGCCTCCATCGCAGGCCATGCAGGCCCCGTCGGAGGCGAAGCGGCCCTCGGCGCTACCGGTGGAATCTTTCCTCAGCTTGAGTGTTCCCCCCGGGCCCCACGCAGTGGACCAGGGCGTCACGATCAGCCCCCCGGGATCCACCTGGTCGATCCACGCCCTCGGGACCCGACCCTGGATGGCGGAGGCCGACACAATGCGGTCGAACGGAGCATCAGGGGCCCACCCGTCCGCGACGTGGCCGACCCGGACCCGGACGTCGAGCTGGAACCGCGCCAGGGACTGTGCCGCTCTCGCGGCGAGGCCAGGATGAACCTCTACGTTGGTGACCTCACCTCCGCGCAGGTGAGCGCGGATCAGCCCGGCCGGCCACCCGGTCGCGGCCCCCAACGTCAGCACCTTGTTGTCCGGCTCCAGCTCCAGGTCGACCAGGGTTCGGGCGACTACCTGGGGGCGCTCGCAGCACAGCTTCGCTTCGATCTGGTCACGGGGATCGGTCTGGGGGTCCCCATCGAGCAGGATCACTGCCGCCGAGTCCCGGTAAACCCCCTCCAGCCACCGGTTCTCATCCTTCGAGCGGTCGAACGCAGTGTAGGAGTCGTCGCCGTCCTGGGACCAGAAGGTGTCCGGCAGGAACCAGTGTCGCGGTACGGCGGTGAACACCTGGCGCCACCGGCCGGGGAGGACGCCGACGGCCTCCAGTTCCTCGACCAGTGTCCGGCGAAGGGCATGCGACCGCGTGACGGCCTGTCGTGCCATCGTGTGTCCTCCCTTCTCCTCGCTCACGACTACCTCCAACTAGCGTTCGTTCCCGAAGTCTTGCTGCGTGACCAGATAACTACCGACCGACGCGGTCAACGGACACAAGGGGGACACAAGGGATCAGCCGCGGAGGCGATCCAGCTTCCTCAGCAACAGAACTGATGTCGGATCACCTCAGTGCTCGCGGAGTTCGTCCCTCATCAGGGGCTCGGTCTGGCCTCCCGCGTCAGGTTGGCCTGGATAAAGTCTGGCGCGCTCAGCGCACGGGGAGCCCGTCGAGCACTTCGACCAGGGCACTCGCCGTGGCAACCGAGGCGCTACCCAGGATGACCAGGTAACTACCGTTCGTCGGTATCGTGTCGGACCGCAGCGAGGGGAAGTACAGACCGTGCCGGCTGAGAGCGGTGCGCAAGCGGTCAACGACCTGGTCGACGGCAGTGGGGTCCGCCATCGGCGGCGCGGCACCATGGTCAAGGGCCGTCACCGGGACGTACGGGGCTGGCGTCATCGGGCATTCCTTTCGCAAGCTACCTACTGGCCGGTCTACCGCTCCGGTAGTCGAGCCTCGGTCAGACATCCACTCGGCCCGGCACGGAAGACCGCCTCTGTTCCGCAACGACGACCTGATGTGCTCTGGGCGATGCATACGGTTCCAGCCGCAGCAAGCCACGACCAGGCCATTCCACCGGACATCTGATTGTCAATCAGGTGATAAGGCAGACATGGCCGGACATCTGCCGGACAATCCCCTGGCCGGTATGGAGATCCGGCCCACCGGCAAGGTATGTAGGAGGCAAGGGTGCGCCTGCTTGACGAAAGGACCGGCATGGAGGACCACCGCACACTGCTCTCACTGCTCGCTGACCGGTTAGGAGTGACCAGCCATCGCGACTTCCTGCCGCTCTACAACGGCACGGCAGCGGAACTCGCAGCGGCGACCGACGACCGGCGCTTCCGCGACGAACGCTGCGACGAACGCCGCTGGCGCCGGTGGAAAGCGGGCGAGGTGGGCAGCGTGCAGGGAGGCGCGAGCAAGATCCTCGAACGGATCTTCAAGCGCACCATCGCCGAGCTACTGGCTCCCCCGCAGCCCAGCGACGAACGCACAGCGCCACCGATCTTGATAGACGAGAGCGAACTACTGATGACCGCACACGACGCCTCCGGCCGAGCCAGCGACTACGCCGCCCACCGACTCTCACCCGTAGCCCTGGAACAGGTCCAGGACGACGTGACCAGCCTGGCCCGGACCTACAGCACCCTGACCCCGGTCGCCGTCTACACAGAGGCGAGGAGACTGCACGCCAAGGTCTCGTCCTACCTGGACCAGACAGCGGTCCCCACGCAGATGCGGGACCTGCACTTCGCAGCGGGAGTCACCGCCGCCCTCCTGTCGCAGGTCTCGTTCGACCTCGGCTCCCGGACAGCCGCGGTTGAACTCGCGCGTGCCTCGCGGATGCACGCCGAAGTCATCGGACACGGCCCGCTGGCCGCCTTCTGCGACTGCACCCTGGCCCTGATCGCCTACTGGGAGGGATATCCCGAGCGGGCAATCCGCAGCATCGAACGCGCCCAAACGGTCCAGCTCGGCGGCACCGGCACCATCCGCCGGGCCGCCATCGCCGCCCGTGCGTACGCGCACGTCGGTGACACTGAGCGAGCCCGCCAGCAACTGGCCATCGCCGCTGAGACAAGCCGAGACGAGCGCGACGAGATCCACGACGAGATCGGCGGAGAGCTGGGCTTTCCCGACCAGCGCCGACTGCTCTCCGCCGGAACCACGCTGTTGTGCATCGGCGACGCCCAGGGGGCCGCCGATGCCTCCGGCCAAGCACTGGAGCTGGTCCGGACGCTGCCCCCCGCGCAGCAGTCACCGAAGGTCCTCGGGGAGGCCGCCGCCGACCAGGCCCTGGCCCGGCTGATGCTCGGTGATCTGGACGCCGCCGCGGAGTCACTGCGGACCGTCCTGGAGATTCCCGCCGATCAGCGCGTCGACGGCCTGGTTCAGCGGGTTTCCCCGGTCCGCCTCGCCCTCAACAAACCACCGTTCAGGGGCAGCGTCCCGGCGCGGACGATGGCCCAGAGCCTGGAGGTGTTCGCTGTGGAGAGCGTCCCCACCCTGCTCGGGCAACCGCCCGCACTCGGCTGAAATCAGCGCCGGGCAGCGGCCAGCAGTTGGCGTTCCTTGTCGGCGTCGAGTCCGTGGTCTGCTGCCCGGGGGTGCTCCACAGGGCGGCCGTCGGCGCTCAGCCACGCCCAGGTGTCCCGAACGGTCTCCTCCAGCGGCCGGGCCCGGAACCCTGCGGCCACCGCAGTAGAGGCGTCCACCTGCCACACCCCGGCATGGGTGCGCCACAGCGGCAGCTCGGTCCACTGGCGCACGCCGCGCTCGACAAGGAAGTCGTCCGGCACCCAGATGAGTTCACCGCTTCCGCCCGTGGCGGCGAGGCAGCCGCGCAGGAAGCTGCCCATGGTGTCGCGTCCGATCGGTGCGGCCACGTTGTGGACCGCGGGTCCGCTGCCGGTCGCCTGCGCCAGGATGAAGTCGGCGACGTCGCGCACGTCGACCGGTTGAATGGTCTGCCCGGGGCTGCCGGGAGCCAGGATCGGTCCACCGCGCGCGGCCCGGCGGAGCCACCACGGCAGTCGGCCGACGTACTCACCCGGGCCGAGGATCACCCCGGGGCGCAGGATCGCAGTGCGTTCCGCGCCGAGGGCGGCCAGGACGGCGCGTTCAGCGCCGGCCTTCTGCCGCCCGTAGTGGAGGTTGGGGCCGGACGCTCCCGGTGCCATGGCTCCATAGGTCGCATCCGCGTCCGGCGGCCCGTCCAGAACCGGGGACTGGACCGTCAGCCGCTCGTCCGGCCAACCCTCGTACACCGACACCGTCGAGACGTAGACGTACCGGCGGGTGTGAGCAGCGAGACGGCCAGCGCCCAGAAGGACATCACGCGGAGCCATCTCCGAGGCCGAGGTATCCACGACCGCGTCCCACGGGCCGCGGGCGGCCAGGGCCTCCAGGTCAGCCGGCACGGTCCGGTCCCCGTGCACGGCTTCAACGCCGGGCAGGTCAGTGCCGGACCGGCCCCGGTTGAAGGTCGTCACCGCCCAGCCCCGCGCCAGGGCGGCTTCGACAACTGCTTTGCCCAGAAACCAGGTGCCCCCGACGACTGCGATCCTCATGACACTGATCCTGCCGGTTCACCACCGGTCAGCGCTACTGCGGACCTCACGCCTCCGTGAAGTAGCCGCAGTTGGCCGAAGGGACACAACGGGGACACAACTACGCTCGAAGTTGGCTCATTTGCCCAGATAGTGCGTCGCCAAGTCCTTCGGCGGGGACACTGGGTGTATGCACGCTGCCACTCCGACCGGAGCCGTCGGGGAGAACATTGCGACGCTCCGGAAAACAGCCGACTGGTCCCAGGCCAAACTCGCTCGTGAGGCCGGGATCTCCACCTCCTACCTGAAGAAGATCGAGATCGGCGACCGGGCCTGCCGCCCGGCCATCGCCGCCTCGATCGCCAACGCGCTCGGGGTCACCCTCGCTCTCCTGTACGGCCAGCCCTACAGCGAGACCCCCGTCCCGCCCGAGAAGATCAACGCCCTGCGCAGCGCGGTACGCCGCTACGCGCAGCCGATCACCGACCAGCCCTACCCCGAAGACGTCCACGAGCTGCTGGAGCGCGCGACCAACCTGCGCGCGGCAACCCGCTACCGGGAACTCCTGGACCTCCTCCCGGACCTGGTCGGACAGGCGACAGCCCACGCCCACAGCGCTGACGACCCGGCCGGCTGGCTGCTGCTCGTCGACGTCTACGGCTGCGCCTACACCGTCGCGCACCGGCTCGGCTACCCGGACCTTGCCGAGCTGGTGACAGCCCGGCAGGCGTGGGCCGCGCACCAGACCTGGAACCCCATGGCCGTCGCTGCCGCAGCCTGGTCGGAAGCCGGTACGTTCCAGTCTGCTGGCGACTACACCGGTGGGCTGTCGGTGATCGAGGACGCCATCACGCGCATGGGTTCCTACCAGGCCGACTCGGTCACCAGCGCGGTCGCCTTGGGCAGCCTCCATCTGCGCGGCGTCACCTTGGCCTCGCGCGCCCGCGACGCCACCTCGACTGCCGACCACCTCCGGCACGCCCGGCACCTCGCCGATCAGCTGCCAGCCGACCGGGGCGACATCCTGGACCACAACCTGACCTTCGGCGCGGGCAATGTGGACCTCCACGAGATGGCGTCCTGGGTCGAGCTGGAGAAGCCGGCGAAGGCGGTCACGATGGCGGACCGCCTGGCCAGTGCCAGCCTGCCGGGGCTAACCCCTACCCGTACCGGCCACCTGCACATTGACTCAGCCCGCGCGCGCCTGGCCGCCGGTCAGCGGGACGAAGCCGTCGTGGCGCTGTTCAAGGCGAACAAGGTGGCACCGCAGATGGCGCTCATCCACCCGATGGCGCGTGAGGTCACTCGGGTCCTGGTGTCGCTGCATCGCCGCTCGAACCCCGAACTGTCCAAGCTCGCCAGGCAGATGGGCATGGCCGAGTAACGCAGTGGGAGGCGGCCGGCCTGCACGCTGCCAAGAGTGCTCCCGGTCCGCCTCCCGATCAACGACCGTACCTGAACCCGTCCACTGGCGGCTCTGATCCAACCGGCCAACGATCGGCAGGCCATGGCCGGATCGCATCACTCGGGTGGGGACTTCTCCAGCAGTACCGAGTCCCCGTGCCGCTCCGCCAGCGCGGCCAACAACAGTTCACGTCGAGGTCCGCTCCGCCGGCCTGATCGACAAGTGGCACCAGGCCCACCCCGAGATGACCGCCGCCGCGGCGGCCCTCGGCTACGACCTCGCCCAGCACCGCCCCCAGCAGGTCACCCAAGAGCTGATCGACTGGGCCGACCTCGTCCTCGCCATGGACCACCTGGTCCTGGAACGGCTGCGCGACATCGCCGACACCGCCAGCACCACCGAGATGCGCCTGTACCTCGACCACAACCGCGACGTCCCCGACCCGATGGACCGCCCCGCCGCCGAGTTTGCCGCCTGCGCCCTGCTCATCGAGACTGGAACCCGACTCCATCTGAGCTGACGCTGCACCGAACGGCCTCGGCCCCGACCCCATCCACGGGGCAGGTACCGGGGCCGTCCGGGTCAGCGGCCGGCAGCCGCGTCGAGCACCACGTCGACCAAGCGCTCCGCCGCATCCGGGCGGCCGTGCTCCCGGGACCGCGCCGCCATCGCCTCGCGCAGCGCCGGGTCCGCCAACAGCGGTGCCAGCGCCGCCTACAAGTCGCCGGGCTTGGCGTCGCCAAGGAGGGCCACGGCCGCACCAGCCTGCTGAAGGTGGGAGGCGTTGTGGGCCTGCTCATTGCCGGCTGACGACGCCAGCGGGATGAACACCGCGGCCTTGCCGAGCGCGGTCACCTCCGCAAGCGTCCCGGCACCGCTGCGGCTCACCACCACGCTCGCCAGCGCCAGCACGTCCGGCAGCTCCGCGCCCATGTAGCCGGTCAGCAGGTAGCGGCTCGCCAGATGCCCCGGCAGCGCCTCGGCCTGCCCGCGCAGGACCGCCTCGTTCGCCGGGCCGCACTGGTGGATCACGTTCGCGCGCTCCAGCAGCCACGACAACACGCCGGACACCAGAGTGTTGATCTGCACCGAGCCCTGCGCACCGCCGGTGACGTACACCGTGGGCAGAGCACGCTCGAACCCATACAGGCCCAGGGCAGCCACGGCCTTGTCTGCCTGTCCGGTCAACACCGCCGGCCGCACCGGGTTGCCCGTCACGACCGCTGTCCGCCGCGCGGACTCCGGCAGCAGCGGCAGCGTCGACTCAGACGACACCGCCACCCGGGTCGCTGCCCGTGCCAGCACCTTGTTCGCCAGCCCGAGCCGGACCGTCTACTCGTGCACCACCAGCGGCACCCCGCACGAGCGCGCCGCCAGCCCCACCGGCACCGCCACGTACCCGCCGGTTGCCAGCACTACGTCCGGCGCGAACTCCGCGATCAACGACCGCGCCTGGGCCGCCCCCCAGCGGCACCCGACTCATGTCACGCATGTTCGCCGGAGAGATCATCTTCAGCGGGTTCGACGAACGCCGGACCTTCCCCGTCGCGACAGGCTCGAACCGAATGCCCTCCGCAGGTGCCACCCGGGCCTCCAGCCCCTTCGCGGTGCCGACCCACAGCACGTCCACCGAGCGTCCCTCGGCGGCAAACCGCGCCTGGAGCGCCTGCACCGCAGTCAACGCAGGGTACGTGTGCCCACCCGTGCCGCCGCCCGTGACCACCAACCGCAACAGTCCGCCCTGACTCGTGAACCCCACGTTCGCCTCCTACCGACCGCAGCGTCTTACAGCCTGACCAACCATCAGCCTACGATGAATTGGATACTGTCCGTCGCGACCCGATTTCTGGGCGTACCGCCCTCACGGGCCGAAGCGCCGACCCCGGGGCACCCATAGCTCAACCAGGGGAACATGCGGCCTGGCTGCCGCCTGACCGGAGGCTCTTGGCCGGTAATACACATCACTCACCCGGGCGACCCGCCAGCTTCCGGCGCGGCCAGGCGCTCCCGCACGATGTCCTCCAGCTCCAGGTTGTCGTCAACCCAGCATGCTGGGATGAGGCGGGGAGGATCTGTCCGAGGGTCGAGTAGGACATGGTGCGGCTGAGCCGGTCGGGCGGGATGCGCTCCTGGACATAGTCGGCGCTGCACACCCTCCACCAAGCACCGATTTCAGCAGTATCCATGAAAAAACTCTGATGTAACAGCAAGCAGACACGGGTAGCCTCTTGTTTTAGCAGGATTTTCATGACTAGCATGCTGACATGATGAGCGAAGAGTGGAGTACGGCCTTGGTCGCGCGAGTGGCCGGAGAGGTACGCCGACAGCGCAAACAGGCGGGCATGAGCACCGAGACCCTCGCCAAGGCCTGCTCCAACCTTGGTGTGCAGATCGCCGCAAACACCATCACCAATTTCGAGACAGGCAGGCGGGTGTCGCTAAAGCTCGAAGAGCTGCTGGCCTACGCGCAAGCGCTCCGCGTCCCCCTGGTGAGCCTGCTCTTTCCGCTGGACGGCCCGCAGGAGGTCTCCGTGCTTCCGAACCTTGTGCTGTCCACTTGGGAGGCAGTGCAGTGGGCCTGCGGAGCGGAGCAGTTGCCCGGCTCCGCAGCCGAGGGAACTCCACGCGAGCTGCTGGACGTGTTCCGCGAGCACGAAGCGCTGGTGCGTACCGCCATGGTCTCGTTTGACCTCTCGGCTGAGCGGCGGCGTGCGGCAACACAGACCCTCGATGCGACCAGGGCCTCCGAGCTGGCCTCGGACGCGAACCAGTTCGAGCTGATCTTCCAGCGGGACTGCCGGGCCCTGGCCGCTTCACGCAGTGCCCTGCACGGCCGCGGCCTGGAGCCGCCGAAGCTGCCCGAGGCCCTGGCCTTCGTCGACAGCCAGCCCTCGACCGGGAGCTGAGACCTCCACCCATCCGGCCTCTGCCGGACAGTTCTGCTGGTCTCCGAGACGGCCCAAGCCGGCAAGCATCCGGCCGCCCCGGAGACAGCGAGCCCTCACCCAACCGCTGCGAAACGACCGGAGATGGCAACGTCCATGATGCCTCAGTCCACCCTGCCCGAATCAACAGCCGGTGCCCACGTCCGACGCCGGCCCCTGGACGGTGCGCGATGAGCCAGCACCGTCTGAACGCTGCCCAGGTCGCCGAGGTCCTGACCATGCGGGCCCCCGACCAGGCCACCTCTCAGGAGGGCACCTCTGACGAGGTGGACCTGCTGCACAGCGGATGGCACAGCACTGAGGAGATGGCCGCCCTCCTGAGGGTCGACCCATCCACCCTGCGTCGCTGGCGCACAGCACGCCCTCCAATGGGGCCGCCGTTCGTCAAGCTCGCCAACCGGCACTACACCTACAGCGCCGCCGACGCACAGGCTTGGCTGGCCGAGCAGCGCACGGTCCCAGGGCAGGCCGCCTGATGTCCGACACGACGCCGATCATGCCCATCGGCATCAAGCTGTCCTGCGATATCGAGTACCGCGGCAACGAGCATCCGGCCGAGACCCGCTACCGCGCCCGCGTCCGATGGACAGATCCGGGTGGCGGGGGCCGCAAATCCTTGTCCTCCTCGGTTGCCACGGAGCCGGAGGCCGAGGCCTGGATCGAGCGCATGGAGCGCGCCGCGCTGCGGGGCATCTCCCCCAATACCTTCGCCATGACCATGACGGAGTACGGCGAGAGCGTCTGGGCGCTGGCCATGCGCGGCCTGGCGGAGAACACCGTCGAGGGGTACGAGGCCGGCTGGAGACTGCGCGTCCTTCCCCTGATGGGGCACTTCCAGGTCACGGCCGTCACCAACGGCATCACCGACCGCGTCCTGAGCCACTGGATCGAGACCGGGATCGGCAAGTCCCGCATCAAGCAAGCCCTGAGCGCGCTCGTCCGCGTGATGGAGCAGGCGGTCCGCGACGGGATCATCGAGCGCAACCCGTGCCGGATGGCGGGGTGGCAGAAGCTCTACACGAAGATCGAGGCCGAACTCGACGATCCGCGCTCGCTGGCCCTGGCCGACTGGGACGCGCTGGACGAACTGGCCAACGCCCTGGTTGCCCGCTCCCACGGCAACTACCGCGGCTGGGGGGACGTGGTGCGCTTCGCCGCCTGCACCGCCGCGCGCATCGGCGAGGTCTCCGGAGTCCGGGTCAAGGACATCAACCGCGTCGACTGGACCTGGAACCTGTCCCGGCAGACCACTCTGGTTCCGGGCGGCCTGAAGGACAAGGAGACCAAGGGCAAGCGCAGCCGCCCCGTCCCGCTGATCGAGGAGATCCGCGAGATGGTCAAGTGGCGGCTGACCGTCCTGGGCGACCAGCCCGATGCCCGCCTGTTCACCGGCCCCCGCGGCGGGCGCATCTCCACGAACGTGCTGCGCGATGCCACCCACTGGGACGAGGTCGTCGTCAAACTCGGCTACGAACATCTGCGGCGCCACGACCTGCGACACACCGGGCTGACCTGGATGGCCGACGCCGGAGTACCACTGCACGTACTCAAGGAGATCGCCGGACACGGCCACATCAGCACGACCGAGCGCTACCTCCATCCGAGCAGGCGCTCGATCGAGAAGGCCGGCGACGCGCTCAGCGCCCACCTCATCGCGAACCGCCGGGAACCCGAGGCCCCAGTACCGCCCAGCGCAGCGCGGACTGAGACTCATCAGGAAGAGGAAGCACCGATTCGCCACCTGCGCGTAGTGCGCTGAAGCTCCCCGCCCACCGAATCCCTCGCCCCGGCCGGGGCAGGGCGCGCAAGCCCAGCCCCGGTCACTGTTCCCCAACTAGCCAGCGGTCCGACGCGGTTCGAGGCGCGTTCCCATGCAGGGGTGCGGGTCAAAGCCAACAGCCCCTGGCGGAACGACCTGTGATCACTGGTCAGAATCTTTCCCGTTCGGGGAACCGACGAGGTGCCCCGAACGTATCCACTGACCAGCCCCTGCGTGAGCGGCGTCGGACTGCGTGGGGCTCACGGCAGACCGCTTTCTGGACGGCCCGGCACCGTCGGCGGTCCGCCGTCGCACGCGCCTCTCGCGGGGCGACCGGGCTCGCCTGCCGCCCGTGGCACGGCGAGCTGCCCGGGCTGGGCAGGGGCCTCTGGGGCACAGCGTTAGACGTCTACCTGCGGCCCTGGCTCCGGCTCCGGCGTGATCGCCACGAGGGCAACCTCCAGCTCGGCCGTGGTGAAGCCGCCATTGGGGATGAGGTAGGTCTCGGGGAGCGGCTCGGCCTTGAGCTTCCGCGCGCGGGCGCGGGCGCCGATATCGCGGGTGATCACGGTGACCTTCCCCGCGGGGAGCGCTTGTTGCAGGAGGCTCGCGCACGCGATGGCCTCGTTGTCGTTGTTGGTGAGCCAACTGGACCGCCGTCGATCCGCGCGGATTCATCCAGAGGCCGCCACCGGCGTGTGCCCGGTTACAGGCCGCTTTGAGAGCTGCCTACTCACTACCCGCGGTCGGAGCGGTAGCCGTGGGCACCAACAGCCCAGGCCATCTCCGCGAGCTGGCCCGCGTCCCGCTGCTGGCCACCGACGATGAGCAGCTACGCAGATGCCGCGAACTCCTGGACGAGCGGGCCCAACAAGATCAGGAGTCGCGGCGAAGTGCCACCAGAAGTTCGTCGGCCTCCCGCCGGGCCGGCACGAGCAGCGGATCGGTCACGTCCGGGTAGGCGAGGATCTTCGCGAGGCTGAAGAGGCGGGTGATCATGCCGCTGCGGGATACCAGGTCCTCCTGGCGCTCCCGCAGCACCCGGTCGGCCAGCGCGGGGATGGCGAGAGCTGAGCACCAGAGCGTGGCGCTGTCCAGTCCTCGCGGAGCCTTCCCCCAGTCCTCCCAATCGAATAGGACACAGGAGTCGGGGCCCGTCACGTTGGCCCAGTTGAGGTCTGCGTGCGCAACGGTCCACTCGGTGACCGTGGGATCGAAGTTCACCCGGAACGCCCGGCCCAGGATGTCCTCGACGTGCTGCTGACTGACCTCGACGGTGTCCGGGCTGGCGATCCGAGCGGTCCGGGTCGCGGCCAAGGCGTCCAATGACCGGTTCAGCGTCGCCCACCAGTCGTCCGGAAGCTCGGGGTCAACGAGCAGCGGTCCGCCCCTCCGTAGCGGCATCGCGGGAAGCAGCTCGATCTCGTCGACCCGCCACACTGCTGCTCCGTCCGGGTCGCACCAGGAAGCACCCGAGAACCAAGCAGGCATCGCCACCCCCCTCCAGGGAGGCGGCACACTCGATCCCCCACCCCTGGCTCCCGACGCGCTCGCTGGGCCGGCGTTCGATCCGTACCCAGGTGCCGCGATCGGAAGTCGTCCCGATCGATCGCCGCTTGAAGACCATCGCATCGCGATCCAGACGAGTCCCGAACGCCCTCTCGACCCGGTCCATGATCTCAGGGACGGGGGTCTTACGGAGGTCGACGGAGGGTGCCGGGGATGTAGTCGAAGTCATGCCTGATGCTCTCGCGGCAGCCACGGCTGACGTCAACTCCACCTGGCCACAGCGGCACAGCCGTGACCGCTTGAGAGCGCCGACGCTCAACCCGGCAAGATCGGCGGCCCGCCGGATGCACAGCGTCAGCGATGAATCTCTCGATTCCACAGCGGGCACGACACAGGCCCGGGGGCTTATCTCGGCCTCGGAACGTAGGTCATTGCACATTGACGTGGTGCCCACCGTTGAAGGGATAGTCCGTCAATTGGAGTACTACACAGGCGCAATCGGACCGGGTCGCGGTAGCCGGCTTCGGGTGCGGCCCCACCCCCACCAGTCGTCACGCTGCGTGACCGCGCTCGCAAAGGGTGTACGCCTCCGCTCGCACGGGAATTGACGAGAGGCTCCCCGTCGATTCAATTCCGGGAAGCCGCCCACAGGGCATTCCGGAAGGGTCTAGAGTCGGGCTGTCGGCAGGTTCCGGCGGGGTTTCCGCGCGCATTCGCGCAACGCTCCCGTCGTGACCTTCGTGCGCCTGCGCGCACCCTGTTGGTCCCTGGCTGGTCCCTGGCAGGGTGGCGGACGGGTCTGGTCGGCGGTTGGGTCCAGCGGCACGAGGGCAGCAGAAAGCCCTCTGACCTGGACTTATGTCCAAGCCAGAGGGCTTGTGTTCACTGTCGGGACGACAGGATTTGAACCTGCGACCCCCTGACCCCCAGTCAGGTGCGCTACCAAGCTGCGCCACGTCCCGAGGCTGCTCTGCCTTGCGGCTT
>OVEP010000107.1_pt3 | contig 16048 bp, 16 predicted proteins | sample 1779801 | NCBI WGS metagenome assembly OVEP01 (sample SAMEA3914791, study PRJEB12502) | metagenome | biome: forest; material: soil | place: Canada | collected 2011-07-03 | depth 0.1 m
GTGCCCTGGCCCCTCGTCCCAGCCTGCCGCCGGAACCGTGGTCCCGGACCGGATGGCTCCTGCGCCGTCCCGTCGCTGCCGCTCCGTCCCCTCCCGGCGGCAGTGGAGCCGGAGGCAGTCTCGAACCCGGGACCGAGGGCATCTGCTCCGGCGTCAGCCGCTTCGGAAGAACGAGGGGCACGGTCACCCTGCGGCTTCAGCCATCGCGGCCCGGATCTTGGCCATGCCGCGCTCGGTCACCTCGCCCCGGGCAGCGTCAGTCAAGGACGAGACACGCAGACCTCGGCACCGGGAGCAAAGCCCCGGCTGAGGCAGAGGATCCCGGCATTCGGCACACTCCGCACCGCGCTTCGGATGCTGTCGGGTACGTTGAGCAGGCATCTTCCGCTCCAGGCGTGACCGCACCACTGCGACAGGCGAGTAAACCACTTGCGGCAGTCCAGCCAGCAGTGCCTCGCGCAGTTCGTCCTCCGAGCCTCCACGGTCCATCCAGGAGCGCACCAGCGGTGCCAGCGTTGCAGCTTCGGCCAGGCCCAGAGGAAGCCTTCGTTCCAGCCGCACTGCCCGAAGCAGGGCAAGCATCGCCTCACGGGTCGCACCGTTCGGCTCCTCCGCCTCGGTTGGCAGGGATTGTCCCTTCGCTGCCGGCCGGGTTGTCGGCGCCGGGGTAGCCGCAGCCTCGGCTGCCCTCGATCCGAAATCCACGGCAGTCCCCTCCCGCACACCCGATGCGGCGCCCGCCGCTGCGGTCGCTTCGGCCCCGTTGCCCGTCTCTGCCACCGGGGTGGGGAGGGAGGGTACTTTCTCTAGGTTCTTTGAAAGGGTGCCAGGAACTCCGGGTGCCGGTGCACCGGACGCCGGGATAGTGGCACCCGGCTCCGCGTCCCGCTGCGGCCGGTCGAAGACATGTGCCTCCGACCGGATCCGACCGTTGGGCAACCGGAACACCTCCACCCGGTAGTACCCCCAGACCCGCAACTCGTCCAGCGCCGACTCCAACGCCTTACGCCCCTGTGGACTTGAGTCCGCCATCTGCCGACACGTCTCCCGCCAGGCGTCCGGGCGGGAGAGAAGATCCACCAGCAGTCCCCGGGCGGTGTAGGACATTGCCCGGTTCTGCGCCAGTTCGTTCGGAACGATCACGAAGCTCGACGGATGCGGACTGCGGTGGATACGCAGGGGAGGTCCTCCTGGACGCCGTGGCCGGTATACCTGGCCGGGACGACGGACCATAGCCACGAAGTAGGTCCAAGTGAAGACGATTCCTGAGCGATCAGGATCACACTGGGAGGGCAGATAAACCTCTCTGAACAGCGACGATCCGCGGCCGGGATATTGGTGCGCCGGTACACAGACCGCCGGCGGGCTCGACCGAAGACGAGCTCGCGGCCCGCCCGCATCAGCGGAGCTCTCCGCTGTACATCCCAATCAAGCGAGGTGGTGCGGTCACATGATCTTCCACCGCTGCATGGTGTCGGCTTCGCGGAGGCCCTCGATACGGCGGGCGAGTTCGCACATCTTTTCGGGCTCGTGGGCGGATTTTCTGGCGTTGGTGGTGATCATGCGCAGTTCGCGCAGTTCGCAGAGGGTCCCGTAGCCGGGCCAAGTGGTGACGTCGAAGCCGTATGCCTCAGTGAATCGGACATAGGAGGCAGCGCCGTGGCCGAAGCGGCGGGCGTGGATCTCGATGGTGACCAGGTCCCATTCGGGATGGCCTAGGGCTGCGCTGTCCCAGTCGCAGAGGACGGTGCCTCCCTGGAAGTGGAGGGCGTTCCCGTGCTGAGGATCGCCGTGGAGGACGGATCTGGGCAGCTCGTAGCGGAGCTTGTCCGCCTGGGCGGCGAGCTGCTCGACCCGCTTGGCCAAAAAGCGACGGTCATCGGCGGCGAGGGTGTCAGCAGCGGCGAGGGAGCGCCGAATCGCGGGGGCCGCGTCCATCTCGGGCAGGGCGAAGGGCGGCAGGCCAGCGGTGTGGAGCATGCGGAGGGGTTCCGCCAGCGCTGCTGTATCCACGGGGACGTTCGGCTGTGGCAGGTACGTGTAGAAGGTACCGATGTACGGGGCGACGACGACGGGCTGGTCGACGGGATGGAGTTGCACCGTCGGGAAGTTCTGCCCGGTGAGCCACTGGACGAGGGCGACGGTCTCGCGTACGCGGATCTGCTTCGTGCCGTTTCGGGCGATCTTGACGACGACTGGTTCGGTGGCCAGGCGAACGACGGCGTTGGTCTGACCTCGCATCAGGGTCGAGCCCTCCGGATCGAGCCCGACGGCGGAGCACAAGCGGAGCAGGGCGTCGTGCATCTCGGCTTCGGTGAATCCGCCGGGGAGCCGAACGGGTGCGGTCATGGTCCCCAGCTTTCCGGACGCTGAGGTGTGTTGTCACACCGCGCCAGGTGGCAATGCCAGGATCTCGCCCAGCTCCCGCACCGGGCGGGCGTTGCGCATCGCGGGCGGAATGGCGTCGATGACGTGCTGGGCGCGCGCTCCCAGGATCGGTGTGCGGTGGCCGCTGGGGACCTGCAAGTAAGTGGTGGTGGCCAGTTGGCAAGCCTCGCTGGGCGAGTGGTCCAACGCGAGGCAGATCGCCGCCTCCAGGTGCAGCAACGCCGGATCGATCCCGGTGTGGTCCGGGTACAGGGACAGAGCTTCGAGCTGGGCTTTGCGAGCATTGCGGGTCTGGCCGAGGGCGGTGTACGCGCCGCTGAGGTAGAGCAGCAGACGGCGGTGGGGGAAGGCCCAGGCATCCAACTCGTCACCGCCGTCGCAGTGCTCCAGGAGCTGCCGGGCGTTCTGGATCTCCTTCGCCGTGCCGTCCGCGTCGTCACGCTGGGCCAGGGCGCGGGCCAACGCTGCTGACGCGAAGGCGGCTGTGGGAGAGGGGCGGCCTCGGGTGATGTGTCGGGCCTCTCGGGCCAGTTCGACGGCGTCGTCGAGGGGTCCGTAGTAGTACGGCAGCATGGCAGCCTGAACGCGGACTCGGGCACGCAGCACCGGATGTCCGCTGTCGTCTGCGGCAGTGCGGGCGGTGCCGTACCAGGCATGGGCCTGACGTAGTCGGCCGAGTTTCATCAGGGCGTCGGCGACGAGGGTGGCCAGGATGGCCGTCATCTCCGAGAGCCGGACCTGGAACGCGGCCGGTTGGCGCTCGGCCGACAGTTCGTGGACCTCGGCGAGGTCCGAGAGCAGCAGATCCAGCATGGGTCGGGGCTCGGTGATCATGTACCGGCGGCGGTGCCACAGGAGGCGTTGGTCGAGCAGGTCCAGTTGCCCGGCGGAGACACTGGCGGACGCCAGGGTCCGGTCGACTGCCCGGCGGGCGCCGTCGACCAGTCGATCGAGCGGGTCGTCGTCCTGGCCGGCGAAGAGTGTCGGCAGCCGCAGGCTGTCCAGCCGGGCGGGAAGTCGCTCCGGGGCCGCGTCATGAGCGGTAGCGGCAGGGGTTCGGTAGTCGCCGGACAGGCCCAGATGCTGGGCGTCGGTTTCGTACAGGCGGCACAGCAGGTCGATGGTGCGTGCTTGTGGTCTTCGGGTGGGGTGTGTCTCCCACAGCCTGAGCTGGTCGGCATCCGGTCGGGGTCCGGTGCCCTGGTCGAGGGCCAGGCTGCGGAGCTTGTTGACGGCGTCACTCAGCGTCCAGCCCCGGGCGAGGCGATGAGCGCGTAACAGGCTGACGCCGCAGCACTCTGCGATAGCTGCCACGGTGTGCTCCACGCCCCGGCCGGCTGCCTGATCGCCCAGCCGCTGACGGGCTGCGCAGGAGGGAGGATGCTGACCTGACGCCATGGGCCCCACCCACCCTCGCTGGTTGCCGGATGGTTGGTGATCGTACGGAATCCTGGAGGCCCTGTCCCGAGAACCGCGACTCCCGTCACGTGCACGGCCTGGAACCAGTGAGAAGTCACGGTTTCCGGCTCACCGGTGGACTTTCACGGTTGAGCGCGCCCTCTCGTCCAGCGACCCTGACACAGCTCGACGCCGAGGTCGACAGCTTGCAGGGAATAGGAGCGCGGACATGATGACCCAGTTCGTCCTGTGGCACGCCGCCTATCCCTCCGAGCCGGAGTCCATCGCGCGGGTACGACGTGACCTCCGCAGTGCCATGCGCGGAACGGGCTTTGGCGATGAAGTGACGGACGACGTCGTTCTTCTGGCCAGTGAAATGGCAACCAATGCGGTCCGGCACGGACGCGGATCGGAAATCCGCGACATCGGGGTCCGGCTGGTCGCGGCGGTCGCGGGCCTGTACCTCGAAGTGTCAGACGGCAGTCGGCGGATGCCGCAGCCACGGACATCGCGGGACAGCGACGTCGACGGACGCGGACTGCTGCTGCTCGCCCAACTCGGGCACAGGTGGGGTGTCACAGTGAACTCTGGTGTCGGCAAGCACACATGGGTTCTGGTGGCCGCGTCCTTGCCGGAGCAGTTGCCTCCCACCGCGCCGGCCGCCTGCCGCTCGGAGCCGGACGAGACCGGCGGTGCTTCCGCGCGCGAGTTCGCGCTCCCCGCCTCCCCGGAACGCGAGCTGCTGCTCCGCAGGGTCGATCAGCCGAACGGCCGCCGGATCGGTGTCGGCCCGGGATTGCACGCCGACGATCCCTAGACGCCGGCGCTTCACGTCGAACCGAACTCTCTTCTGCCTCAAAGTAACGGAGTTGATTCAGCATGGTCCGCTCGCGAAAGGGCCCACGTGCGCTGCTGCTCGACCTCGACGGAGTCCTGGTGGACACCCTCCCGGTCATGCGGACGGCGTGGGCCGCAGCCTGCCAGGAGCACGGCATAGATCTGCCCTTCGCGGCCTACAAGCAGCACCTCGGCCGCCCGTTCGACGACATCATGAGCCTCCTCGACCTGCCCAACGGCAATGATCTTCACGAGAGTTACGACCGAGCCGCGTGCGCTGCCGCCGACCAGGCGAAGACCTTCGAGGGCATCGAAGCGGTTCTGCACACCTTCGCCGAGCAGGGATGGTTGCTGGGGGTGGTCACCTCCAAGCCATTGCGCCGAGCCATGCCTCTGCTCGCTCGCCTCGGCACCCCGTTCTCCACGATCCGGACTCCCGGACGGTCGCGCGGAAAGCCCGCACCCGACCCGCTGCTGCTGGCCGTGCTGGATCTCGGACTCGACCCGGAGCAGGCGACCTACGTCGGCGACATGGCGGTCGACGGCGAGTCTGCACGTCGGGCCGGCGTCGGCTATGTGCACGCTGCCTGGGGCTACGGGCTACCGGGCCTGCCGCTGCCCGCAGTCGCTCACGCTCCCCGGGACCTGTTGGCCCTGCTGCGGGTTCGGGATGAGCAGCCGGCAGCTGCGGGACGGGGAACGCAGTGAATACCAAGACGATCGCCCTCCGGCTGAAGCTCCTCCCAGCGGTGCCGCCCGATGGACCGCACTGGTCGCTGGTGGGCATGCCACACGAAGGCCTCGCGGCTGCCGAACCGGAGATCTCCGTGCTGGAGCTGGAGGCCGGAGTCCTGGACCGCCGGGTCGTGCGCCGACAAACCGCCCTGCTCATGGAGGAGTTGGAGGCGTTCAGTGCAAGGGGGGCGAGGACGCCGGGCGGTGCCTGGTGGCTGCACGTCCATCACATTCCGGTTCGTCGGCTCCTGGGTCAGCTCGTCCGCAAATTACTGCTGCTCAACGGCTGGACACCGTTCGCACAGGCTCCGGGCCCGATCCAGCCAGCCGCCAGGGAGGGGCTGGTGGGCGTCCGCGACGGTAGCGCCCGCGAGTACCGGCACTACACCGTGACCTGGTCCGGTGTCGCCTACGCGCTGGGGGCCTCGGCCCCAGGCAACCCGGACCACTCGGCACGGCTGCGACGGGAGGCCCCATCCGTCGAGCAGCCGCCGTCCGGCACCGGAACGGTTCAACCCATCGGGTCTGCGGAGGTATTGGCCATGTCGTGGTCATCGCGGCACGCCGAGACCCTGCTGCCGGTGCTGACCGAACTGGCCGACCGCGGTTTTCAGAGTGTGCTGTTGGACCTGGCTACCGAGCCTACCCAGTACGCGGTGCCGCCGCGCTGTCCGTGCGTCCGCATCGTGCGTGCCCCCGGCTCGTTGCTGTGCACCCCCGGCACCGTTCCCGGCCTGACTCGCACAGATGCGGAGTCGGGCCAGGCGAACCACACCGTCCGTGTGGCGGGTCGCCTGGTCGAACTGCGACGGCTGGAGCATCTAGTCGCCGCGATGCTGGAACTGGGGGCCGGGTGCACCCAACCCTCCTGGCAAGCCACCATCGGTGTTGAGACCTGGATTCAGACGCACCTGGCCGCCGTACAGCCACTCGCGGTACTGGTCAGCAACGACATCAGTCCGCTGGGAGCGCTGGCCGTGCACACGGCGGAGCGCTTCGGCGCGGTGACGGTGAATGTGCAGCACGGCGCCTGGACCGCTGACGCGGTCTCGCGTCCCGCTCTGTACGCCCGGCACCAGGTGGTCATGGGCGAGCGCGATGCCGACCTGGCCCGGATCTGGGTGAAGCACCCCCGTGCGGAAGTTCATGTGCTCGGTCAGCCGCGCTTCGACACCCTGGTCACCCTCAGCCGAACCGCGCAGCGCCGCTACCTGTTGAAGTTGCTCAACGCCGGGGCCCGGTGCGATGTGCAGCGGGTGGTCGTGGTCGCCTGTCAGCCCTTCGGGCCACTACGCCTCGCCCAGCAGTTCTCCCTCCTGGTCGAAGGGTTACAGGCTGCCAAGGAGCGCTGGGGGCTCGTGCTCGCCCCGCACCCTGCGCAGGACCCGAATGTGCTGACGGCCCTGGTGGAGCCGGAAAACCTGCCGGTGGCAGTTGCCGATCCGCGAGTGGGGGCGCGCGGCTGCCTGGCCGGTGCGGACGCGGTGGCCAGCGTCTCCTCCACCTGCGGACTGGAGGCGGTGCTCCTGGACGTGCCGGTCCTGGAGCTGGCCGCACCCGGCGAGTCCACCCTGGGCCTGGCCGAGCAGGGCGCCGCCTACGCCTGCACCACGGCGCAGCACATCACGGCGGCCCTGGACACCCTCACCGGCCCGACTGCCGGGATCGCTGCTCAGGCCAAGGACGCGGTTTGCCGCTGGCGCGGCACCTCGGCCAGGGACATCGCCGATCTGATCATCTCCTGCTCGACCACCGGCTCCGCGCTCGCTGAGCCGCCCGACCATCCCGACCGGGGCGGCCTTCTGGGCGCGTCCGAGGAAGAAGGAGCAGTCATCCGATGACGAACCTGACCGCCGAGACTGTCGCCGACCTGTTCGCCCAGGCCCTCGCCGTAGCCCGAAACGGGGAGCAGGCCAGCCCCAGGGGCATGGCCACCCGCGAGGTCCTTGACGTGAACCTTCGCCTCACCAACCCACGCGCCCGCCTGCTGCTCACCACCATCGGGTCAGGGAGCGGACGGGTGCTGAACCCGGCGTTCGCCGCAGCGGAGTGCGTATGGATCCTTTCGGGCTCCGATGACCCGTGGATCTTCGACTACAACGGCCGCCTGCGGAAGTACGCCGACGCCGGTGTGCTGCGGGGCGCGTACGGGCCGCGCATGCGCCGCTGGTCCGGCCGGACTGACCAGTTGGCGCGAGTGGTGGAGATTCTGCGCGCGGACCCGGACTCCCGTCGAGCCGTCATTCAGCTCTACGACCCGAGCAAGGACAGCGCCGGCCACAAGGACGTGCCGTGCACCCTCTCGTTCCGTTTCCACCTGCGCCGGGGCCGACTCGACATGGCCACCACCATGCGCAGCCAGGACGTCTGGACGGGGATGCCGTACGACCTTTTCACCTTCACCGTGCTGCACGAACTGGTCACCGGATGGCTGGGCGCCGAGCTCGGGGAGTACCACCACCACGTCGATTCGCTGCACATCTACGACCGGGATCTCGATGCTGCCGACGCCATGACCGGCACGCTCGCCAGCCCGCAGATGGAGCCCTTGTCCACGCCGTGGATCGGCTTCGACCAACTCCTGCGCCAGGTCAAGGCCGGGGAGAGGAGCGGGCATCCGGGCTGGGACACGGTGGGCGCGGTCATGCGCAGTTACCGGCTGTGGAGGCAGGACGAGCAGGAGTCGGCGCGCGAGGTCGCGGTACAGGTGGGCGGTCCCCTGGGGCGGGGCCTGCGCTCCTGGTACCAGGAGCTGGACCGCCGCCGTTCCTTCGAGAACGCCACAACGACAGGGACGAGGTGATGACGGTGAAGCGGACCGCCTCCGTTGTCCTGGGCCTGTGTTCGTTCACTCACGACTCCTCGGCTGCGCTGCTGATCGACGGGAAGCTGGTGGGCTTCGTGGAGGAGGAGCGGCTCGCCCAGATCAAGCACACCCGGGCTTTCCCGCAGCGGGCCGTCGACTGGCTGCTGGAGGAGGCCGGTCTGAGTGCGGGCGATGTCGAGGCGGTCGGCTACAACTTCCAGCCCGCCCGCTACCTCGCTGAGGTGCCCCGCGCGCTCGCGATGGTGACCAGCGCTGACCGCCGACCCCGGGCAGTGGTGCGCGCGGCCGGGTTCGCGAAGGTCGCCTGGCGGACCCAGCGGCGACTCGGCTCCATCCAGGACCAGTTCCCCCACGCCCGGGTGGTCCCGGTGCTGCACCATCGCGCGCACCAGCTGGCGGCGTTCACCGCTTCGGGCTGGGCGCAGTCCGCAGTGCTGGTGGTCGACAGCCTCGGTGAGCGGCAGTCCACGACGGTGGCCCACGCCCGGCACGCCGAGCGTCCCGACGTTCGTGTCCTGCAGCGGATCAACGACCCGGCGTCGCTCGGCTACGTCTACGGAGCGGTCACCGAACATCTGGGCTGGCGGCGCGGCGACGAGGAGGGCACCGTGATGGCGCTGGCCGCGCTCGGCGACCCGGCCCGCTTCCGCGGCCTCTTCACCCGCGCGGTGCCACTGACCGACACCGGCTTCGCCGTCGACCCCGCTCAGTTCCCGGTGCGGGTGCTGACCTCCGGCTACCCCCGCACCTCACCGCTGTTCAGCACGACCACCTGCCCGCCGCGCCAGGCCGGTGAGCCGGTGGAGCAGGTCCACCGCGACCTGGCCGCCGCTCTCCAGGAGCGCACCGAGACGGTCATGCTGCACCTCGCCCGACGTGCCAGGACGCTGACCGGGTCGAACCGGCTGTGCGTGGGTGGCGGGGTCGCCACCAACTGCGTCGCCGTCGGCCGAATCATCGACGCCGGGATCTTCGAGGAAGTCTTCGTCCCTCCGGCCCCTGGCGACGCCGGCACCGCCATCGGCGCCGCAGTGGCCGTGCACATCGACTCCGGCAACCCGCACGCGCTGACCGGCATCACCGGCGCGTGCTACCTCGGCCCCGCCTACCCCGAGCCGCAACTCAACCTCGACGCCTGGCCCACCCTGCACATCAAGGCCGTCGATGTGGACCGGGCGGAGTTCCTGGCCGAACAACTCGCCCAGGGCAGCATCGTCGGACTGTTCCAAGGCCGGGTGGAGGCCGGCCCCCGAGCCTTGGGCAACCGGTCGATCCTCGCCTCGCCGTTGCTGCCCGGTGTGGTGGAGCGGCTCAATGCCACGGTGAAGTTCCGGGAGTCCTTCCGGCCGTTCGCCCCGATGGTGACCGCCGAGCGGGCCGCCGAGTTCTTCACCCTGGGCCAGGCGGCCCCGTTCATGTCCATGGCCTCCCATGTCACCGCAGCCACCCGCGAGCGCATCCCGTCCATCGTGCATGCCAACAACACCGCCCGGCTGCAGACGGTCACTTGCGAGCAGAACCCGTTCATGCACGCGGTGCTGGAGGCATTCGCCCGCCGTACCGGCGTCCCGATCCTGATCAATACCTCGCTGAACATCAAGGGCAAACCGATCTGCGGCACCCCGCAGATGGCACTGGATTGTCTGGCCGAGTCCGGCCTGGACGCTCTGCTGCTGGAAGGCTGGTGGATCACCGCATGAGGATCGGCTACAGCTTCTGGGGCTTCCTGGGCAACGGCGTCACCGACACCCCCGACGGCGGACGCAGCCACCGCCGACCCCTGATCGAAGCCCTGCGCCGACGAGGGCACGAGCTGGTGTTCCTCCAAGCCGACCGCGACCGCCTCGAAGCCGGCGACGACATCGCCAGCGACTACACCTTCGACCCCCACGGCTTCCCGGCGGTGGAGGCCCTGTTCGTGGAATGGCGGTGGCCGATCTCGGGTCGCAACACCACCCGGTGCGGCAGCCGCGGGCACACCTGCGACCTGCACCGGCAACGCGAACTCCTCAAGCACTACTCGCTGTTCCACCGTCTCCCGACGATCATCTGGGACAAGGACCGCAAACTGGCAGCCACCAGCGAATGGCGCCGCACCCGGGGCGTCAGGATCGCCGAGGCCGCGCTCAGCCCCTCCCCCAGGGCCCACCGTCTACTCTTCCCCCTCGACGACGCCCTCCTGGACGTCGCCGACCCGGTGGCCTTGGCCGCTCTGCCTCGTCCGCTCACCCTCGCCTACGTCGGGAACCAGTACGACCGCGACACCGCCTTCGACCGCTACTTCGCCCCGGCCGCCGCCCGGGTCGAGCACCAGGTCGCCGGCAAGTGGCCCCAGAGCGCCCGCTGGCCCGACCTGCGATTCTCCGGCCGGATCGCCTTCCAGGAGGTGGAACCTCTCTACCGGCGCGCCTTGACCACCGTGCTGCTCCTGCCCGAGCGGTACGCGGCTGTTGGCCAGATGACTCAGCGGGTCTTCGAAGCGGTACTCGCCGGATGCCTCCCCCTGGCTCCGGCCACCATCGCCCACGTCCACGACTTCGTTCCGGACCAGCTGATCGTCCACGACGGCGAGCAGGTCCTGGAGCGGCTGCACTGGCTGCGCGGAATCGCCGGCGGCGACCAGCACGCCGAACTGATCACTGCTTGTCTCCGGCACCTGGAGCAGTTCCGGCTGACTACCCAGGTCGACGCCCTCGAACGGCTTCTCGCCGACACGGCTGCAGCCTCCCCGCGACCAGTCGCGAAGGTGGTGACATGACCACCCGCCCGGTTCACGAGCACACCTCATCCGACCGCGCCGAGGCATACCGCCCGCCGGCGCTCCTCACCCCCGTTACGGTGGAGAACCATGGACAGAGTCGCGATCGTCGGCTGCTCGGGGAGCGGCAAGTCCCACTTGGCCCGCCAACTGGGCCAGGTGATCGGTGCGCCGGTCACGCACCTGGACGCCGTGTTCTACGACGACGAGTGGAACGAACTGCCCAAGGAGAAGTTCGCCCAGGCGCAACAGGACCTGGTCGCCGAACCCCGATGGGTGATCGACGGCAACTACAACTCCACCCTGCCGATCCGGCTGAACGCCTGCGACACCGTGGTGCTGATGGACACCGCCACCCTGGTCTGCCTGTGGGGGATGTTCTCCCGACAGCTTCGCCACGGCAGCGGACACAAGGGCAACGGCATCCACAACCGCATCCACTGGGGCGTGATCAAGTACGTGGCGACCTACCGCCGCTCCATGCGCCCGCGCGTCCTGGCCAAGATCCACGAGCACGCCGTCCACGCCGACGTGGTCCTACTCAGCAGCCGACGCAGCGTGCGCCGATGGCTCGCGCAGGCCGCCCGCGACTGACCCAACCTTCGCGCCGTCCTGCCACTGCTTCCCTGCGGGCCGAGGGGAAGGGCGGGGCCCGATGACGGCAGAGCTGTTCACCAAGCACTACTCGGACCCGCAGCGCTGCGCGGCGGCTGTCCGCCACTACGCCTGGCTCGCCGCCCACGCTCGACCGCTCCGCCAGCCCGAACTCCGAGTCATCGGCCCCCGGCACCTGGCCTTCGACGAGATCGACGGCCGCCACGCCCAGCCCCGCGACCTGCCCCTGCTGGCCGCGATGATGGGCGACGCCCACGGCGCGGCCTGGACCGGGGAGCTGCACCGCGCCCGGCTGAACCAGACCCACCCACTGCCGGGCGGCTTCCGGCTGCACGACTACGTCGCCAGCAGAACCCTCGTGCTCCAACGCCGATGGGAACAGGGCTTCCTCGCCAACTACCAAGCCATGCGAGACATGACTGCGCTCCTGCGCCGCTCGGCCACCGGGCCGGTCGCCTTCTACAAGGACAGCAACCCGCGCAACTTCCTGATCACCCAGGCCGGCGAAATCTACACCGTCGATGTCGACGACCTTACCCTCGCTCCCTTCGGCTACGACCTGGCCAAGCTCATCCACACCCTCGCCCTGGCCCATGGCCCGCTCGAACCCAATCAAGTCCGCGAGGCCCTCGGCCGCTACAACGAGGCCGCCATGGGCCACCACCCCAGCCTGGGAAGCACCCACAGCAAACGCCTGGCCGACTTCCTCCAGCTGCACCGCGCGCTCACCGCCCCCTACGAGGACCGCCCCCACTACCCCTACGCCCACCTGCAACCTGACCAACCACACTCCCAGGAGCGGGCATGATCCGAAGCGAACTCGTATTCCTGCGGCACGGACAGGCCCAGTGCAACCTCGACGGACTCGTCGGCGGCCCGCGCACCTGCACCGGCCTGACCGACCGCGGCCGCGCCCAGGTCATGCAGGCTGCCCTCCGGCTGTCGGTGGAACACTCCGCCGCGCCGTTCACCGCTCTGTACACCGGACCACGCCTGCGCCTGGAGCAGACCGGCGCGATCCTCGCTGAGACCCTCGACCTTCCTCTGCACATCGAGCCCGGCCTCGACGGCCCGATCCACGGCGAAGCCGACGGTCGGCCCTGGCAGGAGGTCAAAGCCGTGCACGGCGGTGGCCCCCACATCCGACCTGACAGCCCATGGGCCATCGGGTCCGACACCTGGAATGCATACCTGCGCCGCGCTGGCCACCACCTGCTGGAACTGATCACTCGTCACAGCACCGACCGCATCCTTATCGCCGCCCATGGCGAAATCGTCCTCGCCGCCCACACCCTCCTCCTCGGCCTGCCCGAAGGCACGGCCTCCGGATTCACGGTCGACCACGCCTCGCTCACCCGCTGGCACCACCACCAGAACCGACGCGGACAGCAGCGCTGGATGCTCGACCGCCACAACGACACCGCCCACCTCGTCCCGGAGGCGGCATCGTGATCACCGCCTTCGACGACCCGCGCCTCGGCCTCGCCCGGCTCGCGGTCGGCGCCGTCACGGTCCTCCCCGACCCCGCGCTCCCCGCACGCATCCTGCACCTGGCCGACAGCCAGGGCACCGACTACTACGCCAAGCAGCACCAACACCCCGCTCGCTTCGTCCAGGAACTCCGCGCCTACCAGCTGTGGACCCGCCACCTGGCCGCCGCCACCCCCCGACTCATCGCCCACCACGAGCAGACGCTCACCCTCCTGATCAGCGCGGTTCCCGGCCTGCGTGGCGACACCCTTGCGCCTGGGTCCGACGCCGAGGGACAGGCATACCGCGACGCCGGGGCCGCGCTCCGAGCCCTGCACGACGCCACCGCAACCCCCGCCCACCAGGACCTCGGCCGCAAGGTGGCCAGCCGCCTCAGACACTGGGCAGACCGAGCCCATCAGGCTGCACTGACCACACCAGCCGCCCGCGCCTACCTCCTTGCCGCAGCCCACGACCTCGCCGACGCCGCTCTCCAAGGCGCCGTCTGTCACCTCGACTACCAACCCCGGAACTGGTGCGCCGGAACCGACTTCGCCGTCCTGGACTTCGAACACATGCGCCCCGACGCCAGACTGCGTGACCTCGCCCGCCTCCACCACCGCATCTGGCCCTCAGCCCCGCACCTGGAAGCCGCGTTCCACGAGGGCTACGGACGCCCGACCGAACAGGACTTCGACATCCTGCGCGGCCTGGGCGCCTACGAGGCCGCCACCGCTCTCGTCCGAGGCCACGAGTGCGGCGACGCCGAACTCACCGGCCACGGCCGCACCCTCCTCGACCAACTGATGTGACCCGCCACCCTACGGAGAACCCTGTGCCCACCGACCCGCTCCAGGCCCCCGCCCTCGCCCGCGCCGTCGTCACCGGTGCTGCCGGCTTCATCGGCTCTCATCTCGTCCACGCCCTGCTCCAAGCCGGCACCACCGTCATCGCCGTCGACAACCGCGACCACACCGACCCTGCGGCTGCCGCCAACCTCGCCCCGCTCCAAGGCCGCGCCGGTTACCACCCCATCGTCGCCGACCTGCGGACCTGCGCCATCCAACCGCTGCTGCTCGACGCCGACGCCGTCTTCCACCTCGCCGGCATCCCTGGAGTCCGTCCCTCCTGGGGCGCGCAGTTCAGCGAGTACGTCGACTCCAACATCCTGGCGACCCAGCGCCTGATGGACGCCGCCACCGCCACCAAGGCCCCCCGCGTGGTCGTCGCCTCCTCCTCCAGCGTCTACGGCGTGACCACCGGAACTCCCAGCGTCGAGAGCGACCACCCCCGCCCGGCCTCCCCGTACGCGGTCACAAAACTCGCCGAGGAACAACTCTGCCTCGCCCACGCTGCCCGCTTCGGCAGCCCCACCTCCGTCGTCGCGCTGCGCTACTTCACCGTCTACGGACCCCGGCAGCGGGCCGACATGTTCATCCACCGCGCTCTGGCCGCCGCCCTCACCGGAGCACCGCTGAAGCTCTACGGAGACGGCAACCAGCGCCGCGACTTCACCTTCATCGACGACGTCGTCTCCGCCACCATCGCCGCCGGCACCGCTCTCGGGCCCAGCGGCCCCGTCAACGTCGGCGGTGGCACCAATGCCTCCCTCCACGACGTCATCGCCCTGGCGGAAAAGCTCACCGGGCTCCCTGTCGACCTCCACGCCGCCACCACCCGCGACGGCGACATCCCTACCACCCGGGCCGACCGACTGCGCGCCCGCACCCTCCTCGGCTGGCGGCCGACCGTCGACCTCGAAACCGGCATGAGCCACCAGCTCCAGGCCCTCGCCGGACACGGCCGCTTCGTCGCGGCCTGATTGTGCGCCATCCACCGACCTGGAGGCCGAAGTGAACCAGTCACCCGCAGATCCCGATGACTCGGTCGTGCCGAACCATCTCGCAGTCATCCCCTGCCGCTGGAGCTCCACCCGCTTCCCCGGCAAACCACTCGCCCCGCTCGGCGGCAGACCCCTGCTGTGGCACGTCCACCAGCGCTGCCTGGAAGCGAAGCTCATCGTCGGCGCGGTAGTCGCCACCGACGACGAGCGCATCGCTCGGACGTGCGAGGAGCTCGACATCCCCTTCGCTCTCACCGGACCGCAGGCCACCGGCACCGACCGCGTCGCCGAGTGCGCCCAGCAGCTCGCCGCCGACGGCTACATCAACGTTCAAGGCGACGAGCCCTTCATCGACCCGGCCGCCATCGACGCCGTCTCCCAGGCTCTGGCCCGCCTCTCGGCCGGCGTCGCTGCGGTCAACGCCTGCGCCCGCCTCGACGACCCCCTCGCCGTCACCGACCACAACGTCGTCAAAGCCGTGCAGGGCCACGACGGCCGCGCCCTGATGTTCTCCCGCCAGCCCATCCCCTACCCGCGCGGTGACCACCCCGGCTACCTGCGCCAACTCGGCCTGTACGGCATGAGCGCAGCCGCCCTGCGGGCCTTCGCCGCCCTGCCACTGGGGCCCCTCGAACGCGCCGAGTCCGTCGAGATGCTCCGCCTGCTCGAACACGGCCACCAGGTCCAGCTGATCCTGACCGACGACAGCGGAATCGCCGTCGACACCCCTAACGACCTTCGCCGAGCCCAACAACTGCTGCTCGCCGCAGGGGGCATGCCGTCCTGCAAGCCGTAGCCTCCGGATTTATACACAGCGTGACATCGTACGACTGGTCACCCTCTGGCTCGTCCGAGCATCCGCTACAGCCCTGGCTCACACAGTCGGCCTGGCCGCTCCGGAGTCGGCGGGTGCCCCGGTCGCCCGCCGCGGGAGGGCGGTGAGGGCGTCTTCGACGCGGTGACGCTGGAGCCACTTGCGTGCGGCCTCGTGACCGAAGCCGTTGGCGACAAGCACCTCCATGGCCGCCTTCCGTAGTTCCCTCTCCCGATCGACTTGATTGAGGTGGGAACGCATGCGCGCGACTACCTCATCGTGGTCGTAGTCGTAGCGGCCACTGACCTTCTGCGCGAAGAGCGGCAGCAGCTTGTAGTACCTGCGCTCACTGATCCCGACCTG
>OVEP010009144.1_pt1 | contig 16020 bp, 22 predicted proteins | sample 1779801 | NCBI WGS metagenome assembly OVEP01 (sample SAMEA3914791, study PRJEB12502) | metagenome | biome: forest; material: soil | place: Canada | collected 2011-07-03 | depth 0.1 m
CCCCGCCACTGCAGGAGGGCCGCGAAGCCGCCGCCTCTGCCCGCAGACTCGACGACGCCTTCCGCAGCTACCTCGCCGAACGCGGCTCCAAGCCCCTGCCGCTGGCGAACATGACCGCCCTGGTGACCGGCGTCGTCGGCCTGCGCCTGGCGGCGGACGCGGTCGTCTCCCTGTGGCGGAACTCCGGGCAGGAGCGGACCGAGGTGGAGCGGACCGATGCCCGGCTGGAGATCCTGGGTGCGACAACCCGCGTGGCCAACTGGTACCGGGATCTGGCCGCCGGCCTCAACCTGGGGACAGGCATGCCCGACCCGGTCCAACCTGATCCCGCTGCCACGGCACGCCTGGTCGAGTCGGTCCGCCACGAACTGAGCGACGAACGGGGACAGGCCACAGCCACCGCGGTCCGCATCATCTGGACCGGCGACCACATCGACGTCGCCCGCCGCCTCCAACCCAGCCTGGTGGCAGCGGCGAGGCCGAGGGCTCCGAGCGACCGACCAGCGGTCAGGGCCTGCCCCTGACCGACGCCTTCGTCGGAGCACGGCTCCGTTGCCACCCGGGTGACGTAGGTGTCACCCGAGTCGAGCACGAGTTCCAGCAACGGTCCCGTCAGTGGTCGGGACAGGTCACGCCCTCGACTCTTTCAGGCCGGACCGCAGCCAGTCCGCGTTCATGGACCAGTGCAACCCGGGTTCCGAGAGCAGCACCGAGGCTGGGTGGTCGCCGTCGAGCAACGCGAGGATGAACGCCACCGTTCCGCTCTCGAAAGAGAAGGTGCAGACGGGTCCACAAGCCCACATCACGACTGGCCAGCGGTCCGGATCGGGGTCTTGCGTCAGCCAGAAGAATATGTCGCCCGCTTCGTTCTCGCCCCAGGCGAGCAGGCCTCCGGCATCGGGGTAGGTGCGATAGGCCGGGTCGTCCTCGTCCCACATCTCCTCGTCCGCACCGTCACAGGTGAACGCGGGACGCACGTTGTCGAGGTGGCGGTCCACCAGTCTGCTCAGACCACGCGGGTGGTCGGGGCGCAACGGCTGCGAGCAGGGTCCGATCAAGGGTCGAAAAGTAATCGCTCCTGAGCGACCTCTCCACTGCCGTAGCGGTCGATGAACTCCCGGTAGTCCGCCGGATAGTCGAAACCGATCTCCGTCTTCGAACGGTGCCGTGGCGGTGCAGCAACCTGGGTCGCCGGGGGGTGGTAGCAGCTCTGCCAAACGATCGAGGTCTGCGCTCACAGGACTCCCCCGCTTCCTCATGGTCGGCCGCACGGTGCATCGGCTACCTGATGCTCAGCGGCATCCCAGCGAGCCGGCCGCCGGCCGTTCACGGCCAGTGTCCCCACGGACGGAAACCGCCTTGAATCGACCTCCGGGGCCGGTGTTGAGGAGCTGTCGATTATCTACGGGTTGCTTCCGGGACTTCGGCTCGTTGACGTGGTATGGGGCATTTTGATGAGTTGATCGGTCCGTTGCGGGCGAAGCTGGACGCGGTGGCACCGCATCTGAACGAGCGTCAGCGTCGGCTTCTGTACGGGGCAGAGGCCCGGCAACTCGGCCACGGCGGAATCGCCGCCGTTGCAGAGGCAGCCGGGGTCTCCAACGGCTGCGTCTCGCGGGGACTGGCCGAATTGGAGGAGAACCCCGCTGCCGACGGCCGCATCCGCCGAGCCGGCGCGGGCCGCCCGGCGGCGACCGAGAAGGATCCGGGGCTGCGCGGCGCACTGCTATCCCTGGTCGAGGACGCCACGCAGGGCGACCCGATACGAGTACTGACCTGGACCACCAAATCGCTGCGCCACCTGGCCGGAGAACTCACCGCCCAGGGACACGCGGTGAGCCGGGACACCGTGGCCGCCCTGCTGAAAGAGGCCGGATTCAGCCTGCGCGCCAACGCCCGTGTCCTGGCGGGCAGCACGCACCCGGACCGCGACGCCCAGTTCCGCCACATCAACGACACCGTCAACCAGTTCCTGACCGCTGGCGACCCGGTGATCAGCGTGGACAGCAAGAAGAAGGAGCAGATCGGGCTGTTCGCGCAAGGAGGTCGGGAGTGGGCCCCGCCCGGAGCCCCGGTCAAGGTCCTGGACCACGACTTCCCCACCCAAGCGTCCGGCACCGCGATCCCGTACGGCATCTACGACCTGGGGCGCAACACCGGCTTCGTCGTGGTGGGAACCGACCACGACACCGCCTCCTTCGCGGTCGCCGCCCTGCGCCGCTGGTGGAACGAGGAGGGCCGCGCCGTCTACCCCAAAGCGCAGCGTCTGCTGATCACCGCGGACGGCGGCGGCTCCAACAGCTCCCGGGCCAAGGCGTGGAAGGCCAACCTCGCCGTCCTGGCCACCGAGACCGGCCTGGACATCAGCGTGTGCCACCTGCCGCCGGGAACATCAAAATGGAACAAGGTCGAACACCGACTGTTCTCCTTCATCTCGATAAACTGGCGCGCACGCCCGCTGACCAGCTACGAAGTGGTGCTGAACCTGATCGCCTCCACGACGACCGCGACCGGCCTGCGGGTCAGCGCCCGTCTGGACAAGAACACCTACCCCACCGGAATCGAGATCGACGCCCAGCACGCCGCCGCCCTGCGGATCGACCCCGCCGACTTCCACGGCGAGTGGAACTACACGATCCCGCCCCAGCCCGGCGTCCCGGCAGTGCCGCCGCACCCACCCGCACGCCGATCCCACCCCCGACAGGCCCACACCTTCGACGCGGCCCTGGCCACTCACCCCGCCCTGACCGGCCTCACCCGAGCCGCCCTCGACCAACTCGTCCTGGAAATCCGTGAGTTACTCGACGCACTCCCACTCGGGCAACGCCCCCACCACCGCAAGCTGGCCACCGAGAACATCATCTGGGCCACCGTCCTGGACCAGCGCGGCCTGCCCACCTCGCTGATCGCCCATCTCCTCCACATCGGCGAGAACCAGATGCGCGCCCTTCTCCAGCAGACCCGCCCCCTGCTCCGCCAGCACGGCCACCACAGCGAACCGCTCCCCGTCCGCCTCATCGACCCGAGCGAACTCGCTCGCTACGTCATCCATGCCACGTCAACAGGACATTGACCCGACACGCGCCAGTAATTTACCGACGCCCCCGGGGTTCCTGAAGAAGGGCGACTAATGCCGATATCGGCATTAGTCGCCCTTCTTCAGGTCGCCAGCCTCGTCGACGACGAGCACCGCCTCGTGGTCCGCCAGATGCTCCAGGACGAACTCACGCAGGTCGTCGCGGACCTGATCGGCGTCCCACTTGGCGCGGCCGAGCAGATGCTGCAGCCCGTCCGGGGTGGCGTCGCCGATGTGCTCGGCAAGGATCCAGTAGTTCTTGCGCGGCAGGTCCGACAGCAGCCCGAGGACCAACTGTCGCGCTCGGCGGCGAGGTTCGACCCTGGAGAACCGGCTGGCTATCCGGCCCATCAGACCCTCGAATGTGCCCTGCCAACGGGCAGGAACTACGCTGGCGTCCGAGGCCGCCGCATGATCATTGGTTGTCCACACAACACCTAATGATCAACGGCGGCCTCACCTGCCTGGACGCCACCGGATCCAGTAGTCGACCCCTTCGAGCCGGTAGCGGGCCCCGGCGTCGAATCGCACCTCGGCGATAAGTCGCCTGGCGTCGGACGGCGCCTCACGGTGCGGTGCGAGCAGCGAAGCCAGCTCGTCGAAGCGGGAGTCGACCCCTCCGTGCCCTGGATGACTTTCCGGCGCGACCGTCCCGGCTTCGCGACGCTCATTCCATCTGGCGAAGATCGCCCACTGCTCGCGCTCCAGCTCCACGGACGAGTTGCTCGCAGGCCAGACGCTGTACGCGTCGGCTTCGTCAGCATCGTCCCAGTCGTAGCCCTGGAAGTAATGGGGCTTGCCGTCGACATCGGCGAGGCCGGCGCGAGGCCCGCTGTACCACTCCAACTCGACGTACACACGCTCGAAGCCGTCCGCGATCAGCTGCTGCTCGTCCCAGGTCTCAGCCACTCCTGCAGGCTACCGACAAGCAGCCTCCGTATCCATGATCACCATCTACGGTTGGAGTACTAGGCCAGCGCTCTGACCAGCTGCTGGACACTTTGCTGGAGACACTTTCGAGTGGGCTGTCTCCGGCAAAGTGGCCATTTCCAGGCTGACCGTTCCGTCTCGCACTTCTCGGCCAGCGTGAACTGGCAGTAGTCGATCGGCTTTCTCCGTGTCGGCGAGGCTATCCTCACAGGCCTGGGACGAGGCCGCCGTTCACGGCCCGCTGCCAAAGTCTGTGCTGCCACTCGTTGGCATCAAGCCCAGGCTCGTTGGTCAGCACTGGGTTCGGGCCTGTCTCAATCAGGTGCAGCAATGTCCAGGCAACGCCGTAGCAGTCATCGGGTCCGAAGCAGTCAGCCAGCAACTTTGCTTCTGCACTGGTCACAGGCGGTTGGATGGACCTGAGCTGTTCGCCGCGCCTGTCGATTTCCTCGGCGCTGGAATCGCAGCCGGAGAGAGGGCCTTCAGCGATAAATGCCTGCACTTCAAGCCTCGTCTCTGAAGGGTCCTCTGCCGGTGCGTCAGCGGGAATATAGGCATCGAACTCAGCGTAGTGGACGATCGCCTGGAGCTTCTCTATTGGTGTCGGTGTGCGGCCCCCGCGCCACTCCGACCACACTTCGACCGCGTCCTGGGCCAGCTCCACCTCCAGCAGGTATGGCAGCCTCTCGGGCGGTTCGTCGTTGTTGAGGACGACCGCCACGGAAGCCGCCGTCCAGGGCTTCGCGGCGTAGATGACGGCAGCAGGGTCCAAGTCACCGAGGCCAGATATGAGGCTGATCAGCTCGATGGGGGATTCGACGGCGTCCATTGGGTGTTTCTATCAGGGCGATCAGTGGGCCCGGAGGTGGGGAGGGTGGCGGGCTCTCGCCAGCCGTGGTTCTTCGTTGCTGCTCGGGCCATGGGTGACTCAGTAGACGGAGTGGCTCAGGAACGGGCTGACGCGGTGCTGCCTGAGAGCGGGCTTCGTGCCCGGCGCCGGAAGCGGCAGCACCGTCTCCTCCGGGCAGAAGGCCTCATAGAGGCGCCATCCGCGGTGGGCGATGAACCTGCGGGTGCTGAACCGTTGCTCGGCCCATTCGATGAGTGGGTCCGTCCTGGCCTCGGGTACGTATCCGACGAGGATGTCCCGGTAGGTGATCTCTCGGACCAGCCAGCTGATGTCTCCGGACTGCACCGTCTTGGCCTCCCAGATAGGGCTCGCCAGGAGCCCCGTCAAGCTCACGATCTGTGGATGGAAAAGGATTCCGTCCGCGGTCTGGCTGTCCGCTGGGCGTCCCGCCTCTCCGACCAGTCGACTGCGTGCGGTGGCCTGGTCTCCGAAGGGGTCTGCGGAATGGCCGGTGATCCAGCTGAGGAAGATGTTCCGGGCGTCGGGGAACGCGTTGCTGACCCAGCGTCGGCCAAGGCGGGAGATCAGATTGCGATGATGGCGGTGCGCTCGTGAGGTACTTGGCAGGATCGAGATGTCGACCTGGTCGTCCGGCTGGGGGCAACCCTGGCCGATCCACAGTTGGTGCCGCAGGCAGACATTCCGGTCATGGGTGGTCCAGCAGTTGACGAATCCCTCGATGCCGGCAGCGTGAACGCAGCGTCGGCAGGCAGGTCGTTGCAGTTTCCGGGGTCGGTCATCGGCCATGGGTCGTCCGATCTGACCGCGTCGCGCAGCGGGAGAGCAGGGAAGCAGTGACCGTCTGAACTTCCCCGAATACACAAAAGGCCCGCCCCGTCGCCGTAGCGACGGGGCGGGCCTTCGTGGGTCTCGAGTCGGGACTCACCTGACGGTGGCGGTCAGCCCGCCCAGATGATGTCCAGGACATGCAGGTGCTGGAGCTGGCGGTTGATGAGGTAGACGACGGTCAGGGATCCGATGCTGGCGCGGCGCAGGTCCGCGCCGTCCGGGTCGGTCTTGTCCCACTGCGGGAACGCCGTGGGGGAGTGGGAGGCGAGGTCCAGCAGGTCGCGGACCATCTCCTGGACGGCGGCGGGCAGGTCGGAGAAGTAGCTGCTCGCCTGGGAGGACAGGCGGGCGGGCCAGGCATCGCTCACGGCCTGGTTCCGAGGGCGGTCTCCAGGGAGACCGAGCCGGATTCGTCGTAGCCGCTGGCGATGAACGCATCGACCGTGGTCTCGGTGTCCAGGATGGAGCGCCACTCGCCGATCACGGCGTGCAGCGGAGAAAGGTCGAAGGTCTGTCGACTCTCCTCCAGGGCGTGAACCCAGTCCCGCTCGAACGCCGGGGTCCAGCGGTCGGCGCGGCTGGAGGCGGCGATGCGGGCGCGCAGCTGCGCGGCGGCGTTGGGCGCCGGCGGCGCGGCAGGGGAGTCGATGGGCTGCGCGGACACGGTGGCCTCCTCGGGGGCTGCTGGCTCCACGGTAGCGGCGGGGTGAGGCATGGGTCAGCCCTTCGCCGCGTCGGCCGGGGTGATGGGCATGAACCGGACCGGCTTGCCAAGCTGTTCCACGAGTTCCAGTTCCGCCCGGGTGGAGCTGCCGTAGTAGCCGGTCGCGTCGCTGACGACTACGACCTCGTCCGCCATAGCGATCTTGTGGCGGTGCAGGCGGTCCAGGCGCTGCTTCAGGTCGTCAGCTTCCTGCGGATCGTCCCACAGCGGGTGCGGGTTCTTCATGTCGCATCCGGGAGCCAGGACTACCGCGCCGGCGGCGGTCAGGCGGCAGTTGGCCTCGGTCATCTCGCGCATGAAGCGGGTGCTGCCGCAGAGTACGACGACCTTGGGGCGGCCCGGCGCGTACCCGGTCGTGGCCTGGCGGGAGACGACGGGGAGGTCGATGTCACGGTGCAGGACGGTCACCTCCAGGCCGTCCTCGCGGAGCAGCCGGGCAAGGGCTTCAGCTACCTGGGCGCTGCTTTTCCGGACTAAGGAGAGCCGTTCACTCCAGCACAACTGGGTGATCAAGTTGCTGATGGCAGCGACCGCATGTGTGAAGATCGCCCCGTGGAGTGCGACGTGTGTGGGCATGCGATGTGGCAGTGGCCGTTGGATCCGAGCCGGTGGGCGGAGGAGATCTGGTCCTGCACCTGGTGCCACGCGTCGACACACGTGGGCGGTGAGTGGTTCGAGATCTCTCGTCCGCCGTATGCGTCGGTGGAGAGGCGCTGGGAGAGAGCGATCGCGGATGACCTGCCTTCCGATCTCGCCCATGCCTTCGACGCCTTCGACAAGACGCTGTGCGATATCGAGCGGGCCAGCATGTCTCCATCCGACCATCTGTGGTTCCCGGAGCAACCGAACGCGTGCGGTGCTTGCCGGAAAGCCGCGGTGACGATCGATGAGCGGTGGCCGCGTGAGATGCGGGGCATCGACGCCCGGATCAGCGTCGTCAAGCGGCCATCGAAGTAGCCGGCCAAGCTCGGATCTGTCAGTGCCGTCCGGGATGATCTCGGCATGTTGGTTTTGAAGAGTGGCTCGGTGGTGCTGTCGAGGCGGCCGACGAAGCCGATGGTGGGTGCGAGGGTGGGCGACCTCAGGCGGGATGGGTCGCTCGTGCTTGAGCGGGTAGAGGAAGAGCCGGGCGACTGGTATGTCCAGGTCTGGCTGCGCGAGGACAACACGTTTCAGCTGGAATACCGCGACGGCGTTCCGTCCGAGCAGTACCAGACCAGGACCATCTCCCGCGAGAAAGCTGCGGAAGCAATGACCGGTTGGATGAAGCGCGATCCGGCCTGGAAGGGCGCCTTCCAGTGGATCAACATCGGTTCGGTGTTCGAAGGTGACCAGCGGGGTGACTGCTGACGCGACGGTCATGGGCGGATGAGCCATAGGCTGGGGAACATGGCGCGATTCGATGAGGTCATGGCGACGTTCTGGGGCGACGGCGACTACGGCGTCCAACAAGCGCTGACGGACGAGATGGTCCGGGAAGCCGAGCGCGTGCTCGGTGTGACGCTGCCCTCGGCTCTGCTTGACCTTCTGCGGGTTCAGAACGGCGGCATCGTGTCCGCAGATCACGATGCGTTCCCCACCAGTCGACCATCCTCGTGGAGCGAAGACCACGTCCCCTTCGACAACCTGATGGGCATCGGCCGACGCGACGGGACGACTTCGTTGCTCGACACCCCGTACCTGGTCGAGGAGTGGGGTATGCCAGCACCACTTGTGCTGCTCTCCGGCGATGGGCACTGCTGGATCGGGCTTGACTACCGCGCCTGCGGGCGCGACGGCGAGCCCTCGGTCACATGGTTCGAGACCGACCTCGACGCGGAGTTCGGCCTGGCTGGCGACTTCCGCTCGTTCATCGAAAGCCTCACTGCGGGCAGCACGTATGGGGAAGGCTCTAATGCTGACCCCGCATCCGCTTGATGATCGCGTTTCCCTCCGGATCAACGAGGTGATTGCAAGTTGGCCGGCCCGCGTGACGTCGACCCAGTGGTGTAAGCGACCTTGGCTAAGCTCTCGATCATGTGGAGACAGGCAGCGCTGGAGGTCTTTCCTGAGGCAGGGCTTCGAGAGCCGGTTCGGGCATCCGAACTCGCCGAAGCCGAGAGGCGACTGCGACGAACTCTGCCAACGGAGCTCAAGCAGTTGCTTCTGGAGAGCAACGGGGTGATCGGCCAGACCAGCGTGGACACGGTCTGGCCCGTCGACCAGATCGTCGAGCGGAACCTTCTCTTTTGGTCCGACGAGTCCTTCGCTCAGCTGTATATGTCGTTCGATGCTCTTCTGTTCTTCGGGGACAACGGAGGCGGTGATCAGTTCGCCTTCGTGCAGAAGCCCCACCGGCCAGACGTCTTCGTCTGGGAGCACGAAAGCGACAGCCGCAGGTGGGTGGCCAACAACCTTCGGGACTATCTCGGCCGCTCGCTGCGCGTCGGCGGAGACGACTGGTATCAGCTGTAAACCCTCGCTGAGCTGCATGGATGGGTCAACTTTCTGATATCGGATGACGCTGGGAGGGTGGGTCGCCGAGCAGGGGCATGCCGAGGTCGACCAGGCCGGGCCGCCCGTCGGGCCTGGCTCGTTTGAGGCTGCTGAGTTTGGCGAGCGCAGCGTCCATGCTCACTTGGAGGCCCTCGACTTCGCCGAGCCAGCCGTTGCTGCGGGCTTCGAAGATCCGGTCGCGCAGGTTCTGGATGATCTCGATGAGTCGGGGCCGCTGGCGCGGGTCCAGTTGCAGGACGGGGCAGCGGATGCAGGCTTATCCGGACTACGGGCTGGCCGCGTAGGTCGGTCTCCGAAGTTCGACCTGCAGTCGAACGAGATTGCTACTGTCTGGTCGTGACCTTGACTGACCTTCGAAGTGGCTTTCGTGACGATGATCAGCGGCGACGCGTCCAGGATGTCATCCATGATCGCCTTGCAGACGACCGCGAACCGCAGGAGTGTCGCTACCTCATGCGGTTCTGGTGGCAGCTAGTCATGTCGTATACAGAAGTGTCGATGGACGACCTCGTCCTGAACGTCGGCGAGTCGAAGCTGGACGTCATCGAGAAGCTGATCGGGGCCATCAGGTCATCCCACGACGCGATCGATGCATGGATTGAGGCGACGCAGCAGGCCTTCCCCATGATTCAAGACCGCGGCTGGACGGCCTTGGGGAACGACGGATAGCCAGTTTGGCTAGCTCGCAGGAGCCGTTCGCGGCTGTGACTGGGCAATGACGGGGATCCCGAAGTCGGTGACGCTGCCGCCTGTACGTTGCAGGCTGTGGTCAAGAGTGTCAATCCCCTGGTTTTTCTGAATATAGACAGACGTGTGCATTCACTTTCCCTGACGCGCCGAGCGCACAGTCGCACGGCCGCCGACCCGAAAAGCTGATGGTCATCAAGCTGCAGATGGGGTTCACTACCGCGAGCCCAATCGCACTGGTCCCGTTGGAACGGCGGAGGTTGCATGACGCTTCGTGTCAGATTTGTTTCTTCTGTCACAGGTTGGCGGTCTTGACGGATCATCCGTTTCAGATGGAGTCTTTGGTCTCGAGTGAACAACTCGTACGCATGAGAACAGTGGTACAGATCATTCCATTTTCTGGTCGGTGATCCGTGGGGGGACCATGTTTGCTATCGCGTTCGACTCGACCTGTCCGGCTTGCTCCCAGGTGGGAAAGGCTGTCACAAGCCTCGGAGTCCCCGGCCTGACGGTCATGGCGTTGAACGACCATCGGCTGACGACCTGGTCGGGGTCGTCGGGTCGTACAACAGACGCTGCTCCCGCCTTGGTCGAGATCCACGACGGCGCGGTGGTGCAGGTCTGGCAGGGCTGGTCCATGCGTGTCCGTCTGGCCCGCGTGCTGGGACCGCGCCGCGCCCGCGCCGTCCTCGTATTGCTCGCCAGCGAGGCCCGGGCACGGGTCGCCCGTCGCGCCGAGGCGAAAGGCCGGCCCATGGGCCGACGAACCCTTCTGGGAGGCGCTGCAGCAATTGGCGCCGGTACCGCCCTCGCCACCGCGGCGCCTACCGCGTTCGCCGCCGAGCGCCCGGCCGGCGGACTGGTTCCCGCTACCCCGGGCATCCGCGGTCAGGCCCTGGCCACCACAGTTGCCGAAGAGGCGGTGACGAAGTGGGGTGCCGTGGGAACGGCCCACGTCTTCACCACGCGGGACGCCGCCGGGGACGACTTCATCCTGCTCTTCCACCAGGGAACGGGAGCGATGACGGTCTACCAGCAGACGGCCTCCGGTCCGGAGGGAGCGGTGACCGTGACCGTCGACGTGCAGAAACAGGCACTTCTCTACCATCTGCCGACCGGGGAGGAGCTCGCCGAGCTCACAGTCGCCGACGGCAGGGTCGTGGTGAAGCCGGCGTCAGCCAGCGACTTCGCCTACTGCTTCGCGGCCTGCCTGGGCGGCAACGTCGACGAGGGCTGCGTCGTCAACTGCGCCACCTGCGCGTTGGGAGGGCTCTCGTCCTTGGTCGACTGCGGGCTCTGCGCCTACTGCGCCGGCCCCAAAGCGGTCGGCTGCGCAAGGAAATGCATCTAGCGTTGTGTGAGCAGGACAGCTCCCAGGAGGTCGGCCATGGTTGGGCAGGATTCGGAACGCGGTCAGCGGGTCGTGCTGATCCACGACTTCCTGGGCGAGGCCGCCTGGGGCGGCCTCGCCGACGAGGTGAGCGCCTTCGCCGAGGTCACCGTCTTGGAGGTGCCGCCGGTCCGCTCGCTCAACGCGAACGCGTGGGCGCGGGCGGCGCACCGGCGACTGGAAGAGTTCCTCGCGACAACCGAAGTTCCGGTCGACCTGGTCGTCGGCACGGGGAATGCGGCGGGATCAGCAGCAGAAGCGGCAGCAGCGGGGCAGGCCCGCCACGCCCTGCTCGTCAACCCGGACCTCAGCCAACTGGTCGCCCGGGACCCGCAGGTGCGGCTGCCGGCGATTCCGGACAGCATTGCCGACATGCTCGAGGAGTTGGCCCCGTACATCACCGCGCTGGTCGAGCAGGGCACCTTGCCGCGGGAAGGGATCGAGATCATGGCCAGGCACGCCTTGGGCGACATGGACACGATCCCCCCAGAACTGCGCGCCACCCTGCGGGAACTGGCCGTGGACAAGTTCTCCGCCTGCTTCCCCAGCAACCCGGCCGGCTGGACCGCCCAACCGGACCCGCGAGGCCCCAACGACTGGCTGCACCACTTCGCAGCCTCCCCGCAACGCTGCACCCTGTGGACGGTCCCCAAACTGGGCCTCGGAGAGGAAACAGTCAAAGCACTCCACCGTGCCGTCCCCGACGCCGACGCCCACGTGATCGCGATGACAACAGACACACCCTGGCTCGAAGCCCCACGGGCGTTCGCCGAAGGAATCCGCCAACTCATCACCGCACGCGCGTAGGACCATCGTGGCAGGGCGGCCCGGGAACCGCAGACGCCGGGTGCACGGCTTTGTCCGCGCCCTGCGCCCGGCCGGTTGATCCGCCCCGGGTTTGATGGAGACATCGAAGGGTCAGGATGTCGGACAGCCATCCGGCGGACCGGCCGATCAGGCCCTGGAACGTGTCGGAGTCGGTGACGGTGCTGGTTGCCACAGGGGAGCTCCCTCGGTGGGGTCGCTGCGGGACAGCGGCCGGTTGGCGGGTGTCGGTTCGGTCAGCTGCTGGTGAGCCGGCGTCGGGCGTCGGCCAGGATCGTGGCGTGGTCGAACGCGAGGTCCTCGCCGGGGGAGTCGATCGGCGCCCAGCGCACGGCCGCGGCATCGTCCCCGGCGATGGCGGTGGTGCCGGCGGGCACCACCGCCAGGTAGGCCGCGCTGATGTACCGGCCCCGGGGGTCGCGGTCGGGGTCGTCGTAGATGCCCAGCAGGGTCAGTGCCCCGGGGTCGACTCGGACGCCGGTCTCTTCGAAGAGCTCGCGGGAGGCGGCGCCGCGGGAGGTTTCCCCCACGTCAACGTGGCCGCCCGGGGAAGCGAGCGGGTTCGCCGATTTCTGGGCGGGGAGTCGCAGGAACTCACGCGTCAGTGGTCCGTCGACGGCTTTCAGTATGCCGGGTTCGCGGTCAACCGGGACTGGAGGGCGACGGTTGAAGGGGAGTCACATTCGGCTTCACCAAAGCGCGGTGACGGGTGCGCCCCACGGGCTGCCGGGGTCGAGGTGGCGAAGCAGGCTGAATCGTGGGCGCGGCTAGGGTTGCGGACATGGCTGTCATGGATGTCCGCAACGATTCCAAGGGTTGGCTCGTCATGTGGCTTGAGCCGCTGGGTGAGGATCGATGGCTCAGGCCGGACGAGACGTTCCGGGTTCGATCCGACTACAACGGCGATGAGCTGGCCTTCTCCATAACCTTCTGGGTGGATGACAACGACCGGTCGGCGGGGATCGAGAACGTCGCCGTCTGGATCGAGAACGGTGACTGCTACGCGGAAGTCGTCGACCGGGCGGGCAACCTCATCGAGTGCGGCCACCAGAGACCTGCGGAAGTCGACAGGCGATGGCAGGCCGCGCTCGAAGAGGCGCAAAAGCGCGCGGCAGAGCGGAGAGCGGGTGGAGAGACGGTCGGATGACTGGGCGGTGTCCTGGCGATCAAGAGCGCTGGGGCCAGGTGCAGCCGGGCGTGGCGACGAACACGATCGCTGCCGCTACCGCTCGAACGGCGCTTTAACGCGCCGGCCCGATCCCCTCCGGCAGGACGGCGACCACGAAGGCGACGGCCTCCTCCGGCGTCTCGAAGCGCGCGAGCAACTCGCTCCGGTTCCGTACCCCGTAGCATCCCTCGTCGTGCGGCCAGATCATGTACCCGACCCGTGTCGTGTTGTATCGCGCCGTGGTACTGGTGGAGAACCAGAGGTTGTGGTGGCTGGTCACCGGCATCAGTTGGCGGAGCACTGGCTGGGCGTACGCGGCCGCCAACAGCGCATGCACGCGCTGGAACCGGTTCATCGGCGGCATGTGGATGCGGTCGAGCTTGAGGCACCACGCCAGCTCGACAGCACCGAGCGGCTCCCGCTCGTGCGCGAGGGCCCAAGGGCGGAACTCGATGCACTGGGCCTGCTCCTTGGTCTCCTTGAGCCCCGCTCCGCCGGTCCAGGCCACAGCCGCCCTGACCACCTCAGCTGGATCGGCGGTCCACCCGCAGGCCAGGCGCTGGCTGCTGCTCTGGAGGTACACCCAGAAGGTCCGACAATGCTCGCCGGCCGGATGCACCCTCACCCTGGACCCCGACAACAGCTTCCTGCAACTACAGGTCACCGAACCGGGCGACGCGGAACAGGCCGCCGACGAGCTGCACGAACTCGTTCAGACCTACGGCCTGCCGTTCGCCCGGCAACACGCGAGCACAGACACCCTGCTGACCACCCTTCGGGCAGGCGGCAACGTGCCCAACCCCGACCGGAGCAGGTTTCTCATCCCCGCCCTGCACTTCCTGCGCGGGGACACGAACGAGACCCGCTCAGACCTCGCACAAGGACTCGCTCACTACGGGCAGAACACGAGCATGGCGGTCGTCGCCGAGTACCACCGATTCGCAAACGCCCTGACCACACGCCTGCCGACGTGAACCAGCGGCGGCACAACCAACCTGCCCGATGCCCCTAGCCATGATCACGAAGTGCTGCTGGAGTACTAGGCGGCTAACCTGCAGGTCAGGGCCACATCAGGCAGTAGAGCTGGTGGCCCGCGTCATGCAGTCGGTTGGCGAAGTCCTGCCACTCGTGCAGCATTTGGTAGATCACGAAGGCATCGCGCGGGCCGCGGCGGTCGGGGACGGTGGACCAGATGAAGGCCGCGGTGCCGAGTTCGGCCTCATCGGCCTTGCGGAGGGGTTCGACGACCGAGTGGGGGAGTTGGACGACGGCGTAGTCCGGGTGGAGGACGACCAGTTCCAGCGGTGGGACGGAGGAGAGCGGGATTCCCTCGATGCCGGTGAGCACCATCGCGCTCATCGTCTCGGGCTTGATCTTGGTGGACAGGCTGCCGCTGATCGACTCCTCCGAGCCGTCCTGGCCGAAGAGCTCACCGAGGCGGCCGAGGGTGCCCAGGTCGCCCGCGTCGAGGCCGAGGCCGTCCCGGCCGAGTGCGGTGGGTACGCGGGCGGCGGTCGCGCGGTCGGGTGCTCCGAAGTACTTGTACGTCACCCCCACGCCGCCACCACCCCTGGTTCCACTGTTGCCCTCGCCGCTGCCGCTGCCACCGCTGCCGGCCCTGTTGCCACCGCCGGCTCTGCGCGCAGCCCGCGACGAACCGTCGGACTCATCGCGCATATCTGACACCGCTGACCATCCTTACTGGCAGTCACCCGTTTGCCAACAGTCTGCGGGCAGGCGGCTGCGCACTGCGGCCCGATCATCGTCCCAGATGATCGGCCGGGACATGCCGAGTGACAGGCAGCTAATTTTGAATGACGCGGATTTGAGACTATGGCGGGGTGACCTACCCGTACGAAGCACCCGAGTCCCAGAAGCTTTTCGAGCGCGCCTCCGCCGTGACCCCCGGCGGCGTGAACTCACCGGTCCGTGCCTTCCGCGCGGTCGGCGGAACGCCGCGGTTCATGGTGTCCGGCCAGGGCCCCTACCTCACGGACGTGGACGGTCGTGAGTATGTCGACCTGGTCTGTTCCTGGGGACCGATGATCCTCGGCCATGCCCACCCCGACGTCATCGAGGCCGTCCAGGCCGCCGTGGTGCGCGGCACCTCCTTCGGTACGCCCGGTCAGGGCGAGGTCGAACTGGCCGAGGAAATTGTGAGCAGAGTCACTCCGGTTGAGCAGGTCCGGCTGGTGTCCTCGGGCACCGAGGCGACGATGTCGGCCATCCGCCTGGCGCGGGGCTTCACCGGACGAGCCAAGATCGTGAAGTTCGCGGGCTGCTACCACGGACACGTCGACGCGCTGCTCGCCGCCGCCGGCTCCGGCCTCGCGACCTTCGCGCTTCCGGACACCCCCGGCGTGACCGGGGCGACCGCCGCCGACACCATCGTCCTCCCCTACAACGACCTGGACGCGGTCCGCGCCGCCTTCGCCGCCCACCCGGGCGAGATCGCCTGCGTGATCACCGAGGCCTCCCCGGGCAACATGGGCGTCGTCCCGCCGCTGCCCGGCTTCAACGGCGGCCTGGCCCAACTGTGCCGGGACAACGGCGCACTGTTCATCTCGGACGAGGTCATGACCGGCTTCCGGGTCTCCAAGGCCGGTTGGTACGGCCTGGAGGCCGCGCACGAGGGCTGGGCTCCCGACCTGCTGACCTTCGGCAAGGTCATGGGTGGTGGCTTCCCCGCCGCCGCCTTCGGCGGGCGCGCGGATGTCATGGGCCACCTCGCCCCGGCCGGTCCGGTCTACCAGGCCGGCACGCTCTCGGGTAACCCGATCGCGACCGCGGCCGGCCTCGCCCAGCTGCGCGGCTGCACCGACGAGGTGTACGCGGCGGTCGACCGGGTCGCCGCCGAGGTCTCCGGCCTGGTCGGCGCCGCGCTCACCAAGGAGGGCGTGGCGCACCGGGTGCAGACCGCCGGGAACATGTTCTCGGTCTTCTTCACCGACGAGGCCGTGACCAACTACGACGAGGCGCGGGGCCAGCAGTCCTTCCGCTTCACGGCGTTCTTCCACGCGATGCT
>OVEP010000054.1_pt2 | contig 16009 bp, 35 predicted proteins | sample 1779801 | NCBI WGS metagenome assembly OVEP01 (sample SAMEA3914791, study PRJEB12502) | metagenome | biome: forest; material: soil | place: Canada | collected 2011-07-03 | depth 0.1 m
CTGGTGTGCGCGCATGATCGCCGAGGGGGTGCTAATGCGCTCCAACGGTAAAAAGATCGCAGGCGCTACCTTGGCATCGGAGGCGTCTCGAGTGGTGGATCTGATCGATCGGTACGACCACAAACTACAGGAAGCCGTCAGGGTGTTAAAATGATAGACGAGTGGACCTGGCGCGAGATCGTCGCCTCTTGGATTCACCAGATCGCCTATTGGTTCTGCCCGCTCGAAGAGCAGGATATTCTGATCCGCGACGTCAACGGCACCGAGATCTTTAGTGTTGCCTTCGTGGGAGGCTTCGTGGCGTCCGGACCGGTGGAGCCTTATACTGCGCACTCGCGCGAGTATGCAAACGAGTCCGACATGGTCGGCACGATTACGGACTGGTAATGACCTTAACCGAATTGCCCCCGAAGCCACCAGACCCGTACGCGGGCCTGTGGGAGCTGTTCGATACCGACAACAACCGAGAAAACAAGTGGTTCGGAAACTTTGCTGCTGCGCTGCAAGGCGCACGTAGCGTCAAATGGAGAGATGTCCGGTGGATCATTTATGATCCATCCGGCAACGTTGCACGCCGATACGATAGTGGAGAGGAGATAGAGTACTGGCGTGCAATGAAAGATCGAGGGTCGGCAAATATTGGTCCCATCCCGGTCATCGAATGAAAGGAAAACACCGCCATGTCACCAAGCAACACGCGGCAATCCCGCCGCACGGGTGCTCAGGCGAGGCAGGCAAAGAAAGCGCCCGCTCGCATTCGAATTCCCAACAATATGGTGGAAACCATCCTGCGAACACCGCCGGAGCGTGCCACTATGGATCTGCTGCAAGCGCAGCTGTTGCGTTTAAGCGAGTCGACATCCAGCCAGGCTGACCGCATTTTGGTCACCAGCAACGAAGAGTCACTGGACCTTCTGCGCGACTGGTGCACTCGTTTGATCGCAGACCACCGTTTATCCGCGAGTCCTGAATCCAAGCACTTGGTACAATGTGCTAGCAAGGTAATTGGATTTTGTGACAACCACGAGACGAAGGCTCAGAGAGCAGCCCGTCATCAAGAGCAGGTGACCGTTGCCTAATCCGGGATAACCTCCCATCCAAGCCGGTGGCAGGCCGTTCGATCCAACGGTTCCGGTTGAGCGGCCTGCCACCACCTATATCCAATATCTGAATAAGAGAGTGGTGATTGTATGAAAATAATCATCGAACTGACCGAAGAAATCGATTTAGCAGACCAGTCCACTCGTGATCTATTCCGAGAGCTGGAAACCGTGTGTGTTAACCGCGGTGTCGCGGTCCGTTCCGTCGCTGGCGGGACGTGCCTAAGCCTTTACGAAAAGCGCAAACTACAGAAATGTCAGCGGCAGCTGATAATGCTGCAGCAAGCCTACGACCAGCACTTGCGTGGGTCCAGCATCAAAGCCTTCATGGTAAACGTGGCAAAAATCTTGGACAAACCCAAGAAACCCGACGCATCGAAGAAGGCGACGATCCTGAAAGGACGTACATGAGCAGCCCCACGCCACAAACCACGACCTATTGGATTCAGCAATTACTGATGTACCCGGGCGACACCCTGGTAACCATCAGCGACAGTACGCTCACGCTGACCAACCCCGCCACTGGCCAAGTCGCCGTAGCCAACGCCACCCCCGCTCCGTTGCCGATCTCGCGCCCGCCGGGGGTGTTTGGCCCGAACAACCTAGCGGGACCGCGGAAAAGGGCCGGTGATTAAGATTTTCCTATTTCACTACACCTCGATATCGGCGCTGCCCAACATCGTTCGGACGGGACGGCTGATGCTGTCCGAGAGCGAGCTATCGCCCAAGCGACGTATGGCCGGCCGTCCGGTCGTTTGGTTGACCAAGAGCGACGACCCCAAGAGCAGCGGAATCATGCACGACCCGACCCTGCAGAACCTGCGCGACTTCGATCTAATCGACAAAACCCGCATCCGGTTCAAGGTCGAGCTGCCCAACAAGCTGGTTACGCGCTACCGCGACTGGGCTAAAGGCCAAGGCATCGACCGCAACTGGCTGGCTCACCAAATGACGTTCCCGGGCGCCAACTCCTGGTTTGTTACCACCCGCCCGATCGAAATGTTCTGCTGGCGAGAGGTAATCGACCTGCAAGAGGACCGCGCCATCTGGGTAGCGGGTCCGCATGCGCAGTTGCGTGGTGCCAGTGACATGAACATCGAGAAGGAATCGCTGGCCACCGAAAAGGAATCACTGTCGTGACCGTGACCCTTCATCTGACCTGGAACTACCTACTGTACCCACTGGCAGCAATAGGAGCACTGACGATCGTATTCATCCTATGGGCGTGCAGGCAATCATGGTGAATATAGAAGACGGCCAGCAGGTGCGGGTAGTTAATCCAAATTTAATACGATTCGATCAGGTAGGCACTGTCAAGGTGTTTCGCCAAATATCGTACCTGGTTACGTTCGGAGACGGCGCCGAGCAGCGTTATTTCGAGGGTGAAATCGAGGCCGTGTTATGACCGACTCCGAAGACCCACGCGAGGAGAAGCTGCCCGCCTGGGCCAAGCTCCAACTAAAAATAGCCCGCAACCGTGCACATCAAGCCGAAAAGAAGCTGGCCGCGCACCTCGACACGGTCAAGCCCACCAACATCTGGTACGGGGACTACGACAATCCGATCTATATCCCCGCTCACTACGGGTACCAGCGGGTCCACTTTGTACTGGGACCTCATGACCACAACGAGATCCAAGTTGGGATATCCAAGGGAGCGCCGGAGCTGCTGATCAATGGCAGCCGTAGTTTGGTCATTCGACCGCAGGTTACCAACGAATTCGGAATTCGCTTCCACGAGGACTAAGGAAACATGCCCAACAAAATCGATGGATTTAAGCTGCTCAACTTCGCTTCGCAGATCGAAGAGGGCACACTCGAGCAAGCCAAGTTAACTGCACAGATGCCATTCGTTAAACCGCACGTGGCGCTTATGCCGGACGTACATGTCGGAATCGGAAGTAGCGTTGGTGCCGTAATCCCCACCGTAAGCGCGGTAATCCCAGCCGCCGTGGGCGTAGATATAGGCTGCGGAATGGTTGGTGCCCAGACTATATTTAGCAAGAGTGATCTTGCGGGGCGATCGAAACGCGCCCTGCGCGAAAGCCTGGAAGCGGCGATACCGCTGTCGCCAGGAAACTACAACGACCACCTAGATCGGTTCGATTTTACCGCAGCGCGAATCCGCGTACTGGAGGACATGGCCGAGCACAATAACGTCGACCTGTCGCATTCGCCGAGGTGGCGCGAACAGCTGGGATCGCTGGGCGGTGGCAACCATTTCATCGAAGGTTGCTTGGACAACCGTGGCGACCGGATGTGGATGTTTTTGCACTCGGGATCCCGAGGCGTCGGCAACAAGATCGCTCAAAAGCACATCAAGATCGCCAAGAAGCTGTGCGCGATGTGGCACGTACCGCTGCCGGACCCCGACCTGGCGTTCCTACCGCAGGGTGCCCCCGAATTCGCCAACTACATCAAAGAGTTGAACTGGGCACAAAAGTTCGCGCTGGCCAACCGCGAAGAGATGATGGACCGATTTCGTCTGGTTCTGGCACAGTGGATAGGGTGGGAAGAGGACCCCGCCAAGATCGAGGTAGACCGTATAAACTGTCACCATAATTACACGAGGGTCGAGCACCACATGGGACAAAGCGTATGGGTTACTCGTAAGGGCGCGATCGACGCCCATATGGGGGTGCGCGGGATCATTCCCGGGTCGATGGGCAAGAAATCCTACGTGGTGCGCGGCAAGGGCAACGTCGCCGGGTTATGCAGCGCTCCTCATGGAGCGGGCCGGCAGTTCAGCCGAACACGTGCCCGCGAGCTGTTTACCGCGCAAGATCTGGCCGACGCTATGGTGGGTATCGAGTACCGCCCGGGGGTGCAGTGGGTGGACGAACATCCGGGCGCCTACAAGGACATCGACCAGGTCATGGCGGATGCCGCCGACCTGGTGGATATCGAATGCGAACTTCGACAGTTCATAAATGTGAAGGGCGAATGATGAGCGACGACAACGAAAACGAAGACTCCGCATGGGACGGCCTAGCAATACTGCTCTGGCCCGTCCTAACGTACTGGAAGATCAGAACGTGGATCCACAACCGCCTGCACCCAAACGACCCAGAGGAGCTGTAAATGGCTACCACATTCAAAAGCGACATCGACCTGGGCAAGGTTTATCGCGACAAAAAACACGGATTTACTGGCCACGCCGTGGCTTTGTACTTCTACGAGCACGCTTGCGAGCGCGTTGCGCTCCGAAAACTCAAGTCGGATGGTGATGACTTCGTAGAGAAGGATTTTGACGCTCCCGAATTAGAATTGGTCGAAGACCCCAAACCGATCACATCTAAGCGGCCCGGCGGCCCAAGAGACATGAAACCCGTCGATCGCTAATGGGGTATTACGACGTGGGCGGTAAAGAAATCTACTTTAGCGAGTGGGCGCCGCTGTTGGTGGACGACGAGTACGCCAACGTGGAACAGGACGAGCTAAGCGCGGTGGTAGACAGGGAGCGGACGGACATGTACCTAGACGTCCTGGTCCGGACCCGCTGGATCGGGCTTAACCGCGGCCACTGTGACGGGCCGCTCAAGATTTTCGAGACCAAGATCGTACCGTTGGTGCGTGAGTCCGAATCCTGGGTGGTGCAGTATTATAGCAACCGACCAGAGAGTCGTCGCGGTCACGCCAGCGTCATCTACAACATGTTCCAAGCGAATGCACTCACCGCAGAGCTGCCCGTCGAACCGGTGTGCGTGTGCTGCGGTCAGGTTCCGATCAAGGACTTAATCAAACTCGGGGAATGGAACTGCAAGCCCTGCCAGGCTGCCGTTTCGGCCGGGGAGTTGACTTACCCAAAAGCGGCCCTGTACCACGTCGGGAGGAGCCTGCACGCGCTGCTGGAACTGACCTCAGAAAGGACGGCATGAGCGCAGAAGAAATTTACGCCCTACTCTTAGATTTCGCCTATTGGATACTGGAAGGCGAAGCAGGCGAAGGCCGCGAACGAGAGATTCTGGACGATTATCGAAGGAAACACCCCAACGCCTTTATCCCAGACCCCAACGGCTCCTGGCACATCGTTAGTGACATAACGGGCAAGCACATCGGCCCATTCACTACCGAGCTGGATTGTGCCTTCGCGCGGTCGATCGCCACGCGGGAGTGGTCGACGGGGATCGTAATGGACCGCTCAAGGTTTTACCGTCATTTAGGATTCACACCAACATCAACACCCGATCCGGAGGACACCGCACGATGCTGAGTGACGAGCAGATGATTAGCCTGATCGAAGAGAACTATCCGACCGCGCAAGAACCCCTGCTAGAAGACCGCGTCGAGTGGGCCGCCGAACTGTGGGTCAAGATCGCACGACACCTCGGTTTAACCGACGAGCACGCATCCCGCACCGCAGACGCGGGCGACGGTAAAGGGCTGACCCTGGTTCGCGGCATCTCGATTTCGGGGTGGATACCCGAGTGACCCCGCACCCCAACGCCACCTCATGGTGGGAAAGCATCGTTCGGTGGCCTCGTAGCGTCTTCCACGCCTTCACACACCCCACCGAGGGTCCCAGGGGCCACGAGGCCGATTATTTTCTTCTTGACGAACTGAGGAATATCTGGTGAGTATTCAATACTTGGCCCTGGCCAAGAATAATCACGTGTACCGTGACGTTGCCACCTCGTTCCGGTATCCGGGCGGCGATTTGCACCTGAAAGACGTGGCCGATCCCCCAACGGGGGTCGTTTGGATCGCGGACGTGCGAGGCGCGGACCCGGACGATTTGTTTTACGCCGCGCTGCTAGCAGACATAGCCGAGCGTAGGGACGAGCCCTTCGTGTTGTTTTTGCCTTATCTGCCGGCTGCGCGCGCCGACAAGGATGTACCCCGGGGCGTCAAGGTCTACGCAGATCAGATCAACGCGATAAAGGCGCACCAAGTGATTGGTATCGACGCGCACTCCGGCGTGATTAACCGACATTTGAACAACCTGACCGAACTGGGTCTGGTCCCCCTGGTTAAAAAGGCCTTGGGGTACAAGAACGGGCCGCAATCCGACTTTGATGACGTTGAGCACTGGTACGACGCCATCATCTGCCCCGACGAGGGGGCGCTGGGTCGGGCGGCAAGGGTGGCCGAAGAGTTGGGACCCTTCGGAGTGGATGTCTACCACGCGGTCAAGCAGCGCGACCAAGAAACGGGTCGCATCCTGTGCCTAGAAATGGTTCAGAAGCCCCCCGCCAAAGGCAGCTATCTGGTGGTGGATGACATCTGCGACGGGGGCGGCACCTTCCAGCTCGTGGCAGACGCCACCGGAATACCTCAAGAGCAGCTGGGCTTATGGGTCACTCATGGGATCTTCTCGGGTAAAGCCAACCTGCTGCGTCGTTTCTATGGCAAGATCTTTACCACCGACTCCCATCCCGGGCATGACTGCGCCGACGTAGCCACTAGCGTTACCCCCGTCGAAGCGTACATGCTGCAAAACGTAAAGGACTTTGGATGAGCGAAACCGCAATCTCTTCGCCGGATACCAACGTAATCCTCGGGGCGTCTAATCTGATCGGTGTCCTACGCGAACGGGCACCCAGGGTCGCCTTTGCGCTTGCCGCCTGGCAGCTGATGTGGCCCCTAGGGATTCACATCCGCAAGCGGTCCCGAGAGCGCACTATCTACACCGTTAAGGTGTCGGCAGACGACGAGATCTACAACGACCTGCACGATTGGGTGTTAAGCTTATTGCCACCTACCAAACAGCGCGCCTTAGAAGCTTGGACCTCCAACCGCGGACACCTGGCCCCGATCAGCAGTAGCGGCCAGCCCGCTCCCGCGCCGAAGCTGCGGTTGCGCTACGACGGCACTCGCGCCCAGACTATCTGCGTGGGTGGGCACAAGGTGTCGGCGATGGTGATGGAAAACAAAGAGAAAAAGCAAATGGAGCGGACTTCACCCGAGATCACCTTCACCGTGCACTCGCCGGAGGCGCAAAAGGCGCTACTAGACGAGATCAGCCAAATCTCGGATCGGCACTACCAACAAGGACGCAAACCCTCGTTCCGAATGATGAGCCGATATGGCGACTGGGAAACCCTGGAGAGCATGCCGCAGCGAGGGCTAGACAGCGTGGTTCTACCGCCGGGGCAACTGGATTATTTGGTGGCCGACGTGCAACGGTTCCTAAACAACGAGAAGGAATACGTGCGGCGAAACATCCCATGGCACCGCGCCCACTTGTACGAAGGCCCACCGGGAACCGGCAAGACGTCGGCGGCTCACGCCATTGCCAGCCACTTCGGTATGGACGTGTGGTACCTACCGCTGGCCGATATCAAGAAGGATGGAGATCTGCTGCGGCTGATCACCCGCGTTGGCCCGCGCTCGATGTTGCTGTTGGAAGACATCGACGTGTTCCACGCGGCCACTAAGCGCAACGACGCTGATTCAGGAGTCACCCTGTCGGGGCTGCTCAACGCCCTGGACGGTGTCGCGTCGCCGCACGGGTTGTTCTCGGTGCTGACCACCAACGACCCGCAGGTGCTTGACCACGCGGTGATCAGACCCGGCCGCGTCGACCTGGTGGAGCACTTCTCGTTGGCCGACCCGCCGCAGGTGGCAGAGCTGATCGCGCATTGGTACGCTCTGCCCGGCGCGGGGCAGGGTTACAACTACCCGCAACTGTCACCAGCGCAAGTGTCCGAAACCTGCAAGCGCTACGACCTGCCCGAAGACGCAATCGCCGAATTGATGACGCTGACCACCCCGTCGAACATGCTCACTAAGCCGAATTGGGATATGCTCACCTCCGAGGTCGTCGGGGATTGCGTCGTCAAGCGGGACAAGGGGGACGTCTGATGGGAATTACGATGTGGTACGCCTCGGGTATATTGGGCTCGGGTCCCTATCCCTACCGGCCGCCCGACAACAAACCCCTGAGTCACGGCGAGAAGTGCTGGTTCGCTGTTTTTGTCTTTGTTTTCTTCGTTATGCCAGTCCTCGCCGTATTGGTCATTGCGTGGGCGATGACTAACGCGCCCACGACCCCCGTCGACTGCTGCACCCTGGCCTGCCGCACCCAGAATAACCTCCCGCAATGTCAATAACGCTTCATCCGCTGACTGATGAACTCACCCCAGAGGCTAAAGCCTACTTGGCAGTTGTGTTCGCCAGGCTAAAAAAGCACTACGGACCGCTGAGGGTCCACGAGTACGACCGACCGCATTTGCGCCGCACGCGCATCAGCTATAGGAGACGAAGGACCATGATTAACGAAACCCGTGATCTGTTTGAGGGTGAAGGCGAAGACAACGAATATCCCGCGCATATGACGGTGCGGGGGTGCTGCGACCCAGAGTACGGCTTGGTGGCCGCCCTCTGGATGGGCAACGAAAACGAAGGGTCGGAATGCAGCGCATCGCTGACCGGCGAAGACCTGGACTGGTTACTCGACACGCTGCAGCGCATCAAGAAGGGACAGAAGTGACCGACACCGCACCTATCGACGCTCTGCTCGAGACCGACCTGTACAAGCAGGTTCATGTTCACCAGTACAAAGCGATCGGAAACGTCACCCGCGTCCTAGCCGCTTGGACCAACCGCAAGAGCCGAATCGCAGGCGTCAACCACGTAGTGCACTTCGGACTGCAAGCTCATCTGCAGCGGTACCTAATGGACCAGTTCGATCCCTTCTTCGCAGCCGACGAAAACACAGTAATCCACATGTACGAAAGGGAGATGCGCGACATCTTCGGATCCTGCCCGCCGACCGATCATATCCGCGAGTTACATCGATTAGGCTTCATTCCGCTGCGATTTTGTGCCGTCCCCGAAGGCACTTTGGTCCCGATCGGGGTGCCTAGTTTTACTATTGAAAATACGATGGACGATTTCGCGTGGGTGACCAACTTCGTAGAACCCGGGATATCGGCCAGCGTGTGGCCGGCCCAGACCAGCGCGACAGTATCGCACCGATATCGGTTGCTACTGGACGCCGCCTCCGATCGCACCGGAGCTAATCCGGCTGACGTGGATTATCAAGGTCACGACTTCTCGTTCCGGGGAATGTTCGGACACGAAGGCGCCGAAATATCGGCTGCTGCGCACCTACTATCGTTTCGCGGAACCGACACTTCAGCCACTCGTAAATGGGTGAGACGTTATTACGGTGGGGATTTTTACGCCCACAGCGTTCCAGCAACCGAACATTCGGTAATGTCGATTGGCACCGCGGTGCTGGGCGAACTAGAAACCTATTCGCGATTATTGGACCTGTACCCTACGGGCATAATCGCGATTGTGTCCGATACCTACAACTTGTGGCGAGTGTTGACCGAGTACCTGCCTGCGCTAAAAGACAAAATTATGGCTCGTAGGGGGAAGCTCGTCATTAGGCCAGACAGCGGCGTTCCAGAGAGGATCTTACTGGGTGACCCCGCCAGCAGTAATCCAGCCGAAGCCGCAGGAGTGGTGAGATTGCTGGGCGACACATTTGGCACCACACTAAACGACGCCGGGTTCCGACGGTTAGATCCGCACGTGGGAGCTATTTACGGCGACGGAATCAACCTCCAACGGGCCGAGGACATCACCCGCGGCTTAGAGGCTCAAGGCTGGGAGTCGGTGACCTCCGTGTTGGGTATCGGATCGTACTCGTTCCAGGGCAACACCCGCGACACCTTCAACAGCGCACAAAAAACTCTGTGGGCGATGGTCAACGGGAATGCCTACAACATCTTCAAAGACCCAATCACCGACGACGGCACCAAGAAATCGGCTACCGGTCGAGTGGCGGTTCTGCGCAGCATGGAGGGCGAGCTGTACCTGATCCAAAAGGCTACACCCGCGCAAGAAGCACTGAGCCTGTTGCGCCCGGTGTGGGAGAATGGCCAATTCATTAAGCGTCAGGACTTCCAAGACGTCAGGAGGACGTTGCATGCTGGATAAAACCGTCAAATACGAGATTGAAGAAGGAACCGGGTTCTTACTCCTGAGTGGTTACGCGTTGGGCTTTGAACCGTACCCGGTGTACGGCACTGTAAGCGAGGGTGGCTGGACCGAACGCATAGAAAAATTCGCAATAGAGAAGGCTCTGGCCGTCGATGCCAACCAAGCACTAGCCCGAGACGCGATAGCCCTAACCTGGTCTTTTAAAAGATGTTTTGGGGTCACTACGCGTCGCTCCCTGAGTGGAGGATTGTTGACCTTAACTATAGACGAAATCGGTTTAAGAGTAGATGCCCGCGTTCCGCCGCACACGCTTCCGATCCCCGATAACCACGAATGGTGCATATCATTCCGGGTCAAGAACTCCTTGTGGTCTATGGACGACACTTACCGCGAAATAAGCGATCTTCTCATCGGAGAGGTGTCGATCCTCCCAATTCCGGCTGCGCCCGCGATCCCGCCCGATAACAGCATGAGCCTGGAACGCCAGATCCTGAAAGCTAACGTAGATCTGCGCAAAGCGATAACCCGCGCCCAACGCCACCTAGTGAAAATAGTCGACAGCGATGACGAGCACCAACTAGCCGCTGAACAGCAGTTAGCTGCGTGTCGCCGCATTTCGGACTGCATGATTGAAATGGTCCAGGCGCCAGCAACGGACCGGCGGCCCTGGAACCACTACCAGAATCTGCTGAAGCAGGAGATGTCATGAGGATCATCGTGGTTTTTGAAGACGGCGACCGCGCCAGCTGGGTAGATATATTGTCCGACGAAGTGCGCGAGTGCGTCAAAAACGGGTCGATGCAATACCAGGGCGTGTGCGTCGAAGTGCAACCCGAGGATGCGCTGCGGTGAAAACACCTGACGTTTACGACAAAAATCAGCCCCACCATATACTCAGCCGCGAGAACGAGTACGGAGACACGTATTACTACTGCAACTGCGGGAAGACTCAGTTGTTTCGCAGCTTGTCTGACTACCGCGGCGGGGGGCTGCGACGCCCTCTACACGAACACGTCCTAGCTAATTTCGACGGGCGCTGCCACTTCAAGCGCTACAAAATGGAATGCGGCCGGTTTTACGGGCACCGCGGAATCCACCGGGTGGTGCCTCCAAAGAAGAAACCCAGCGGCTTTTTGGAGACGCTGCGCAGAGCGAAGGCTAAGGCGGAGTGATGATGCGCGGCAAAAGAAACGAAGAATTCGAACGGCGGTGCCGCGAGGACGGCGAGCGCTATCGCGCCGAACAGGCTCGGATGCCAGAGCCGATCACCCTGCTGCAGTTGTCGGGCATCGAGCGTGAAGCTGCACGCGGTGTGGTCGAGACCGCTAAGGCCGCGGTGGTTGTGGAGCACGAGAAGCACACGGGCTGCCAATCCTACGGTAGCGGACCCAACTCTGCGTGGTTGGTTGACGACATCGTGCGTGCAATCAACCAGGTCCGACTAAACAAAGCCCACCAGAGCTTGCCTACCGAGAGATTCATCGATGACTAGACCGCCGCGCGGCGGCCGAGTGCCCGCAGGCACTAGGGGATTCACCCAGCACGCCAACGATCGCAACAAGCGCGAGTTCCCGTGTGTATGTCTGCTGTCGGATCAAAACGGCGAGCTGATCATCGAGACCCAACTGGGATCTGAGGGGGCGTTGATGATGGAAGTCAGGGCCTGCGCTAGTCGAATCCGGGACGCAAAACCAAACCAGGGTGGTCAGATACCGACCAGCATCGATGTTATGGGTATAACGAGAGCTAAATGGGAGAGGTGGGTGCGTCTAGATGATCAGTCGGCAAAAACTGCAGGAGATCAAATCCGCGGCCAAGCGCAAGGACTACCAGCCGCATGTACAAACCATTCACACCCTAGTAGACGCCGCCCTAGAGTTGATGGACTACGTGGATGGTGGTAACACCCACGTCGAGTTGGACGCCGAGGCGAAAAAAGCGCTGAGGCAAGTAATCAAATACGCCACCGAGGCGTATGAAGAGGGCACCAAAGCCGAGCACGACCACGATCGGCTAATGACTGAGCTGTGGCGAACCAGGTACACCGCAGACCTGGCTTGGCGGATGATGAACGAACCCGCCGCTAGGCGCCGCCCCTGGTCTCATTACACCCCACAGATCGAAGAGGAATTCGAGGATGACCGACAACAAGCATGAGCCTGCGGTGTGTTCCTGGACCCACAATCTCGACGGACCGCCAACACGCGTTGAAATGCTAATCACCTACAAAGGCGCCAAAGTGTCCGAGATGGTGATGTTGGAAGTAGACGAGGAGGGTATGCCCAAGTGAGTGGCATCCGGCGTATCTATCGAATCAACAACTCGGCGCGTAGCCTGGATTTTTTCCTGGACCGCGACCCCGACGACCCCCGGTTTGATATGGACCAGCCCTACCAGCGTGGTGTGGTGTGGGGTCTAAAGCGCAAGCAAAACCTGATCAAATCGGTGCTAATGGGGGTGCCTATTCCGGCAATCCTGATCAACAACCGGTTCGATGCCAAGTTCAGCCATCCGGATTACAGCCGGGACCGCTGTTGGGCCTACGCCATCGTAGATGGCAAGCAACGCGTTAGCACTTTCCAGCAGTTTGTGGCCAACCGGTTCCCAGTGCCGCTGGAGTGGTTCCAGGATATGGGGCGAGGACCCATTTTTTATGGTCAACTTTCGTTGGCGAACCAGCGCCACGTACGGAATAACTCGATTCCGGTAGCTGAGGGGTTCTTTAAGACCCTGGAAGAAGAGCAAGAGTTGTTCGACCTGATCAACTTTGGTGGCCTGGCTCAGGGTGAGACCGACGAAGACCTAGACGAGGAGCAACTATGACCATTTACTGCTACGACACAGAATTTCTCGAGGACGGTAAGACGATCGAATTGATCTCGATCGGAATTGTGTGCGAGGATGGTCGCGAATACTACGCGGTCAACTCCGATTGCAATTGGGAGCGTATTCGCAAGCACGATTGGCTGTGGGAGAACGTGGTCCCGCACTTGCCGACCGTAACCGCAAGCGACGATGGGGTCTGGCTTGGTCCGCCTACTACTGCAGCAGAAACCCAGCTGCTTACTAAGCTGGACACCACCAATGTCGCGGTGAAACCCAAGTGGGTGATCGCGAACGAAGTGCACGACTTCCTGGTGGGCCATCTCAAGCCTTTCGGCGCCAAGGACGGCAAGCCCTTCTGCGTGATGGAAGAGATACCGGAGTTGTGGGCCTATTTCGGGGCGTACGACCACGTAGCCCTGTGCCAACTATGGGGGGCAATGATGGGGCTACCCAATCTAATCCCGATGTGGACCCACGACCTAAACCAACTGACCGAGCGCATCCCGGGATTTAAAAAGCCCGCACACGAAGGCGACGCCCATAACGCGCTGGCTGACGCTAAGTGGTTGTACGACGCGTTGTGCGCTGCTAAGGCGGCGCTAGGATGAGCGCCAAAGACGAAGCACTGAACATGAACAGAACCAATGACTTCCCAGAGGACACCATCACTAAGGTGTTAATGCTGAAGACTCCTTGCAACGCCCACACGATGCAAAGGTTCCTGGATCAGGCCATGGGGTTACCCGAGGATGATGACTCGGAACCCGTGATCAGCATTAGCGGCAAAGTGTTGCGAGCGCATTGGCCGCCTCAGTCCGACGCTAATACCGCCCAACTACCTTAAGGGCAACTTTGCCAAAAGAACCCATCCGTCAGTTAGATATCGAGAGGCACTTCTGCGCCGCTATGATTGAGCTTCGCAAGCACAAAATGCAGCTATCCCAAGAAGATCTGTCGCAGAAGCTGCGCGCCCGCGGTTGGCCCGTGTCTACTCAGGCTACTATATCAGACATAGAAACGGGTAAGCGCCGCGTGAACTTAACAGAGGCTTATTGGATCGCCGAAATGCTGGAAACTACCATAAACGAGATGATCGAAGTAGGGAAGTTCCTATGATCAACCACCACTCCGATCCCGGGATGCAGGTCAGTTTGGACATCCGGGTCGGACCGGGTCATCCCTGGTTCCAGTCCCTGACCAACCTAATGGACCAGTACGAGTACGAAGACACGAACGAAGAAGCGCTACTAGAGGACGAAGACTACGTCTCCACGGGACCATATTATGTTGCGCTGCTGGTATACGGGAAAGCCCAAGTTTTTGCCCTGCGCGAAATCGATCGCATGGGGGACGGGTCTATTTGTGCCTCTGGTTGCGCCAGCGGGGTTTTATTCGACCCGAAAGATTCCAAACGCCAAACCATCCCCAACGAGGAACGCCGATGATTGATGACGACGAGTATGATGACGACTATGGAGACTGGTACGACGACTACGAAGAACCCACCGAGGCGCAAAAACTAGACCTATACGTCGAAGCTGACGCATGGAATCCGGTGTCATCGGAGCTGATGGACCGGCAGCAGCATCGTTGGGACGACTTCTACGAGCGCCAAGCCCGCGAGGCCGAAAGAGCCTTCAAGGAAATGGACACCGCGCAGCGGCCGAAAAAATACGGCGGCCCAGTCTGGTGGGAGCTATGGGTACTGCCGTCCGAGGACGGTACGCCACTAACCCCCCAGAAACGTCAGGGTGATATTAACCTAAACATCGAACGCAAATGCGAAGATGTTTACGGCGCTGGTCGTGCACTATTAACCACACTGATCACCAGCGAACGCACCTATATGGATTTTTATCCGGCGCTGGACCATGGAATACCGAACCCCGCGTTATTCCGCAATATGGCCGACGAAAACGGCGTTGTACGGGTCTCCGACATGGTTGGGGACTGGGGTTGGTGGGATGGCGACCAAAGTCGTTTCCGCCAAATCGTGTACGCCACCACAGATCCCACCCCAAACCATCCGCGGTGCAAGTTTGCTGCTTTGATGAAAGCCCCACCCCCGTATGGGGTTTGGGTGCCTTCACTAGACTTAGACCCGGTTCGTGCCGAAAATTAATAGAGAACCCGCCGTGTCTACCTATTCGCTGTTGATGCAGTTTACCGCTGACGTGCAGTTTTTCATGGACGACGGCACCGTGGTATTCGAAACCGTAACCTCTGGTGGGTTCATTCCCAGGATAGGTGAGATATTCAGCTTACCCAGCGGAGATTACTATGTACTGCAGGTCCGCTGGGAATGGGAGGAGTACGACGGGCACCCACCCAACGAACCCTACGTTAAAGTTAAGGTAAGGCCCATCGCCAATGGGTAATACTATCGGAGATGCCGCTGCGGACGCCGGGTTCCCGTACGACCACGTTGACTACGTGTGTCCTCCTGGATACCATGACAATGAATACTATGCGCACCAGTGCATGTTCTGCGACGGCGGATTGACCGCGTGCACGGTGTGCAACGGCTTTGAGGGTGCGATGACCACCCAGTGCCCGGGTCGACGCATGACCACAACGGAGAACGACGAAGTGTACGCCGGGAAGCTGGACTTTCGTGGTGGAAGATGGGCCGCCGCAACCAGCTTCTATGCCCCCAAGGGGTACGTCAACTACGCACATGCCTTAGAAGGGTTTAATTAATGAACAAACTGACACCCGCCGAGTTACAAGCCGTAGTAAAAACCATTGAGCTACTCGAACGTGATGGGTGGGACGAAGAACGCTGCACCGCCGACGCACTCCGCGCGTGGTTGAAAGGAAAGCTGTGACCGAAGTACACTGGCTGCGACGAGCCAGCCAAATGATGGCCGAGATCCACCAAGTGGTGGCCAACCACCGAACCCGGTTCTTTTCAGAACCGGCCGCCGAGGGATTCCGGGCATTCTTGTCAGTTGGCGATGCCCGGGAACTAGACGAAGCCAGTCGCCGCCAAGGCGATCTGTTCCCAGTTAGTGAAATCCGCGACGGGGACACCGGCACCATCGTGGGTATACCGTTCACCGCCGACGCGTCGCTGCGGCCGGGCAGAGCCTTTATCGGCTACCGAATCAACGTCCCCGATGTAGAGGAATAATGGCTGTACCCGACGTCATCTACAAAACACGCTGCAAGTTCTGCTAGACATGCTCC
>OVEP011218224.1_pt1 | contig 15992 bp, 17 predicted proteins | sample 1779801 | NCBI WGS metagenome assembly OVEP01 (sample SAMEA3914791, study PRJEB12502) | metagenome | biome: forest; material: soil | place: Canada | collected 2011-07-03 | depth 0.1 m
CCGCGCCCAGCCGCAGGCCCGCCAGCGCGAACCCCTTGGACATCGACCGCAGCACCACCAGGTTGGGGTGGTCCGCCACCCGGTGCCGGTGCGAGGGGCGTCCGGCCAGTTCGGCGTAGGTCTCGTCGATCACGACCAGCCCGGGGAACCGTTCCAGCAGCGTCTCCACGTCGGCCGGGTGCAGCGGCGCGCCGGTGGGGTTGCCCGGGTCGCACAGCAGCACGCCCTTGACCGGCAGTGCCAGCAGCCGTTCCAGGTCCAGCCGCTGGAACGCCGGGCCGAGCAGCGGGACCGGGTGCCGGGCGACGCCGTGCAGCGCGGCCAGCCGCTCGAAGAAGCCGAAGGTCGGCGGGGTGAGCGCGACCGCGTCGGCGCCGGGCTCGAAGAAGGCGCGCAGCACCAGCTCCAGCGCGTCCACCGCGCCCCGGGTGAGCAGCAGGTTCCGCTCGTCCCAGACCGTCCGGGGGCGGGTCGGCGGCGGGTCGACCGCGTCCAGCGCGGCGGCGTAGCAGGACACCAGCTCGTCCGGCGAGTCGTCGGGGTAGCGCAGGTGCGGGCCGCCGTAGACGTTCTCGTTGAAGCGGAGGTTGACCAGGCCCCGGCTCTCCGGGCGGGGGCTGAACGGCCCGGTCGGCCCCAGGGCGAGGACCGCTTCCCGCGCGAATCCGCTGACATCGGCCCGCATCCTGTTCCCTCCTCAGATCCGGGTCGATGGTGTCGTGCACAAACTATGGTGTCAACAACCCTCTCCCGGATGGCCCACCGCTTCCCGTGGTCCTGCTGACGCGGCGTTAGCGGAATCGGCGCCGGAACCGGCACCGGCGAATGCACCGAATGGCGGACGATCACCGGCGAGCGTTCGCGACGGGTCGCCGGGCGGCTGACGATGAAAGGGCCGGCGAACCCGTTCTGCCAAGCGCCCCGATCCGGTGCACGAGTTCACGGCAGAAAGGGAAAGCACCTTGCGCAGTGCATCGCGCGGCACACCGTCGGCGGCTCCCGGCCGGGGACCGTCCGTCCGCACCCTGCTCGTCCCCGGGACCGCCCTCGCGCTCCTGGTCACCGCGGCGCCCCCGGCCGGGGCCGAGAGCGCCACCGATCCACCGCCGCCCCCGGTGGCACAGGCCTTCGACGGCAACCGCCCGCTGCCCTCGGTGGCGGCGGTGACCAGCCTCTGCGGGCGGGTGGCGGCCTGCTCCTTCCGGGTCCAGACCCCCGCCGTACGCGAGTACCTGAGCGCGGTGATGTCCCTCGGCAACGCGGCGATCAACTGCGCCAACACCGACATGGACATCACCCGCACGGTCACCTTCGAGAACGTCAGCACCGACAACATCGGCGGCGAGATCACCGGAAAGGCGACCATCGAGGGCTGGGTCGACGGCAACGCCGAGGTCAACTCGGAAACCACCGGGGTGTTGTCGACCGAGGCCAGCCACAACCAGTGGGGGGCACAGAAGGACAAGGGCCCGACCACCGAGGACCTCAGTTCCAGCACCACCAAGAACACCACCACGGCGGCGACCAAGAACAATCTCCACCTCAATGCCAAGGCGACGTTCATCGCGTCGTTCAAGGGCTTCTGGAACCACGAGTGGAAGAAGACCACCACCGAGACCACCGAGGTCAATTTCAAGGTGTCGCCGGAGGACGAGGTCCAGTTCGGCGTCCTGAACGCCATGGTCCGCACCGCCGGGACGCTCTCTGTCGACGGCACCGGGAAGCTGGTCAAGAACATCGCGGTGGAGAGCCCGTCCACCACCAACGTCAGCTCGATCGTGGCGCAGACCTTCACCAACCCCGACAAGTGCCTGACCCTGCGCCCCCGGGGGCGGGTCGCCGGACTCCCGGCCGCCCACCGGCCGCTGGCCACCTACCTGCTGACCCGCTCGGGCCAGTGGGTCCGACTGCACTGACCGAACAGGAGGACGTCGTGCTCCGCACGCGCCAACCACGACCAGCCCGGGCCCGACGGGCGCTGCTGACCCCGGTGGCCGCGCTCGCCGCGCTCGCGCTGCTGGTCCCCCCGGCCGCCGCCGACGACGGCGCGGACCTGACCGGCCCCCTGCCCGCGAGCAGCCCGGACACACCGGTCCCGGACCCGATGCCGCAGGCGCAGGCGTTCGACGGGGCCAAGCCGCTGCCCAGCGTCCACCAGGTGACCGGCCTCTGCGCCCACGGCCGCAGCTGCTCGTTCCGGGTGGACCGGAACAAGTCCCGCGAGTACTCCACGGCGGTGCTGTCGGTCGGCAACGGCGCCATCAACTGCACCGGCAAGTCGCTGATCGTCCGCCGCATCATCACCCTGGCGACCAGCAGCATGGACAACATCGGCGGCGAGATCACCGGCGAGGCCGCGATCGAGGGCACGATCGAGGGACTGTCCGAGGTGTCCGCCAGCGTCACCAACGAGACCGGTTCGACGACCAGCCACACCGACCACTCCTCGGACAAGGAGAAGGGCCCCAACAGCGAGGACAAGAACAGCAGCACCACCACCAACTCGGCGAAGGTCGGCTCGCTGGGCAACGTCACCCTCGGCGCCCGGGCCGCGTTCAGCCTGGCCTTCCTCGGCAAGTGGCAGCACGAGTGGCGGACCACCAACACCGAGACCACGGACGTGAAGTTCGAGGTCAAGCCGAACGACGAGCTCCAGTTCGGGATGCTCAACGCGATGGAGCGGACGGTCGGCAAGCTCACCGTGGACGGCACCGGCAAGCTGGTGAAGGACATCACCGTGGACAGCCCCTCCACCGCGAACGTCAGCTCGCTGGTCGCGCAGACCTTCACCAGCCAGGGCCGCTGCCTGACCCTGCGCCCCAAGGGCCGCGCGCTGCCGGTACCCGGACTGGTCGAGGTGGCGCCGAGCACCGGCCGGCCCACCGCCTCGTACGCGCTCGCCGCCGACGGCCGCTGGGTCCGACTGCCGCACTGACGGCGAACGGTGAGGCGCCCGCCCCCTCCCCCGGGGTCGGGCGCCTCGCCGTTCGGGGCGCTACCAGCCCAGCGGCACCGACACGGTCCGCGCGTCGACCGGCGGCGCGCCGACCCCGATCAGCCCCGAACGTCCGCTCCTGGCAAGGTTGTTGGGCGTCACGGCGGTGGGCCGGGCGGTGTCGCAGCGGTCCAGCTCGACCTGGGTCAGCGGACCGGTCCGCTGGTAGTAGCGGTCTGGGAGTTCCGTCGACGGCGTGTCGAAGACCGCGTCCAGCCGGACCCGGGTGCCCTTGGTGCTGACGAAGGTGCCGGAGACCCGCTCCCGCGCGGCCTGCACCTCGATCCAACTCACCTCGCCGGGCTGGACGGTGGGGTTCAGCTTCTTCAGCGTGGTCCGGCTCCAGACGAGCGGGTTGTTGGTGTTGACCGCCGCCGGGTTGCCGTCGGCCACGGTGAAGCCCGCCTCCACCTGCTTGGCCAGCTTCTGCTTGCTCTCCTGGATGTTGGAGCGGCTGGGGACCAGCGGCGCCGACGGGTTCTTCAGCACGTAGTACTGGCTGATGCTGTCCCAGGGCTGCTCCAGCACACTCACCGGATGGTCGTCGGTGATCGGGTTGCGGGTGCAGTTGATGTACGCCTCGCCGATGATCCGGGTCTTGTCGTAGTACTGGAACGAGTAGCGGGCGTCCTTGACGAAGACGCAGCTGGTGTCGCTGCCGTTGCACTCGTCCACCGCGGTGCTCGGCTCCAGCACGTCGTGGAACCGGTAGGCCTCCGGCAGCGGCAACTGGTCCTTGCGGACCTTGGTGTCCACCGGGATCGGCGTCTGCGCGGCGGTGACATGCGTCAGCAGCGCTCCGCAGGACTTGTTGTCCCCGGTGTCCTCGTTGGAGACGAAGCTGACCAGCGGGTTGTTCTCGGCGGCGGTGAACTCGTAGGTCCGGCCCAGGGTCCAGGCCGGCTGGCCGACCTGGGCGGTGCCCTTGGTGGTGTAGCGGCGCGGCCTGTTCTCGGCGCCGTTCACCGACACGGTGTACGACTGGCCGTTCTGGACCTGGGCGAGCTTGCACGGGCTGTACGTGCCGGGGCTGTCGTCGAAGGCCAGCGTCACCGTGGAGCCGGTCTTCACCCCCCACAGCCGGGTACGCAGCGTCAGCGGCTGGTAGCCCCAGTTCAGCGCGGCGGCCTGGAGGTTGTCCGGGTGCTTGGCGAGTTCCTTGGACACCACCTGGCCGCCGTCCGGGGACCAGTCGGTGTGCCCGGCGGCGGTGCCGTTGGGCGGGGCCACCGGCAGTGCGAAGTCGCCGTTGGCCACCGGCACCGGCACCGTGTCCGCCGCCTGCGCGGGCAGCCCGCCGGGCGGCAGCACGAACGCCAGCACGCCGCCGATCACCGCGACAACCCGGGCCCGCCGTACTCTTTCTGACATCTCATCACCTCTCTGGGACCGGCGTCCCACGGTCAGCAGACCCACCAGCTGCTGGGCGGGACCGGAGCGTCCCCGGGCTTGACGTTCTCGGTCAGGGCATTGGGGATCGAGCAGAGTTCCGAGACCGCGCTGTTCGGGGTGTCGGACCGGGGCTTGTCGGTGAAGGCCGTGAGGGTCTGCTTGCCGTTGGCGATACCGTCCTTTTCCTCCCTGCCGTCGCCCGCCACGCTCTGCAGGCAACTGCGGTTGCTGGGCGGGCACTTGTCGATGGCAGCCTGGTTCGCGCCGGTCACCTTGCAGGCGGCGTCGGACGGGTTGGCCGCGCACGGATCGGTGCTGATCACGGCGGCGGTCTCCTTGGCCGCGACGTTGGCGACCCAGGCCCCGCACTCGCCGCCACCCCTGGTCTCGGTGGAGGTGAAGGTGAACAGCGGCGCGTCCTCGGCGGCGGTGAAGCGGTAGATCCGGCCCTGGAACCAGGTCTGCTTGGCGTTGGTACTGAACGCCTGCGGCTTGTTCCGCGCGCCGTCGACCGAAACCGTGTATGTGGCACCGCTGTTGACGATGTCCGCAGGGCAGCTCGGCGTGTTGTCGGTGCTGTCGTCCCAGCTGACGGTCACCGTCGATCCGGCCTCGACCCCGCGCAGCCGGGTGGTCAGGCTGATCGGCTTGTTGGCCCAGTTCAGCGCGGCGGCCTGGTAGTTGAGCGGGTGCTTGGCCCGCGCCGCCGAGTACACGCCGGTGCTGCCGGTCCAGTCGTCCACCCCGGCCTTGGAGTCGCCACTGGTCACCACCGGCGCGGCGAAGTTGCCATTGGAGACGACGACCGGCTGGGTGTCCTCGGCCTGGGCCGACTGGGTGAGCGCGGGCAGGCCGAACGCCAACACCCCGGCGGCGGCTGCGGCCAGGAGTCCGCTCGGGCTCGGATGGGCTCTGCGGTGACTTCTCACAACGGCGATTCCTTTGACTGCGGGGACGGACCGGATCAGGAAGCTGATGCCTGGTCAACCGACGACGGGACACGGGGGCCTGGCAGTGCTCACGACACCGCCACGGCCATGCTCTGCACGGCGATCACTCTCCGCCACCAGTGCGCCGCCACTGGAGCGAATACGAACAACCCCTTACTCCATTGGCGTGGACTATCGTCCGTAGGCGCACGACACCGATCCGAGCGGGAGATCTATTACTTAAATCTGACCATTACTCCGCCTGCCCGACGGGCGACCGAACACCGTCCGTGTCCGATCGCGGCGCAGACCCAGAGGAACCGATGCACCCGTTCCCCACCAGCCCCCACGGCCCCGCCGCCCGCAGGCTGCGGGCGGCGCTGCTGGCCACCGTCGCCGCGACCCTGTCCCTGCTCGGCTCGACGACCCTGCCCTCCGCCGCCGCCCACGGCGAGGTCCGGCAGACCTGGGCCTGGGGCTACAACCAGACCGGAGCGCTCGGCGGCACGCCCGCGAAGGTCAGCCGACTCACCCCGACCCCGATCGCCGGGCTGACGGGCGCTGAGGTGGCCGCGCTCGCCGCCGGAGGGGCCAACAGCGAGAGCGCCTACGGCCTGGCCCTGCTCGGCAACGGCACGGTCGAATCCTGGGGCGACAACAGCAAGGCCCAGCTCGGCAACGGCACCACCGAGAGCTTCAGCACCCCCGGCACGGTGGCCGGTCTGGAGGACGTCACGGCCATCGCCGCCGGGGCCATGCACGGGCTGGCCCTGCTGCGCGACCACACGGTCATGGCCTGGGGCACCAACGAGTACGGCCAGCTCGGCGACGGCAGCAAGACCACCCGGTACGTCCCGGTGCCGGTGGCGGGGCTGAGCGGAGTCCGCGCCATCGCCGCGGGCGAGTACCACAACCTGGCGCTGATGCGGGACGGCACGGTGAAGTCCTGGGGCCGGAACACCTACGGCCAGCTCGGCACCGGCGGCAAGGAGGACCGCACCTTCCCGGCCACCGTCCCGGGCCTGCGGAACGTCCGGGCCATCGCGGCCGGTGGCGGCTTCAGTCTGGCCGTGCTCACCGACGGCACCGTCCGCGCCTGGGGTTCCAACTCCAATGGCCAACTGGGCAACCTGGCCGGCGGCAATGGTGTGGAGAGCCTGAGCCCGGTCACCGTGGCTGGGCTGCGCGGCGCGGTGGGCATCGCGGCGGGCGACTGGCACAGCCTGGCGCTGATGGCCGACGGCACCGTCCAGAGCTGGGGCCGGGGCGGCGATGGGCAACTCGGCGACGGCGGCCTGATCGACCGCAACGCCGCCGCCGCCGTGCCCGGACTGCGCGGCGTGGTGGCGCTGGCCGGGGGCAGCCTGCACAGCCTGGCGCTGCTCGGCGACGGCACCGTGCTGAGCTGGGGCCGGGGCGAGAACGGCTCCCTCGGCGACGGCACCACCACCCGGCGGCCCACTCCGGGCCCGGTGTCGGCACTGCCCGGCGGCATCCGGATGATCGCCGCCTCGATCGGCACCCTGACCAGCTACGCGCGCTGACCCCAGCCGCCGCCCCCACCCGAACCAGCGAGGAAGACATGCACCGATCCCGTCCCCCGCACCGCCGCCCGGCCAGGGCCCTCGCCCTGGCGGCGGTCGGCCTGGTCCTGTTCGGCGTGACCGCCCTGCCGGGTCAGTCCGCCTCCGGCTACGACCTGCGGGTCATGGGCTGGGGCCAGAACAACACCGGCCAGCTGGGCGACCCCGGCAGCACCAAGAACCGGCTCACCCCCGCCCCGCTGACCGGCCTCACCGGGGCCGAGATCAAGCAGCTCAGCGCGGGCGGCTACGACACCACCAGCGGCACCGTCGCCACCGCCACCGGCTTCGCCGACGCCCTGCTGGACAACGGCACGGTGCTGGCCTGGGGCCAGAACAACAGCGGCCAGCTGGGCAACGGCAGCACCGACAGCAGCGCCACCCCCGGCCTGGTCGCCGGGCTGACCGGCGTCGAGGCGGTCTCCTGCGGCGGCGGCCACACACTGGCGCTGATGAAGGACGGCACCGTCAAGGCCTGGGGCCTGAACGCCAGCGGCCAACTCGGCGACGGCAGCCGGGATCCCCGCAAACTGCCAGTCGACGTACGGGAGTTGAGCGGGGTCCGGGCGGTCGCGGCCGGTGAGGCGTACAGCCTGGCACTGCTGCGCGACGGCACGGTCTGGTCCTGGGGCAACAACACCTGGGGCCAGCTCGGCGAGGTGACCACGACCACTCCGCCCGAACGCCTGCTTCCGGCCCGGATCCCCGGCCTGCGCGGGGTCAGGGCGATCGTGGCGGGCGCCTGGCACGCGCTGGCGCTGATGAACGACGGCACGGTCAAGGCCTGGGGTTACAACAGCTACGGCCAGGTCGGCGACGGCACCAAGGAGAACCGCTTCGTGCCGACCACCGTGCCGGACCTGCGCGGGGTGATCGCGCTCGGCGCCGGTGGCTACCACAGCCTGGCGCTGATGAACGACCACAGCGTCCGGGCCTGGGGCTACAACGCCTACGGCCAGCTGGGCGACGGCAGCAACACCGACCGGTTCGTCCCCGTCCCGGTGGCGGCCCTGCGCACGGTCGCCGGTCTGACCGCCGGCCGGCTGTCCTCCGCCGCCGTCCTGCTCGACGGCAGCGTGCGGACCTGGGGCCTCAACACCGAAGGACAGCTCGGCGACGGCAGCAACGAGCAACGCAACCGCCCGGTGCAGATCCTGGCCAAGGGCGGCACCACGGTCCAGCTGGCCTCGGCTGCCGCAGGCCGCTTCACGCTCGCCCGCTGACCCTCAACTCCCCTCACCTGAAAGGGACTCACATGCGACTCCGCTCCCGGCGAAAGGGCGGCGTTCCGCTCGCCGCCATCGCCTCGGCCCTGGTGGGCCTGGCCCTGCTCGGCCCGCTCACCGTCCCGTCCACCACCGCATCCGCGCAGGACGTGCGGATGAAGGCCTGGGGCAACAACCGGACCGGCCAGCTGGGCGACGGCACCAACGTCGACCTGCGGCGCACCCCGACCTCGGTGGTCGGCCTCGACAGCGCGGAGGTGGACAAGATCGCGGCGGGCGGGGAGAGCTTCGACACCGGCTTCGGCCTCGCGCTGACCAAGCAGGGCATCATCGAGAGCTGGGGCGCCAACACCGAGGGCCAGCTCGGCGACGGCCCCCTGAACAGCCACAACGTCCCCGGCGAGGTGGCCGGGCTAACCGACGTCAAGGCGATCGCGGCGGGCGGCGCGCACGCCCTCGCCATCGTCGGCGAGGACCGCGAGGTCCGCGCCTGGGGCCGGAACGACTTCGGCCAGCTCGGCGACGGCAGCACCAACGACAGCAACGCCCCGGTGAGGGTGCACGGCATCAAGAACATCCTGGCCATCGCCGCGGGCCTGAACCACAGCCTGGCCCTGCAGAGGGGCGGCATCGTCTGGGCCTGGGGCTACAACGGCGACGGCCAACTCGGCAACGGCAGCAACATCGACAGCAGCCAGCCGGTCCAGGTCGGCGACCTGAGCAACGTCAAGGCCATCGCGGCGGGCTGCAACCACAGCCTCGCGATCACCGACGACCCCAACGACAGCAAGTACACCGACATCGTCCGGGCCTGGGGCAACAACTCCAGCGGCCAGCTCGGCAACGGCACCACCACCAGCAGCAACAAGCCGGTGGACACCACCCGCAACCTCCTGGGCACCGGGATCACCCAGATCGCGGCGGGCTGCAACCACAGCCTGGCGCTCGGCTCCCAGAACCTGATGGCCTGGGGCCAGAACACCTCCGGCCAGATCGGCGACGGCACCAACGACAACCGGCTGATCCCCTGCGAGCTGATGGACGTCACCGCACCGCTCTCGTTCGCGGGCGGCAGGGCGCACACCCTGATCGTCGCCAACGACCAGACGGTCAGGAGCTGGGGCTACAACGGCTCCGGCCAACTCGGCAACGGCAAAACCGAGTCCACGAACACGCCAGGCCTCGCCTTCACCGCCCGCAGCAGCGTCAAACGCGTCGCCGCGCCGGTCGGCGCCGACTTCAGCTACGCCTACTGACAGTGCACACCGTGAAGGGCTGGGGAGCAATCGCTCCCCAGCCCTTCACGCATGCACGCGGCGGCTAGCAGTGAGGCACCACAGCCGAGTTGGAGCCGGTGTACATCAGCGCGTCCGGGACGTACGCGGGCTCGGTGGCGAAGCTGGCCGTGAGTTCGTCCCAGGTGGTCTCGGTACCGTACGGGCCGGTCACCGCCTCGCCCGTGACGGAGCACTTGATCGCGGCGTAGTCGCCCAGGCCCACGACGTCGTTGGCGTCCCAGGTGTAGCCGCCCCCGGGACCGCTGCGGATCTTGACCGGGTCGTTGCCGATGGCCATTCCGAACGCCATCGAGCAGGGCGGCACCACGGGAGAGCTGGAGCCGGTGTAGACGTCCGCGTCCGGGACGAAGGTGCCGGCCTGTACGTAGACGGGCCCACCGCTCGACACCAGGTCCCAGATGTCCTCTGGGCCGTCGGGGCCGTCGACGGTGTCACCGGTCAGGTAGCAGGAGATGCTGATGACGGTGGGTTCGTAGGGGATCGTGTCGATCTCGCTGGACACGTAGGGCGCCAACGACTCGGGGGTACTGTCCGCGATCGTGTGCACGCTGACGTCCGCGCTCGCGGTGGTCGCGGTCAGGACGCCGGTGCTGAGCGTCGTGAGGACGAGCAGACCGGCGGCGGCCAGCGTGCGGGCTCGGGGTTTGCGCGGCTGGACAATCATGGGTGGATCGCCTCCTTGTACGGGACCGGGCCAGGCTGGCCCGGAGCGCCACGTTGGCAGCCAGGGCCGGGTTGCGGCCCATGTTGCCTGTTGCCGCTTGTTGCGTCTCCGTGCTGGTCCGAGAGGGTGCAGGTCGGGACAATCCACGTATGCCAGAGGACAACAGCGGCAACACGCAGCAACAGGTCGCGGCAGAGCTCAAGCGGGTCCGGCTGGCGGCCGGGCTGAGCCAGGAGCAACTGGCGACTCGCCTGGGGATGGACTACGCGCCCGGCGCCCGGCGGGTGTCGACCGGCAGGGCCGCGGTGTCCGCATGGGAGCGGGGTCGGCGCACCCCGCCGGAACAGCACCTGCGGGCGTACCTCGACCTCGGCGGCGACCCCGCGATCCTGACCTTGAGACCGGATCGCCAGCCGGACGAGCTGCCGACAGAGGTACCGGCCACTGTGCCCACAGCGTCCTGGTTCCTTCGGCACGGTCCGAGGTGGCGGTGGCTCGCCTTGTTATCGACCGTCGTCGTGGTCGCCATCGGCGCGACGTTCCTGGTCGCCGCGCTCCACAGCGGCCCCGGGACGCGCGCGACGACCTGGACCGAGACCACCGGAACCCCCGCCCACACATGGGCCAACGCCACCCAACTCACCGGCGCGGGAGCACCGTTGGGCCCCCGGCAGTCGGTTCAGGTGGTGTGCCGCGTGCGCGGCTACGTCGTCCAGGACGGCGACCCCTGGTGGTACCGCCTCGTGTCCTCACCGTGGAACGGCCACTACTACGCCACGTCCGACGCCTTCTACAACGACGGAGCCACCAGCGGCCCGGTGGACACCGGCGTGGTCGTCGACGAGCAGGTCCCCCTCTGCTCATGAACTCAGACTGGGACAGCCCCCGCCCTACCGAGCGGGAGCCTCCTCAACGGCGTTACGCCTCGAACTCCCCGGCGTGCACACCCGCCACGAACGCGGACCACCCCTGCGCGGTGAACCACAGGGCAGGCCCGTCCGCGTTCTTGCTGTCCCGCACGGCCAGGCTGCCGTCGGACAGCGGAGCGATCTCCACGCAGTTCCCGTTGTTCCCCGAGAACGAGGACTTCGTCCACGTCAGCCCCAAGGCCGAGGCGGACTCGAAGTAGGGCTTCATCAGCTACACCATCTCCCTGAGAGCGAAAGTGAACCGGGCAGCTACAGCTCGAACTCCCCGGCGTGCACCCCTGCCACGAACGCGGACCACTCCCGCGGGGTGAAGCAGAGGGCAGGCCCATCCTGATTCTTGCTGTCCCGGACAGCACGACTGCCATCGTCGAGGACGGCTATTTCCACACAGTTTCCGTTGGTTCCCGAGAACGAGGACTTCGTCCACGTCAGCCCCATGACCGAGGCGGATTCAATGTAGGACTTCATCGCTATGCCATTTCTTTGAGTGCGCCCATGATGAGATCACGGGACTTGTTGACACTTTCTGCTGCCATGTTGAGTCGGCGGAACAGCGTCGTGTAGCTCTCCACCTCGCCCGCCTCTTCGTAGTACTGGGTACTCGTGGGCGACTCGGCATAGACGATGTCGGTCTCGCCCGCCGTCGGGAAGCTCATGATGACGAAGGGGCCGTACAGGCATGCGTTCATGGGGTCTTCGCGGGGCAGCACCTGAAGTTCGATGTTCCGCTGCCGACTGTCGCTGTTCAGGGCCTCCAGCTGGGCCTTCATCACGTCGCGACCTCCAACCCGGTGGTACAGCGCGCTTTCAGCGATGATCCCCCAGAACTGAATGGGGTGCTCGCGCGTGAGGACCATCCGACGCTCCCGCCTCACGTCGACCTGGGCCTCCACAGCCTCCGGCGGGAAGTCTGGATTCTGGAGCTGCACCAGCGCCCGCGTGTACTCAGGTGTTTGCAGGAGCCCGGGCACGATATGCGTCTCGACGTTGTACAGCTCAGCCACGTCCGATTCCACAGCCACATAAGCGGCGTAGGCCGAGTCCACGGCGTGGGAGTACCGCGACCACCAGCCCTTTTTCTTCGAGTCGCGGGCGAGGAGTTCGATCTCGCTGCGGACGTCCGGGTCGGTGACGCCGTAGGCGTCCAGCAGGGCCCGGAGATCGAGGAGCCGGACGCCCGACTGGGCGTTCTCGATGCGGCCGATCTTCGACTCCGCCGAGCCCAGTACCTCGGACACCTCGGCGTGGGTCATCCCAGCAGCTGTTCGCAGCTCTCGAAGCTGCCTTGCCAAACGCCTCTGACGGATCGTCGGACTGCTGTTGATAGGCATTCAGAGCTCGCTTCTCCCATGGGCTTGCAGGTCAAGTGTGCCGCTCGCCGACAGTAACGGCAACCAGCTTCAGGGCATCCGAAGTGGGGACTTGACACTGTGCGGATGCCAAGGTGCACACTACTCACTGTAGCGACACATCATCAGTTCTTGATGTACGCGTCACTTGCTGTCATAGCTGCCCAACCCAGGTCAAGGGGCCCAGCATGCGCATCTTTCCCCCAGAAGAAGTCCGGTATCGGCGATTTCGTCCCGCCGTCAAGACTGCTCGTGTTAAGGCCCGGGATGTTGCCCACCGGTGGGGCCTGGACGACCTGGCCGACGATCTGGAGTCGGTGATCGGCGAGTTGGTCGCCAACGCCGTCATACACGGTCGGGCAGCCAGAGGGAGCCACGTGGCCGTGACATACCGCCCGATCAGGCACGGCTTACGCGTCGAGGTACGCGACTGGGCGACGGGCACCCCCCGCATCCATGAACTCACGTCCACAGAAGGCGAGTTCGCCGAGTGCGGTCGGGGCCTGGCGATGGTGGGCGCGCTGAGCCACCGCTGGGGTGTGATCCCTCGCGTGATCGGCAAGAGCGTGTGGTGCGAGCTCAAGCGACGTCGCTGACACCCATCCCATTCACCCGAAAGGAGAAGTCAACTCACATGTACGACAACCACGTTGATGCGCCGGCCACGGTCTCCGGTTTCCCACTGCCGGACCCCGTCGCCGTCGACGGCTGCCCGGCCTGTGCCACCCATGCCGAATCGATCCGCACCGCCAGGCGCAGGGGCAACCCGAGCGCCGTCACCGACCAGCGGGTGCTGATGCGACGTCATATCGACCGGGAGCACGCGTGAAGAGGCAGTTACCGAGCGAGAATCCGCGCACGCGCTACGCGGAGGCGGTCCGCGGGGCCTGCGCGAACGACGACCTCCCCCTGGTCCGCCGCCTCTTCGCCCAGGCGTCCGCCGAAGTCTTCACCCTGCGAGGGCTGTTGACCCGTGAGGACGAGATCGAACTGGGCCGTCGGCTGACGCCCAGGTACCAGGCGGGGGCGAGCCTGCTGGTGCTCGGCACCGAGATCGGCCGGTCGACCCAGTACGTGGCGAAGGTGCTGCGGCTGGCCGGGGTGACCATCCGGCCGCCCTACCGCCCGGTGATGACCGTCTACCCGGTGGATCTGGCCGAGCTGCGCCGCCGCTATGAGGCCGGGGCCTCGGTCTCCGGCCTCGCCCGCCGGATCCACTACTGCCGCGAGTCCACCCGCAAGTACCTGCTCCGCGCCGGAACGCAACTGCGCCCGAACCCGGTCCGGAAGACCGTGCGGGAAGAGGGGGACGTGGTAGACACTGTGTTACCAGCATGACTTAGGATCACCAGGATCGAAACTACCGGTCGGCGCTTCGGAAGCCATTTGGATGGGCTCATGTACATCGCAAAGGTGAAAATCTCCAACATCCTCGGCTTCAATGGCAGCCGGAATGCCGACCTGGACTTCAAGCGACCGAACGGGAAGTACGCCGGCTGGACGGTCCTGGCCGGTCGCAACGGATCCGGCAAGACCTCCCTGCTGCGCTGCCTGGCCCTGGTGTCGGCGGGGAGTGAAATCGCTCCCCGTATTGCCCCTTCGTACATCACCTGGAGCGCCGACCCGTCCATCGACGGCCAGGTATCGGCTTATTTCCATCTCGATGCACGAGACCTCAAGGCAACCTACGGTGGTTCAGCGCCAGCAATGCCCGGCAGCATCATAAACAGAACCATAATGCTGCATTCCGACGCTGACACAGGAACAGGTGGCGGACCCCGAGGACGAGCCCGATCTGCTTGGATGGAAGACCTTCCGGACTTCCTGCTGCCTGCCATTGCCAGGGGCCCCTCATCGCCAGAATTCCCGAAGGGAATCTGGGGCTCTACTTCGGGAGTATGGTTCGTTGCCGGATACGGGCCTTTCCGCCGTCTCTCACCGGACAGCACCGACCCCCTTCCCGAACACTTCGCCGAGACCGTTCCGGGACGGGTACTCAAAGCCGCCGAGCGATTCTCCACCCTCTTCAACGAGGACGCCTCGCTGAACGGCGGGCTGTCCTGGCTGGTCGGCCTCCACCTGCGGCAACTCGAAGGACACAAGGCCTCGGGGCGGCTGCTCACCGGCGTCCTCGACATCCTGTCGGACGGCCTCCTGCCCGACGGCTACCAGGCCATGCGGGTGAATTCACAGGGGCTCTGGATTCGGCACGGCCGCAAGTCGTTCCCCATCCGTTCGATGAGTGACGGCTATCGCGCGGTCATCGCGCTCGTGCTCGACATCATCCGGAATCTGGACGATTTCTACGGCGGCGTCCAAGTCAGCAGGGCACGAGGCCATTTGGCCGTCAGGCGGCCCGGCGTCATCCTGATCGACGAGATCGACGCCCATCTCCACGTCAGTTGGCAGCAGCGCATCGGCGGTTGGCTGACTCGGCACTTTCCCCAGATCCAGTTCATCGTGAGCACCCACAGCCCGTACATCTGCCAAGCTGCCGATCCCGGCGGGCTGATTCGACTGCCCGGGCCGAACGAACAGATCGGCCCCCGCGTCGTCGCCGAGGATCTGCGCCGCCGAATCGTCTACGGCAGCGGCGACGATGCCGCGATGTCAGAACTGTTCGGCCTGGACACGCCGTATTCGGAGCGGGCCGAGGAACTGCGCCGGGAACTCGTTCAGCTTGAGGGAAAGGTGCTCCGAGGCAAGGCGTCGAAGGAGGAGCAGTCGCGCTACAGCAGCCTCAGTGAAACCCTGTCGAGTTCTCCGAGCGCACGCATCGACGAAGTCGCCGCGCGGCTGGGCAGGGGCCGGTGATCCCCATCCAGCGGTCCGGACTCGACGCGAGGACCAGAAAGCGGCTTGAGCTCAAGTCCGAGGAGCTGAAGGCCAAGGGAGTGAGCGGCCCCGAGGCCCGCCAGGCCTGGAGATCCGCCCGCGCGATTCGCCAGGGCTTAGCCCCGGCGCTCTCCACCATGGCCCCCGGGCTGAGCCGTTGCATGTACTGCGGCGACGGGCAGGGCACGGACATCGACCACTTCAGGCCCATAGCCAGCGATCCCCTCGGAACGTTCCGCTGGACGAACCATCTGCTCGCGTGCTCGCACTGCAACAGCAACCAGAAGCGCGACCAGTACCCGTGCGATTCCGGCGGAGCCTGCCTGCTGATCGATCCCTGCGTGGACGACCCGCACGACCACATCGAACTCACCTTCGCGACCGGCGTCTACTCGCCCCTCACCGACAAGGGGAGATCCACGATCGAGGTCTTCGGCCTCTGGCGGCCGATCCTTGAAGTCGGGCGCGCCAAAGCGTTCGTGAGGTGCAAGGCGATGCTGTCCTACTGGCTCGACAGCACCGACCCCGCTGAGGCCGACGAGGTCTACACCTCCCTCAGGCTCCAACCGTTCGCCGACGTGCTCTACGCGATGATGCGGGCGAAGGACTCACCAGGGGCGCCGGTCGCGTTCGGGAACAAGGCCGTGGCCGCCCTGCGGACCATCCCCTGGTAGACCGCTCAGGCGGCCTGCGGCTCCAGTTCCGACTCCGGCTCGACCGTGGTGGTGGCCACCCGCTCCACGCCGGAGCGCTCGCTCAGCGGGGTCTCCCGGATCAGCCACACCGAGATCA
>OVEP010000046.1_pt2 | contig 15946 bp, 12 predicted proteins | sample 1779801 | NCBI WGS metagenome assembly OVEP01 (sample SAMEA3914791, study PRJEB12502) | metagenome | biome: forest; material: soil | place: Canada | collected 2011-07-03 | depth 0.1 m
CCGAGCAGCATCACCTGCCCGTCGAGCGCGCCCTTGCCCGCTCGACGATTGGCGGTCTCATCAACGACAGGTCGATATGGGTCCTCGCATCGCCGAGGGCCAAGCTGCGGTTGGGACGCCGGATGATAGCCGCGAACGGTCCGAAGATCGCGACGATCCAGTCCGAGCCGTCTTGGCGAATGACCAACCGATGCTCTCTATATGTCACTGACGATATCATTTCGTTCATCCTCTGGTGTCTATGCGGCCGCGCTGACGCAGGGCCAACTCTCTCGCCTCGATCTCGGCCTGACGCTGCTGCTGCTGCACCTGGGCGCGCTGCTCGCTTTCGCTGTAGCTCACGATCCCGGCGACCGCCTGGCTTGGCGGGGAATGGCCCATCGCGTACCACAAGGCCTGCTCCGCGGTTCGGCCCAACTGGTCCCCCCGCTCGGGCGGTGCCGCCATCAGCTCCGGCCGCTCCCGCAGCATCCGCGCCAGACCGCGCTGTTCGTCGTCCAGCGCAAGCGCATGCGCCAGCAGATGCATCCTGGCTTGATCGTAGGCGGGGCCGCGATCAAGGCCCGGCAGCGCCCTGTAGAAGTCCTGTGCCAACCGGTACCAATCCCTCACCCAATCGCGCGCCACCGCCAGCCCGCGATCCTCCTCATGCGCCGCATATCCCTCCTGGAACCGCGCCTTGCCACGCTTGAACCGGCCCTGCCGTTCCTCGAACCGGCTGCGGCCCTCGGCCAGCGACGCCCGCGCATATTCCTCCGCCGTCGACCATTCCAGCGAGGCGCACGGATGCTCGTCGCGCATCATCTGCCACGCCAGCCGTTCCAGCGTCGGGGCCTCCTCGCGCGCCACGAATAATTGCGCGCTCTTGTGCTGGCGGGTCAGCGCCACATAGCTCGGTGCCGCCCGCCAATGATTGGTGTGATAGAGATAGGTGCGGTCCAAGGTCTTGCCCTGGCCTTTGTAGATCGTTCCCGCATAGCCCAGCCGGAACCCTTGGAATTGGTGCACGTTCCAGGTGATTTTCCGCTCGGGCCGGCCGTCGATCAGCGCGGTAACCTCGCCCGTCGTCGGATCGATATGCTTGATGGTCCCGACACTGCCATTATAGATTCGCAAATCATGATCGGTCTTGGTGAACTGCACCCGGTCTTCTTCGGAGAACGTCTCTAACCGTTTCTCTTCTCCGGACTCCACGCTCCCACGGACCGTCAGGACCGTCATTTCAGGGCCGCGAAGTTCGCCGCGTGCGCGGCGCACCTGCCGAAGATCGGCGTTCAGCGCGTCCACATCCTTGTTGGTGTAGGCGAATACGAACCGGCTTTCACGCGGATTTATGGCGGTGTCCCGCGCCCAGGCCGCGACCAGGGCAGAGCGCGCCTCGCTCCCCCGATCCGTCCAGGTTATCGCCCCGGCCACATCGAACGCCGTCAGCGCCTTGGCGAAGCGATATTCGGCCAAATCGCGCGCAGCCTGGCGCTGCCAACCCTCCTGCTGGCGCACCACCTCCGTGAGTTCCGGCGGCGGCCGCCCCGCCGCGCGCTCCGCCCGCAGCAATTCCGAAAACAAGCCGCCGCGCTCGATGCTGGGCAGCTGGCGATCGTCGCCCACCAAGATCAACTTCGCCCGAGCCCCATACGCCCGAGCCAACAATTCGCCGGTGATCATGGCCCCCATCATTGCCGCTTCATCCACCATCACGACGGTGTTTTCGTCCCATTCATCCAGCCCGTTCCTCAGCTTGAACAGCGCTGAATGGACCGTGCCGGATTCATCGAACCCATCCATCCGCATGTCGCGCGCCACGGCGTTGGTCGGGGCAAGCCCGATCACCCGGTTGCCCTCATATTTATGCGCATCGCGGATCGCCGACAGCGTATAGCTTTTACCGGTTCCGGCCCGGCCCTCGATCAGCTTCAGCCGTCCGCCGCCGATCGCGTAGGTGAATGACGACCATTGATCGTCGGGCCGCAAATTCTTTTTCGACGCCGCCGCCCAGGCGCTGGCCGCCGAGACCGCTCCGCTCGGATCGTTCGCCAGAACCGCCGCGTCCGCCATCGCCGCATGTTCCTGGTCGCGCACCGTCTGAGTCGTGAAACGATTCGCGGCTTCTCCGGTTTCGCTATCATAGAGCCGGAGCAGTTCGGGGCTCTTCAAAACCTCCTGGCGAACCCCCTCGATCTCCTCGGCCGGGGCACCGCGTAGATTCTTGTCGAGAAAGCGTTTGAGGTCGTGGTCGCTGAAGGTCGCATCGTAGCGGGTCAGCGCTTCCAGCACCGCGATGGGATTATGCGACGCCTGCCGATTGGCCTCGATCCGCTCCTGCAGTTCGGACAGTTCCGACATCGAGCGATATGACCAGGTCCGCTTCGGTCCCAGATGGATCTGGCTGATCACACCGTTCGGATCGACCCGAACCTCATATCCCCGCGCGCGGAAAAACCGGTTCTGATGCTCGCGCCACAATCTGTTCAGCGGCAACGCCTCGACCACACGACCCGAGCGCACCACCGGATCCAGATCGCGCGGCTTCTTCGCCTCGAAATAAAGCTCGGGCCGCGACGGATCGCGCAGGAAGCGCCGAGGGGTGAGCAGCATATGGGCGTGCCAGTTGTGCTCCTCCCCCGTCTCGGTGATCTCGGGCGCGTGGACGTCGAGTTGCACCCCGAGCCCCCACGATACGGGATATTCTTCGGCGAAGGTGCTGGCCAGTTCGATGCGGTCATCAATGGAAACCTCATCGTCGTCGGGGAGCGCCGCCACCCAGTGGCGGGCAACCTGGGCATCCTTGCGGCGTTCGGCCGCCTCCACCGCATTCCACAGAAGCTCCAGCTGATGATCGCCCTCGGCCTCGATCAGTTCGCGCGGTGCACCCTCGGGAAAAAATACCGCATGGTGAACCGGTTTCTCCCGGTCGGCGTACCGAAACAGCTTTCCCAACCGCCGGTCGAAAAGGTTCGTCCGGCCGTTATACGACGCCGTGCTGAGCGAACTGCCGGCAAAACTCGCCACCGACGCGCTGCGGCTCCGGCTCGGGGATCTGGAAGGACGCTCTTCTCGGAAATAATCGCTTGCCATGGACCGAAGATAGAACCGCTTCGTCCCGGCGCGGAAATGCAGGGTTGGTATCAATGCATATTGCGTTCTAACTAACCCTAACCCTAACCCTAACCCTCAACACAATGTGCCTATCAGACGAGCTAATTGCCTTCCTCTCCTTCGCTCTCCTCGTCACCTGACTTCACATACTGATAGATATGCTCAAAAATCTCAGCCGGGGTAAGCGTAGTATTGGTGTAGATGACATGGTCCCCGACCAGCTCGGCGGAAGGTTCTATTCCTAAGCAGACGAAGACCACATTTGGAGAGCTGTTAGGTTCATTCTTGAACGCCTGCGGAAACCATTCCTCAAGTTTCCTCATGGCCGCTGAAAGAGAGAGTTTTTCTCCCGATTTGATATCAAGCCTCTCATATTGAGGCAGGGAAACGCCATCTTCGAAGATCGTGGCATCGGCATTCTTTCCGAAGAAACCGAAGGGACGGGCGTTGTTAAAGCGCTCATCGCAAATTCCCACCAGACAAACGGAAAAAATTTTATTCAAAGCAATTGTGGCTTCGGTTTTTTTGATGTTGGGCGGCATCAATTCTCCGTTGACCCTACCGGGGAACCGAAAGACGAAAGTGATCTGGTTCGAACATTAGCCCATATCGCCAGCAAAAGACGGCTTTCAACTTACTCTTTTCACATCATGAAGTGACTTCGGGCTACCGCTTACAATCCAATCGGAGAACGGATTTGGGAGGGGACCAAGAGATCCACTGCCTTGCTGCGCCATTGATGGGAGGGAGAAGCAAGATGAGGAGGGAATGTCAAAATTGGAAAAATTAGAAAAGCCAAGAAGATAAGGAAACGATGGGGGAGGTGCGAAGTCTTATGGTTCAGCGAGAGGCTGCACGGTCGGGGGAACACTCTATCCGTCGGGTAATCAGTGCATCACACCAACTCTCTTCGGAAATTGCGCAATCCATTTTTGCTACGGAACATGACTATCCGACGTGATCATACGAGAGGCGTTCCGCAAATCCTGCCGTCGTGAAACAACTGGCACAAAGCCACCAACCTCCTCCTTCTACGTCTGCATCGCGATAATATCCCTGAGAAGCTCATTGAGAAACTCTGTATCGCGGATGTAGTAACGCAATTTGTTTTCTTCAGGAACAGGCACTTCCATATTTTTTTTCTCCTCTTCGCATTTCAAGATGATCAGGCTCCATCCTTCTGTCCGATAGCATTCTGACTCGCTCGACTTACAGTCGAAGTTCCACGCGCCTTTAGAAAATTTCGGTATTTTTTTGGAAGAAAGCTTTAATAGCCCACCGCTTTGCTGCTCGTTTTCGGCTTTAACTACCAAGCTGAGTTGCTTTTCGAGCAACTTATCGAGAAGTTCAAGAGTGGTCGGCTCGCTTAAAAAAGCGAGATCTCCGATTTTCAATTGCAGCTTTCCATTGTCAGAAAATGCAACCCTTGACGACTACGGGCTTACCATTTTCTCGTTCCACTTATTCTGAAAAAATTCCCAGACTTTGTCGTTTTTGCGCATGTTGCCGGTGATTGAAGTGTGAATGGGCAACGCGTGAGGATGACAAAGACGAACAGAGGTGAAAGGATTTGGATTTCGCAAAGTGCTTATTTTATCAGGCCCGAGCAATACGTCAGACGGTACAACTACAGCCCGACCTCGCCATTTCGGTTCCAGGCAGCAATGTCAGCTTCCCAATTCTGCCTTGCAAATACGAGACAATCAGCCCACCCGGATAACACGGCATGGAGGCTTGATCAGGCAGTTTCCTTATCGCCCAATAACGAGACTGGAACAGCGCACGTTCCTGCTCAAAATCAGCCCAGGCGCAGCTTTTTCAGCTCATATCGGTCGTATGACAAATTCGCAGCATCAGAAGTGGGGTGCGCGATTTTTGCCTGCCAATAGAGGATCCCACCGGCCCGAAGGACGCGTAAGCACAGGCCATTTTTCGTAAGCGCCCTTGGCAAAACAGGCAGCAGCGTCACATTTGCAATTCTGTCTTGCAGATACGAGAAAAGAGAGAGGTCATCCCATACGGCCCCACTAAGAGCTGACTTCAGCTCGGAGTTTGCACAAGACCGAATTCCGAGGAACCTCACAAGAGTGTCTATTTAAACCTCCAGCATCGCTCAACGAAAAGACCAAACACGAACATACTTTCCCTAAAATTCTATCCTTTCCCCCCTTTTATCGACCACCAATCCTGCAAACCTATTTTTTCCCCCTCCAGCACAGCAGCATGTCCAAAGAAATCGAGCCTCCCCTTACCCGAACGCAATTCAGCTTTCGCAACGTCGATTGGGATAAGACGCTGAGAGAGTACAGCAAGTACAAGGACGATGACGCACGCATCATCTTCCTGATCGAGAAATTGAAAGGCCTTGGATCTACCGCCTATGCCGTCAAACAAATGTTCAGGGACGGCGATGTTGATGCCATCAAGAAGGAGATTGCTCGCCGCTTCAATGATCCGCGAAACATCGACAAGTCGGGTCAAGAGTGCAAATTGAACGGCACGCCCTCGACATTCACCCCGCGCCTGGACATGACGTTCTGGGCAAATCATCCGGTCTTGTCTGTCCGCAAGGTCTTGGAGACACGACAGATCCGCGCACATGGCGGAGGAACATTTCTCTATGTCATCATGCCTCAACCCACGCGCGGCGGCGGCTATCAAGGGCTCCATGTCGAAGCCGTCTTTGTTTTCGATCACGAGGACGATGGCGAGCCACTCACTCTCAGCGTTGGCCTCCGATATCCAGACGGGCTTCTCGCCGGCCAATACGTCCTCGACAGATACAACCTTGCAAGTCTCGGGGTCACTGCGGAACCATCCGACTACTCCAAGCTCATGACACCGTCCGAAGGAGACATCAGCCCCGGCTCCAAAAATATCGCCCTGTTTTTGCGAAAGAAGGATTGGCATTTGGCGATCGTCGATAAACTCGACTACCAGAAGCAAGGCCTCGCCACGGTTGATGCCAATGCGCCCTATGGAGAGTATAACGCTTTTCCAGTCATGGCCTTTTCCCAGCACAAATGCGACATAAATGCAGCTTCACTATGGCTGCAACTTGAGGCCCTTCACAAGGCAGCGGTCGGAGACGAGGACGGAGACGGTAAGGGCAAAGCAGCAGCAACAGCCGGCAACACGCCTTTGTCCCTCGCCACACATTCTGCACCAAATTCTTGTGGCGCTACCGGAGCTAGACTGCATGCTGAAGCGAGTGGGGGGCTGGCATTTGGTCTCGAAGAGCCACAGGAAACGCCCTTGCGCGATCTCGTCTGTAAGGCCTTTGAGAAGGCGGATAAAATCTGCTGGGCCAAAGAGGGCAAATCACCCCATCTCAAGGATGTCACCCCTGACGTCAGCGACCAGTCTTTTGACATCATTCCCGTAGAGGAAGCGCTGTCTCGCCTGCAAAAGATTTTGGGCGATCCGGAAATGTCGAAGAACACGATTGAGGGCCATCCCGGATGGAACAACTCGTACAATACTTTCCTCTCACCCCACCCGAACAAAACTGCGGCATTCTTGGAACAGGAGGCCGTGCGCCTTTTGGTCGTAGCCGTCAAAAAAATTCCTGACACAAACACATCCTGAACAGTGGTTGCGATATCAGTCTCTAACCCAAGACAGAGATGAAAATTTTGAACCTCGTGTTGAAAGATAGCTGTGCGTTTCGCCGTTAGGGCATACCAGTCATTCCCGAAATAACGCTGTAGTTAGTACATTCTTATAGTCTCAAGCGGTATTCAACCTACCGCTTTATGACGACACAATATGATCATTATTTATTAAATAATTACGCCCTGCTCATGACATTGATTTGATTTGCGCCATCATGCCTCCAGAAGCCAATAAAGCTCACCCTAAAAAATGGCGAGTTGCCAAGTTGGCCTGCCTTACCTTGACAGGATATATCGAGATGGGACCCGAGCGTAGTGGAAGGCGACAGAGCGGGGGAGCGGCGGAGCCTGGAACGCAGAGAGGATTACATCTCGATATATCCTGCCACCGCCATTCTCAAACCTCAAACAGACAGGCGCTGATGGCCGTCATTCGGGAAGCGCCGCCCGTTCAGCGAGGAGCATCGCACCAATCAGACCCGCCCCATCTCCCAGAACGGGCGGAACGATGAACTGGTCTCCACTAACTTCAGGACCGGTAAGGTACCCACCCAACCAATGCCTCATCCGGTCAGCGACAGCCGAATGAATCCCTGGCGAATGGGATACTCCACCACCGATCACGATCCGCCCCAGAGAGAGCGCCAAAGCCAATGTGGCGCAGGCTTGGCCGAGGTAATCGGCGACCAAATCATGGGCTACATGGCCACGGGGCAATTCGCTCAGAGAGCAACCCCACCGCCGCTCGATCGCGGGACCGGACGCTAAACCTTCAAGACAATCGCCGTGATAGGGACAACAGCCGGGGAAGTCGTCGTCGCCGGGCCCACTCCGAAGGACACGTATATGCCCTATTTCAGGATGTAGTGTTCCGCGAATCGTGACCCCATCAGCAATGAAGCCACCTCCAACGCCAGTTCCAACCGTCAGGTAAGCGCCGGACGTCACCCCTCTAAGCGATCCTGAGAGATGTTCGGCCAAAGCCGCGGCGTTGACGTCGGTATCGAGCGCCACGGGGAGCCCGAAACTGTCCATCAAGGGCTGGACGAAGCTCGCCCCCGACCATCCCGGCTTAGGCGTCGTGAGCAACCGTCCCCAATCGTCGGCCGTTCGATCAATTCGGACCGGTCCGAAGGACGCGACACCGAAGGCGCGCAGTTGATTCCGATGTCCTTCGAAAAATTCCAGGATCGGCACAATAGTCTTTTCTGGTGTCGTCGTTTCTATTCGCGCCGACGCGATTAAGTCGGTCGGTGAAGTGCCAACCGCCATGTTGATCTTAGTGCCTCCAGCCTCGACAGCGCCAAACAATCCATTTCTCCAATCAAAAAAGTCCAACGCAAGCACTTTTAAGCGTCTCGCGGACGCCGACCGTCCCAAAGGATTGAAGCCATGCCCGTACGATTTTGACGAGCCTCGGATCTCGCCCGATTTGCCCAAAGATTTCTTCGACATCCAGAAACGAGATCGGGTCATCCTGCGAACGCGCGCGCTGCTGGAGGAGCGCCTCGGCATTCCCCATTAAGCGCCCTTCGGTCGGCAGCCTGGCCTCACGCTTCACCCGCAGGCACCAAGCAGCGATCCCGAGCGCCAGCAGCGTGATCGAGCTATCGATCGCCAAACGATCCTTCACGGGATCGAGCAACAGGTTGATGGGGGCATCTGCGTTGATGCGCCGTACCGTGTCCCCGATAGCCGGATTGGCGAAGCGATCGATCAACGTTCTCTTGTAGCTGGCGAGATCTATTCCGGGCACCGGAGGCAGCGTCGGCCCTGTTTCGGCATCCATCAGCCGCGCCATGTAGTGGCGGATGTTTGGATCATCGATCGTCTCGATAACTGTCTCGTAGCCGCACAGAGCGCCCAGACCAGCAATCGCAAGGTGGCTGGCGTTCAACAGCCTCAATTTCATCGCTTCGTAGGGTGCTACGTCATCGACGAACTGTGCGCCGACGCGATCCCAGTCCGGGCGACCGTCGGCGAAGCGGTCCTCAATGACCCATTGTTTGAACGACTCCGCGAAGATCGGGGCTTGATCCGCCAAACCGGTCTGGTCGCGAAACGCAACAATCTGGTCCGGGCTCGGAACCGGCGTGATCCTGTCCACCATCGAACTCGGAAAGCGCCCGTGCTCCGCTATCCAATTTGCCAGGTCACGATCGGACAACTCCGCCAGAGCCAGTACGCCCGCGCGCAAAACCTTACCATTATGCTGGATGTTGTCGCACGACAGCGCAGTGAAAGCGGGCAAACCTCCATCTCGGCGGCGGCGAAAGCCTTCCACCAAGATACCGAGCATCGTCATCGGAGTCTGTGGCGAGGCGATGTCACGTTTGATGGCGGGATCGTCGCGATTGAGCGACCTCGTGCCCCCGTGGAGATGATAGCCATGCTCGGAAACCGTGATGCTAACGATCCGCGTCTCGCGAGCCGCTATGGCATCGAGCAAAGCATGGCTGTCGGTTGACGCATCGATGGTCCGAACGATCGACCCGATCAGCGTACGCTTCTCGCCAAGGCTATCGCGCTCGACCAATGTGTAGAGACCGCCCTGCCGGGCCAGTGCCTCCAAAAGAGCGGTGTCGCTCGATCGAAGGCCTGCACCGACAATCCCCCAGGCGATGGCCGATGGTTCCACCTCCATTAGATCGTGCGTATACCGGGCAAAATGTGCGCGGTGGAATCCGCCGAGTCCGATGTGGACAATTCTAGAGGTCACGTGTTCGACGTCATAGGATGGCGGAACGATCCCCGCTGGCAATGAAAGATGCGTGCGGTTCAGCCTCATTTCGCGACCAGAGTTTTTTGAGGATTGCTGCATCAGACTCTTTTCCCGGACGCGATAAATTGGACGGCAGCCTTGGCCGCTTCGGTTGTTGCGCGTCGCGCGGCCTCGAGGACGGCCGTCATATTTAGGAAGCCGTGGATTACGCCGCGCTCCAGCCAGACCGCGTCCGTCCGCCCGAGGGCGTCGAGTCGCTGCTTGAGACTGAACGAATCCGATGCGAGCGGATCGAGTTCGGCGACGACCAGGAACAAGGGCGGCAGTTTACGGAGTTGGACATCGGTCGCCTGGATCGGAGCGGCCAGCGGATTGGCGCGCGCCGCTTCATCAGGCAGGTACCAGTCCCAGAGTTGGCGCATCACCGTCTTGGTGAGGATATAGCCGTCGCCGTAGTCCTTATAGCTCTGCGTTTCGAAATCCGCCCCGAACACGCCGTAGATAAGGAGTGCGCCGGCGGGCAACTCTCGTTCGGCGTCGACTTCGTGCAGCATCAAAGCCATTGCGAGATTGCAGCCGGCCGAGTCCCCTCCGATGACCACCGGGCCGTCGGGCAGTCCCAATTCGGCCCTGGACGACAGCACTTTACGAAACGCTGAAACAACATCCTTGAGCCCCGCCGGAAAGGGGTTCTCGGGCGCGAGCCGATAATGAACGCCGATCACCGTAGTGCGTGCCTCATTGCACAAAAGGCGCATGAAGCGCTCGTGTGTCTCGAGGTTCATGTACGACCATCCACCCCCATGCACATAGAAGATCAAGCCCACGCCAGCCTGGGCGGGTTCATACACAACCGCTTCACAGGCAGCAGCATCGATCGAGTCATGGGCGGCAATCTTGAAGTGTCGTACGGATGCAACCTCAGGCAAGTCGATATTCCAGAGCTTGTTGCAGTTGTCCGTGTCCAATTTGCGAGATGCGGCATCCGGGACCCGGGTGAGGTCCACGACGTCATCTAGGGTGAGGAGACGCCCAAGGCGTTCCATTTCCGCCTGCATTTCCGCTGTGTACATACCGGACTCCATCGTGGGTGTTTTGCTAGGGTCTGTCGTCAATTTCATTCCTCACCATCTCGTCGTCACGCTATGTCCCTGGTCGGGGACGTGGTGCGGACGCTGAAACGGCACGGCCTTTATTGCCCCCCGAAGAAAGCTTCCTCGGCGCAGTCTCGTGCAAAGCCATGGCAACGCAACTTGCCGTCGCAGCGCACAACGCTTGAACCAGAAGCGGGGCACCGGCACCCCACCGATCGGCGCTCCAACCGGCGATCGTCGGACCCGCGAGGCCGCCCAGCAGCACGCCTAACGCGATGACAAATCCCAATGCGCGGGACAGGATTTCCCCCCCTACCGTCTCAGCCGGAATGATTCCCATGGAGAAGGTTCCGGTACCCGACATCGACCATCCAAGGAAAAGCAGCGCCGCGAGACCGACCACGGGGCCGTCGTAGTAGCAAGCCGCGAGAGGCGTGAGGACGCTCGTGGCGCACACCGTTAGCAAAACCACCTTGCGGCCGAATCGATCAGAGATCGCCGGAAGCGTGATCGCAAAGAGAATGGAGGACAAGCCTAGAACGACGATGAGAGAACTCATCTCGGCGGGCGAAAAGTGGCGCACGTTCACGAAGTAGATTGGCAGAAAAGTGAAGCCCAAGCTGATATAAGCAACAGTCAAGCTGCAGAGAAGGACGCACAGCAGAATGTTGCGGTAGCGAATTAGCTCCGCAACCCCCGTCAGCAACAGTCTCGCCTTATTACCCACAGCAAGGGGCTGCGGATTGGGCTTTTCCGGCTCCAGGATGTTTCGAAAGACGAGCACACCAGCCAACCAGGCCGGCAACGCGATCGCGACATAGCCGAAGCGCCATCCCACCGCATCAGCGATCTGAACGAGAACGACCGGAGCAATGACGAGCGCGGATAAACTGCTGCCCATCCCCGTCACCAATCCCATATTAGTTCCGACCTTCTCCGGCGGAGAGGCAAGCCCCAGAAGGGACTGGCCGAGGGTGAGAAGCGCACCGGCCAGCACCCCCATGACGGCACGCGCGAGAAAGAGAGTATCTACACTGCTCACGAACGCCGAAAACAACGAACACACCCCGAAAGCGCATAGCACAGCAATGAGATAGGTCCTGACGGAGCTCGGTTTGTCGGCCAATATGCCGGCACCGTAGCTCGCCACGGCGAAGGTCACCCAATAGGTCGAGGATGCAACGCCAATCTGCGTGTTCGTAAGATGAAGATCAGGCTTCATGAACGGCAGGAGGTATCCGATGCTCGCTTGGTCAAAACTCATGACGCCCATCGAGAGCGCCAACGTCGCCACTAATCTGACATTGTAGCAGGGAGATTGCGTAGTCATCGCTATTCCAACCAGATTAACAAGGCGCAACACTGGGTGAGCGGGTTTCACCCCGCCCGCCCATTTGTCCATCACTTCAGTATTTGTAACTGGCCCTTATTCCGAACGTCCTGGGCGGGCTATACGAGCTCAAATAGCTTCCCACATAGGCGTAGGAACCGTTCCTGACCGCATTATTTTCGAGATTATGACCATAGGCGCTGATGTTGAAACGGCCTTGGGGGAAGACGTACTTCAACTCCAAATCGGTTTTGCTATAAGCAGGAACCTTATCAACGGGCAGATTGAACTCGCGAAGATAAGAGTCCGCTTGCCAATAGACCGCAGCGGTAGCGCTCAGTACCCCATCGTTCTCTAGAAACATTTGGTGTGTGAATTCAACGCGCCCAGAGAACTCCGGCGAATATGGTAAAAAGCGCCCATCGAGTGAAGGATAGACAGTGCCGAACTGCTGATCAACGGCATCGCGATAGTCGTTGTACTTGGCATTGAGATAGTTGAAGAAGCCGCTGAGACGATCATCGCTGGTGATCCGCCACTGTCCTTCTGTTTCCACACCGTACATTCGCGCGGCCGAAGCGTTGGTCGTGATGTCCGCGAGGCCGTTGCCGGACAGCTGGGAAACTTGGATGTTCGTATAGTCGGTATAGAATATCGCCGTGTTCAGCCCCACCCGATTGTCGAACAGCCGGGTTTTCAAGCCAGCCTCATAGTTCTTCACATGTTCAGGTTGGAAGGTGGAATCTGCGGCGTCGACGCCGGGCGACGGCCCAAGATTGATCCCGCCCGCCTTAAAGCCGGTCGTGATGTTGAAGTAGGTTGTTGTGTGGTCAGAGACGTCGTATTCAAGCCCAGCCTTCCAGTTCACGCTGGACGCAGTGACTCTGGCACTGGCGTTCCCACCATATATGGCTGGGACCGTGGCGCATCCCGGAAGGGTGAACTGTTGCGGCAGCAGAGTCCGCACCGGATAGGTGGATGGCGGATATTGGGCCAATGAGCAGAAGGTATAATAATTGTTCTTCTCTCCGTCGCCTTCGTGGCTGTAGCGGACGCCACCAGTCACTTTTAGACTATCGGTTGCGTCGAACGTCATCTGGTTAAAGACACCAGATGCCAGTGTGATCGCATCGCCATGCGCCAGAAATACCGAATCGGCGGAAAGTGGTGCACCGGCTGTAATGAAATCCGCGTCACCCGTACTGTAAAAATGCTGAAAGTAATAGTTGGCACCTAATACATCATGAATTCGCCCCGTGTCGATATTGAGATCGACTTCCTGAGTGGTACTCTTGGACGGAGTGTTCCGGAAGAACGGGTCGTCGACCAACACGACCTGCGGCTGATCCGCTACGTCCTGATATCCCGCGATATAAGACAGCGTCGCAATATCGCCAAGGGAGAGATCCATGCGGGAGCGGACCATTAAATTGTTCACGTAGAGCCAGGGTTCCTCAACATTGTTGACGACCTGCTTGTAAGGCGATCCGCCATTGAGCGGTTTGCCGTCCGGCGTTGTCTGTTCGTCGAGCGAAGGCGTGCCGTGCGATACATAATCGTCGACCGATACACGCCATTTGAACTCATCCGTGGGCTTCCACAATATGGTTAGACGCCCGGCGTAGTCGTCAGCCTTATTATAGTTGTTGGCCGTGGACCCGAGCGTGTTCTCGTAGCCGTCGTTGCGCCGATAGGAGATTGCCCCCCGCACCGCCAACGTATCCGTGACGGGAACGTTCAGCATCGCGTTCTCTTGGACTTCGTTGTAATTGCCGTATGAAAGAGCTGCCGATGCGTCGAAGTCTTGTTTAGGGTTGGCTGTCTGGATGTTGAAGTTGCCGCCCGCCGAGTTCCGACCGTAGAGAGTACCCTGCGGCCCGCGCAGAACTTCAATACGGTCAAGATCATAGAGCGAGCCCGCAAGTCCCTCCGTTCGACCGACATAAACGCCATCGACATAGGTCGCGACACTGGAGGTCGCATTGTCATTATAACTAGAATCGGAAACGCCACGGATTGAAATATTCATCCCGTTATCGACGCCAACCGTTCTGATTTCGGTATTGGGTGCCAATGAATTGAGATCCTGGACGCCGGCCGCGCCTGCACTTTCCAGCGCCTGCATCGTGACGACCGAAACGGCGGTCGGTGCCTTCAGGAGAGTTTCGGCGCGCTTGTTGGCCGTCACGACGACTTCGTCGAGTTGCCCATTGTCGCCTGAAGAGTTCTTATCCGTCGGAGCCGAAACTGCCGAGGACCGTGCCGGTGGATTGTCGCTTGGGACGCCAGTCTGGGCCAGTGCCAAATGCGAAGTCGACATCAGCAGGAGGCTGCCGAACGCGACACCTACAATCTTGTAAATGCGAAGGTCCCGATGGATCGTCTCCGACTCACCGAAAAGGGAATTTGGCTGTCTGTTCACCGTACTTCCTCCCCTATTCTACAAATGTTGATTTTTTGGACGTTGATTTTTTTAGGTGGCCAATGGCGAAATTCAACCACCGACTGAGCTTGCCATTGATTATCGAAACGTTTCGATTTTTCAAGATAATTGTACGAATCCTCGAACGGAACGGCGTTGCACTGACGACAGCGGTGGTGTTAAGCATGAGGCGGTCGACGATAATAGGCCGCTTTTTCGAGACAAGGATAAGGTCCTTTGGCTGAAATACCCTTCCTACCTGCCAACCGAAAAAACGCGGTTACGATCAAGGATGTGGCTAAAGCGGCCGGAGTTTCGATTGCCACGGTTTCGGCCGTCATCAACGGAAATGTCCAGGTCTCTCCAAAACGTTCCGAAGCGGTTCAGAACGCCATTACCAGCCTAGGATATGCGCCTCACGGACCGGCGCGAAGCCTGCGTCGCGGCAAGTCACAGGCCATCGGCGTCATTGTCGGCGATATAACCAACCCCTTCTTCACGTCCCTCATTCGAGTTGTGGAACAGAGAGCAAGCGGAGCCGGCTATTTTATCATGGTGGCGAACAGTAATGACGACACAGACAAAGAGATCAACCTGCTCAAGCTCTTCCGTGAGCAACGAGTCGCGGGCGTTCTTCTTGCTCCGGCCGGGGATGACAAAGATTACGCAGCGGGCTTGCAAAGCTTGATCGACGTTCCAGTCGTGCTTGTAGATCGTCAGCTTCCAATCGCTCCTTTCGACACCGTGATCGTGAATAATTTGAAAGCGGCTCATATGGTCACGGACTATCTTGTCCGCCTGAACCATCGTCGAATCGCGATAGTCATCGGCAAACAGCATCTTTGGACGACCGAGCAACGCTTCGCAGGCTATCGAGAAGGATTGAAGGCTGCCGGGATAGAGCCAGACATCGAATTGGAGTGCCTCGCCGATTCCCGGGCCGACGCCGCGTATCGCGCGGTTCAAAAGCTGTTGGTAATGCCCAACCCACCAACCGCCATTTTCGCTGCGAACAATATGATGATGTTGGGAGCGATCGAGGCGGTGATCGACATGGGCTTTCGGTGCCCGGAAGACATCTCGATCGCGGGAATAGATGACCTACCTTGGCATTCGGCAATCCGACCGAAGCTCACGACAGTTTCACAGCCGATAGACCTCTTGGGGACTCGCGCTCTCGATATGTTGTTGGAAAGGATTGGGTATGAAAGCGATGACATCAGTCGCGTTGAGCCGCGTATCCAAATTCTTGAGCCTGAATTTCTGATTCGCGATTCCTGTGCTCGCCTAGACCCTGTCCGAGTGAGATAGTCGGCTGTTACCGTCATATTTATACGTATCGGTGGTCAGGCGTCCGATGATCCGAGCAGCATCACCTGCCCGTCGAGCGCGCCCTTGCCCGCTCGACGATTGGCGGTCTCATCAACGACAGGTCGATATGGGTCCTCGCATCTCCGAGGGCCAAGCTGCGGTTGGGACGCCGGATGATAGCCGCGAACGGTCCGAAGATCGCGACGATCCAGTCCGAGCCGTCTTGGCGAATGACCAACCGATGCTCTCTATATGTCACTGACGATATCATTTCGTTCATCCTCTGGTGTCTATGCGGCCGCGCTGACGCAGGGCCAACTCTCTCGCCTCGATCTCGGCCTGACGCTGCTGCTGCTG
>OVEP011215552.1_pt1 | contig 15932 bp, 16 predicted proteins | sample 1779801 | NCBI WGS metagenome assembly OVEP01 (sample SAMEA3914791, study PRJEB12502) | metagenome | biome: forest; material: soil | place: Canada | collected 2011-07-03 | depth 0.1 m
CCGAAGCGAAGCCTGTACAAAGCCGCATTCGACAAAATGGCCTGAGTATCAGCAATGGCCGACCGACCGCCGCTGTGCCTACTTTCTGGATTCCGCCGTTAATAGGCCACTGCGGCCATTCGGCGGCCGTGTCTAAGCCACTGTCTGCTCGCGCGCACGCGTGATATCGAGGGTCTCCTGGTGGAACTTCGCCAGCGACTTGCGATGCGTGACGCTGACAATCGCCCCATTCGGCAATCGTTCCGTCAACAGGCGATACAGATACACCTCGTTCTCCGTGTCGAGCGCACTCGTTGCTTCGTCGAGAAACACGTAGTCAGGCTTGTGCATCAGCACGCGTGCGACCGCTAGCCGCTGCTGCTCGCCGGGCGAAAGAATGCGCCACCAATGCTGGGACTCGTGCAATCGGTCAACGTAGCCTTCAAGCCGGCATAGACGCAGCGCTTCGCAACATGCGTCGTCGCTGAAGTCGGTGGCTGCGGAGGGATAGGTCAGCGCAGCCTTCAAGGCGCCGACCGGCAGATAGCTCTGCTGCGGGATGAACATCATGTGCGCGTTCACCGGTGCGTCGATCGAGCCGTTTCCGAACGGCCAGAGACCCGCCAGCGCGCGCAACAGCGTGCTCTTGCCCGAGCCGGACGGCCCGCGCACGAGCCAACGCGAACCGGGCTTGACGACGATGTCGCGCACGCTCGCGAGCGTCTCGCCGTTGGGCAGCGCAAGTGTGAGGTTGTGCGTGGCGAGCTGGCTCTCGTCGACATAGTGCAGGTTGATGCCGCCATGCTCGGTCGCGGGCGACACGGACTCCTTCAGATGAGGCTGCTGCATCACGCGCTTGAACTCGCGCAGACGGTTGACCGTTGCGCGCCATTGGACGAGCGTGTCGTAATTGTTGATGAACCATGAAAGCGAATCGCTAACCGAGCCGAATGCGTCGGCGATTTGCATCAGTGTGCCGAAACTGAGCGCACCTGCGAAATAACGCGGCGACGCCACAACGATCGGAAAGATCTCGGCGATCTGACCGTAGAAATTGAGCACGAAGCTATAGCGCCGCGTGTACTTCATCACGCGCCACCAGTTCTCACGAATCCGGCCGAACAGGTCCTGGGCGGTCGACGCCTCGGCTCGCATACCGTCGTAGAACGCAATCTGCTCGGCGTTCTCGCGCAGACGGATCAGGCCGAACCGGAAATCCGCCTCGACGCGCTGCATCTGGTAGTTGATCGACACAAGCGGGTGACCGACCTTGTTGGTCAGGATTGAGCCGGCAATCGCATAGGCGATGGCGGCCCAGAGCATGTAGCCAGGAATCTGGACGGGCGTGCCGCCAATCACGACGGCCAGCGCGCCCGCCGTGCTCCATAGGACGGTTGAGAACCAGACGAGTGTTTCGAGCGTCGAGAGCAGGTCGAGTGTGAGCGAAAGTGTGGTGTTAGCGAATGACTCGAGGTCGACGGCGATCCGCTGGTCAGGGTTGTCGGTGAGGCGGTCGCGCTCGATGCGGTAGAAGGTGCCGTCGCCCAGCCATTCCTGCACATAGCGCGTGGTCAGCCACTGGCGCCATCGGAAGCCAAGCATCTGGCGCAGATAGCGGTTGTAGACGGAAAGCGCGACGAACGCGAACGCGAGCGCGGTGAACAACAGCATCAGCTGCGGGAAATCGCGCACGTTCTTGCCTTCCAGCGCGTTGTAGAAATCGCGGTTCCACGTGTTCAACCGGGCGTTGATGCCGACCACGAGCAGGTCCATGACGATGATCGTGATCAGCAGGCCCCACGCGGTTCTGCGCTCCTCGGAGACCCAGTACGGTCTGATCAGGCTCCACGCTGAGACACGGTCTAATTGCCCGGATCCAGGGCTGGAAGATGGGTTGCTCATGAGCGTCTCTTAACGCGCAGCGAATGCGGACCGAGTGCACGGGGTGATTGTCCGATTCGTGCACGGGTGGCGGTCTTGCGGCAGCGTACGCGCGCGCGCTTTCGAGCCTGGGCCAGGTGCATCCAGCGGACATGGAGGTGATTGTAGGGTGCGATCCGTCCGGCCGCCGATGCGACTTTCATCGTCGCCGATCAAACTAGTTGGCGCAGAACACGGATCGCCCAGATTTCCGGCAGCTTAAGCGGTGGTTTCTGCCCTGTGAGCGTGCCCTTGTTCCACGGCACGCTACGCCGGGTAGATGACTTTGGCGGTTTCCCTGACCCGCTCCTTCCAAGTGAAGGAGTGTCAGTCTGCGCTAGACACCAACGGTCACTACCCGTTAAGCGTTGTTCGACGCCTGCCCTTGTCTGCTGCCGCGTGAGCGCACGACGACGCGTGCGGGCAGGCGTTGGACAAGCCTCGAGGGAGGAAGCCGCGGAGTGGACCGACGCGGCCGGAACCTTGGGCGGCTATGGAGATTGAAGGGAGGTCACTGTCAGCCTTGCCGTGGGATGCTGAAGCGAACTTGGGGCGGGATGGGGTCGAAGGCGGTTTCGGAGCTGTCGTTGGCCATGTTGTCCCGATGCTGCGGGCAGTGGCAAGGTCTGCCTGGGGCGGCAGGCGCGAGTGTCTCCTATTGGCGCTCGTTGCCGAAGAGCCGACAGTCGGATTGAACATGCTGGTCATTTACGCGCCCCCGTTTGAGACACTCGGCTTTTACGAAAACGGACGTTCACAGACTGCGCCCTGTCCTTCTGGCGCACAGGGAGATGAAAGCCGGATACGAAGGCTAATCCGAGAGCGAAGACCAACTCTCGTCGCTTCCGTTAAAACTTGTGACGAATACCGACGATCGCTGCGAATTGATTCGACGTGCTTGAAGCGGTAAGGCCGTTGATCTGCGCGGTAGCCGTGCCACCGACCGAATTCGTTCCCGACGCGTGCTGATAGATGCCATCGGCATACAGGTCAGTTCGCTTTGACAAAAAGTAGTCCACTCCGAGCATACCTTGATGGATCTTTTCGTTTGCGACGCTATAGGCCTTCGTGTAGTCATACGCGGCGCCGAGCAGCAATGCCGGGGTCAACTGATACTTGAAGTTGAGTTCGGCGTTGTGGAACTTGGCGTTGCCGAACGTCGCCGAGCCATCCGGCTGTCCGGTTACTGCCGTTTGCCCGAGACCCTTGAATTGCGTATTGCTGTACGTGCCTCCGACGGTTACGTGGCCGAACGTATATGCTCCGCCCGCCGAAATCACTTGCTGCGTCTTGGCCGAAGCAAAACCTGAGTACACTTGCGAGCCCGTCATGTTGCTGCCAGTCGTCGATGACCTCGGGTCGTCACCGAAGAACGAAAAGTTCGGGTTTTTGACGTTTAAGTAAGCGGCGCCCAACGTCAACAGACCTTTTGCATAGCCCACACCACCCGACCAGATCTGGTTGTGATTGTACTGGCCGGCGACGCCGCCCAGACTGTACAACCCGCCGAACTTGATGCCACCATAATTCGCACTCACGTACTTGATGGAATTGTTCGTCCAATTCGTGTTGCTCAAGTTGTCCAAGTCGCCCGGGTGTGCGCCGTAGAACGTTGCCCACTGGCTAGCGGCCTCAAGCGCGCCCGTGTATTCAACCACTGAGTCGTATTGGCGACCTAGCGTGACCGAACCGAACTGCGACGACAGGCCAAAAGCTTCACGGCCAAATTCATCGCCACCTTGACCCAGGCGGCCTGAAAAATTGTTGAAGCCGTTCTCCAATACGAACCGCGCCTTCAGGCCACCGCCCAGATCTTCTGTTCCGCGCAGGCCCCAGCGACTGCCTTGCAAGTTACCGGAGCTCGTTCCGTAAAGCTTTTGGCCGCCAATGTTGTTACTGTAGAGGACACCAGCGTCGACGATGCCGTAGAGCGTGACGCTGCTTTGTGCCTGTGCTGCGCCTGCGAACGTTGCCAATGCTGCCAGAGTGAGAAGCGACTTTTTCATTAGATCTGCAGATCTCGGTTCGCGGTCGTGATTTACTCGGAGCGTCATTGCGTTCCGTTATTTGAATTCGGACCGCATCGTCGTGAAGATGATCAAGGACCTTCGGAAATGCACTCATTCCTTGCCCGGCTGTCGGCAATATGTTGCAAAAGCAGCATGTAACTACAATTGCGCACCGTTGATTGGAAACAGCGGTTTGCGGTCTTTCGGAGAAAGCCCCCATCTTTTGGGCAACATGTCGTAGACACCGTCTTTCTGCAGCTTCAGCAGCGCTTGCTGCACGGGCGTGGCCACCGTCGCATCTGACCCAGTGCCTAGCACAATGCGGATTGTCGCTCCTTCCCTGAAGTCGCCGTCAACCCGAGTAATGAAGGGATTCCAATCAGGATATACGGCGCTACCTTTGAGTCGCGCCCGTTCATCGACCTGTCGAGCCTGCCGCTTACGGCGAACCCGAAGAACCCGGACGCCTTCAGTGTGAGCGAGATGCTCTCGGACGCCAATATCGAGGCGTACTTGACGCTGTCCCAGTCGTTCATTGTTTTGCTCGGCAACACCGAGACGTGTTGCTCTGGAGGTGCCGGTGCGGCGGCCACGTGACTGCCCAACTGGAGGCGGTGGAGGGCGGCCGAACGCGGGATTGCGGCTGCCGTGAGCAGCGTCGTGTGCGGCGGTCCCGAGCGGGTTCACCTGCGCTGCGGGGCGGTGAAGTGTTCGGCCAGTTGACGACCGATCGGTACGCTGGCGATGGTTTGTGGGTTTGCCGGTGCGACTGCGGTGGTAAGGCGACAGTAAGTGCCGGGCGCCTGCGACTGGGCAAGGTGCGTTCGTGCAGCCGCTGCTTTGGCGCTTCGACCGACTGAGCGGCACAGTGCGCTCGGTTTTGTCATGGCATGAGCGGCCTGTTCATCCGACGCCCCACACGGTGGTGACGGCTCGGAAGTGGCTACTACGTTCCTCGGAAGCTGTCGGCGATGTCTTGGTATTAAACCCGGTATGTCAGCTCCATCTCGACCGGCCCAATGCGACCCGTTGCTGCCGGTCGAGCCGTTGCGGTTCGCAGGGCGGGTATCGGGGTGGAACGGTCATTCCGTACTGTCGATCGACGATAAAATCATCGGCCGTTGCCGGCGGCTGGTCAATCGGCGAGATCAGGGCACGCGACGCATTTTAGACTAACCTTGTGCTTCAAAATCGATACAGTCGATGGCACACGGGAGTCGCTCGTCGAAGTCCCGAAAGTGATTTAGTTTTGCATGCTACTGTTGCTTAAATCGGGAGTTAAACGCTTGCACGCAACTGGCGAAGGGCCGTCTCTGGCCGAAGCCGGGCCGAGTGGGACAGGCTCACGCTGACCCGAGCCTGCCTCAGGCGGTGCGGGCGTGCTGCACCACGATCCAAACGGACCACGCAATCAATGCGACGCCGAGCGGTTTGCCGCTCAACCTACCCCAGCGGAGATTTTTCTCAGCCGCCATGATCGCGCCCAGCGCCAGCATCCAGCCGACACTCCCTGTGCCGCCCGCGACATCAGCAGCATCAACGCCCAACAGCAGCCGATGCAGAAAGCGCCGTGACTCATGCCGAGCAGAAAGCTCTCGCGGCGCGCGCTCTTTCCGCGCCAACGCTCAGTGATGAACATCAACGGCGAACGGCATTTGTCGAGACATCGATGCTTGAGGCTGCTCAACTGATAGACGCCCGCGAGCGCGACAGTTGCAGCACCGATCAGCCAGGCGTCCGCAAGCAATGTCGGCGATTGGTCTGCGACCCGATGGAGTGCCGCATCGACGCCGTGCGCGACGAGGCCGAACAGCGCCCCATCCACGCAACCGCGATTCCGCGGCCTATCGCACGGTGCCGGGCGTCTCGCGAATGAAGTAAGCCAATCCGAAAAAACCACATCGCTTTCGACTTCTTTCTTTAATGGCCGCTGTTGGCGTTGCATTGGGGCAGATGACCACAGGTAGTCGCTGTATCGCGGGTCAAACTACCACTTGCACTGGTGCCTGCGGATACCCCCCCATATCCGGACGTGCTGTTTTCAGCTTTGTCGGACATCGCATCCAACGCGCTCAAAACTGGGTCTCCCTGGTGGGTCATGCCGGCTGTCGCCGCGCCGTGCGCGTTGCCTCCGCCACTCCCACCATTGCCATTTCCACCACCCTGCGCGAACACGGCGCCCGTCGCGCAGATTGCAGCAACGGTCCCGCAGGCCAAGGCAAACTTCAACGAATATTTCATGATACGTCTCCTGCAAATTCGACACCGCTGGGTCGCGTCGAGGCTGTATGTGCCGCTAACGACGGACCGTTTGCGTAGCGGCGGTGCGCAAACGGCCGGTTCAACCAGGATACGCTGGACCTTTGCCCAACATTGTGTTCTGGCATGCCGGTACACTCAAATGTACGATCGGGAGATGGCGCCTTCTATGATGAGGCTGCCGTGAGATATTGCCGAAACGCCGGATCAGGTTTGGCGAGCGTGAAGGAACGTGATGATGAGCGTGCTATTGGAGCACGACTGGCAAGTCGACGCATTGGTGGAATGAGCAGTCCTCATCGAATAGGACGCCCTTCGTCTCGCTTGCACTAACGCGACACCATTGTGCCAAACGGTTACCCTCGCTAATCCGGTGGAGTGGTTCCCCGCGCGCTAAGTGCGGCGTGTCCGGATTCGGCAGCGCCGTCCACTTTCCCTTGATTCTTGCGCCAGCCTGCTGGTGGCATTCCAAATTCGCGCCTGAAGGCACGACTGAACGCTGCCTCCGACTCGTAGCCAATCTGCTCCGCTACCGCAGCAAGCGACCTACTGCCGATCAGGAGTTCTTGCGCCGCGATTTGCATGCGCCACCGGGCCAGGTACTGCATTGGCGGTCGCCCGAGCAGATCCGTGAATCGTTGCCCCAATGCCGAGCGCGATAATCCCACCCTACGTGCTAGTTCATCGACGGTCCAAGGGTGGAGCGGTTGCGCATGGAGCAACGAAAGTGCGCGCCCTACAAAACGATCACGCACTCCGGCCAGCCAACCAGTTTGGTCTGCAGGCAGCGCTTCAATACAGCAACGGACTGATTCGACAAACAGTAGTTCGGAAAGTCTGGCAAGCACGATCGTACCGCCCACCCGCGAATCGGCCGCCTCGGCGGCGGCAAACTTGAGTGATGCCTCGAGCCAAGCCGCACGCGGATCGTTACGCATATCAATCTTGAAGATTCTCGGCAGAGAGGAGAGCACGGGATTGCTCAGCGTATCGTCGCAGGCCAAGAAGCCGCAAACCATGCGAGTCGGCGTTCCACCGTCACCATAGGACAGAGTAATGACCTCGCCTGGCGCTGCCTCCATTAGATGGGACAACAGCAACTCTACCGGAGCGGGAGTTAGATCCAGGCTGCTGCCCATGAGGTGCGTTTCACCTTGCGGCACAACCAGCAATTCACCGGCGTTAAGCTGTATTGCTGAACTTGGGTCGTCCGCCAGTTGCGCCTGGCAGCTACCGTCTGTGATCAGGTGATATGACACCACGCGCTCGCATCGCGGCAGATAAGCCGCACAGAGCGCGGCAACCGGGCGGCCAATAACGCACCACGGTGCCGTAAAGGTCGCGTTGAGGTACACCGCGCCGCGCAAGTGCACGACTTGCAGCACATCAGAAACTGCATCCATCACTTGATCTCCTGTTGGCGGCTCGCGATGCTCATGCCTGACGTGCCTCCAGAATGATTGTCCGGTCACCCCGACGGAGTCGCGGGATTGGTAGCCGCGCATCCGAGTGGCGATCGCTACGAAAGTAAAAGTATGATCTCAAAAGGGGCAACGCGACCCAACGCCGAACCGCGGGGGCCAGACCGCGTTCACTGACGTATCTCGCGCGAACAAATACGCCCATTGCACCTCGCTTCACAAAGCGTGATGAAAATATCAGCGATGAACCCGTTGGCGACGAGCAAAATCTAATGGTTAGCTTAATACAGCATGACGGCGGGCCGATGGCTGCACAAACTCAGGCTCTAACATCGACCGCCCCCGCCGTCGGGCGGCGGTTTTCGGGCTGCAACTGGTGTCGCTGGATGTATGCAATCGAGTGGACCACGCTCGGCTATACGGATCCGTAGCGGTATATGCTTTCAGCGTTGCATCTTGCAGCCGATCAATTTGAACTGCGACTCGTTCGTGACCGACAGAGCCTTAGGTTGACTTCAAGACGTGGCGTACTCCTGACAGGTATTGTTTCAAGGAGGCTGTTTCATGAGCGACCAATACTCTTCGGCACTCGATATCGCCTACCGCAGAGCGATGCGATTCCACGAGGCAAGGAAAAGCCTGCCGGCACACGCGTCTGCGACGTTCGACCAACTGCTCGATGCTTTCGGTGGTCCGATGCTGGATGCGGGCACCGCGCCGGCAACGGTCATCGAGCGTCTGGCAGACGCCGCGGAGCCTGGACTGACTGGCACGGCTGGACCGCACTTTTTCGCCTGAGTAATGGGCGCATCCCATCCCATCGGAGTCGCTGCGGACTGGCTAACTAGCATGTGGGGCCAAAATGACGCGGGCTACCACAGCTGCCCGGCGAACGCAGCCGCCGAAGCGGTGGCCAGCAAGTGGCTGCTGGAGCTCTTTGAGCTTCCGCCCGAATGTTCAGTCGGATTTACCACTGGCGGGACAATGTCGCACTTCGTGTGCCTCGCAGCTGCACGCGGCGAACTACTCAGGCGGCACGGATGGGACGTCGACGCAGACGGTCTATTCGGTGCGCCGCAAATTACAGTGTGCGTGGGTGTGGATGCTCATATCAGTGTGTTTTCTGCGCTGCGATATCTTGGATTTGGTCAGCGGCGCGTCGTTACGATACCGACGGATCCAGACGGGCGAATGGACGCGAACGAACTTGGACGGGCGATTTCGAAGGTCAACGAGCCCTTGCTGGTGATCGCGCAAGCCGGACAGATCAACACTGGGGCCTTCGACCCTCTGCATACAATCGCGGAGTCGACGCATGAGCGACAGGGCTGGCTGCATGTCGATGGCGCTTTTGGGCTTTGGGCTCGAGCTTGTCCTTCGCGGGCGTACCTGGCGCAAGGAGTTGAACAGGCGGACTCATGGACGACCGACGGGCATAAATGGCTGCAAAGCCCTTACGATTGCGGCTATACGATCGTTCGCGATGCTCTCGCGCACCATCGCGCCATGACGGTTCAAGCCAGCTACCTTCCGGCGACGGGAGAAGAAGTTCGTGACCCAAAGGATTGGGTCCCCCGAGCTGTCGCGCAGGGCTCGAGGTTTCGCGACTTGGGCATTGCTCTGCTCATTTGGCAAAAACGGAATTTCGGCGATGGTTGAACGGCATTGCCAACTGGCCGAACGAATGTCATCCGGGCTGGCCAGAGAACCAGGCATCCGTGTGCTCAACAAAGTAGAGCTTAATCAGTTCCTTGTCCGATTCGGCTCGGCCGAGGTATCCAAGCAATCAGACCAGACGACGAGGGATGTGATTGCTCAGTTGGACACCGAGGGCACCGTATTCTTCTCGGGCGCGGCATGGAGAGGAATGTGGGTCATGCGCGTGTCAGTTATCTCCTGGGCGACGACCCAGCCCGATGTGGGCCAGGCGATGAAAGTCATTATTGAAGCGTGGCGCCGGGTGAAGGGCAAAATCGAAGAATCCGGCAACTTTAGCTGACACCCAGGCGATCTCGCCATCACGCCATCGGTCAATGTTGCCAATGCCTCCGGGCCGTATAGCGCGATCGTTCGAAGCCGCGGCAAACGCTCCAGACCGTCACCGACAAGAGGAGTTTGGATCGGCGATGGCGGATACCCCGCCGTACACAATCCGGTACGAAGGACCGTTGTTTGCGGCAGAGCCGACGCTGCAACGTCCGCGCCAAGACGTTGACGAAAGTCCGTAGATGGCCGAGCTCTGCCGAATGCTGTCGGCCGGGACCATGACCGGATCGTGCCCGCGATCGAGTCGATTCACACGCCAGATGTTGCCGGCGGAAATACACTTTTCACCGCCGCTGTCGACGATGACATGCTCGTCGGTTTCGAGCATGAACAGCTTGCCTGCTGCGAGCGTTGTCACGGGGTAGGAGATTTTCGACGCTTTGGCGAACGCCTTGCGGGCGTTCTAGAGGCCGAACTTTTCCACCGATGGCGGCGCGAACTGATGCGTGCTATGGCCACCGGAGCAGGCAAGATTTTCCGGACCGACAACGTCGGTATTGCCATGGTTGTTCGGCATAGAGTCTTTCGCCCAGGTTATACCCGGAAACACTATCCTCGGCCCTTAAGGTCGTGCTAAAAAGCGTCGATATCCCGGAAGCGCGACTGGAAGTCCGGTCCGGAGATTGAAGAATCCCACGCGGTCTGTCGCACGGAATTCCGAGGTGAAAATATGGAAAAAAAAGTGCTCGTCGCGGTAGCCGCTGCGCTTATGTCTTCTGTGGGCGCGTTGCATCCCGAATCCGCCCGTGCCGCTGATGCTGACACCTCGGCCTTCGAAGACTCGACCGTCGACGCATCTCTCGATCCCGGCGAAAAACGCGTCTCCGCCGAAGCCGACATTCAGGCGCGCCTGGCAGATCTGCGCTATGCGTATTTCATCGGCTATAACGCGCGCGCCAGGGAAGACTCGAAATCCTATGCGACCTTGGGTGACGAGGTGAAGCATCGGCAAGCGCAGCTTGCTGCGCCGGCCATGCCCGCATCGCCGAAGCCGGTTGCCGAACGGGTTGCCCCCCCAAGGCGGGTCGTAGCGCAAGCCGCCGCACCGCTGAGGCAAGTATCCGCGCCGGTCACATCGCCGAAGCGGGATGCTGCTGCGCGAGCCGCGCCGTCCAGGCAAGTCGTCGCGCACGCCGAGCCTGTGCCGCTGAAGCACAGTCCCGCGCAAGTCGCGTCTGTGCCGCCGAGGCGGGCCCCTGAGCCGGTCGCGTCGTTGAAGCAGGCTTCCGTGCAGGTTACGTCGCCTAAGCGGGCTGAAGTGCGACCTCTGCCTCTGAAGCAGGTTGCTACGCGGACTACGCCGCCGAAGCTGTTTGCCACCGAGTCCGAGCCGCCGATACTGATTCCGACGCAAGCCGTGACGGCATTGCCGGAAGCAAAATCGGACAATGATGACGACGCGCAAGTGACGCAGAGGCGCGATGTCCAGAACGCTCAGCGGGCGGTGCCGCAATATCGGCAAGCCGATGAGGAACCGCAGTACGCCGTGGAGCAAGGAACTCAAGCGGCTCCGCCGACTCAAGCAGCGCAGAACCGGCAACCCCGGCAATATCAGAATCAGCAGCCCCAGCAATACGCGGCGGCGCCGGCCTATAACCCGATGTCAACCGAGTCTCAGGAGTCAGGTGGGTACGCCGGGCGGGGATACGCACCGCCGCCTCGAACCGTTCAGGCTAACCAGTACGCGCCCGCTCCGTATCCGCCCGCTCGGTACCAACCGGCTTACGCGCAGTCCGCCTATGTACCTCGGCCGCCCACTCAAGCGGCGGCACAGCAGGTCATCATAATGGGCCGCCCGCCTGCCTATCCGGCCTATAACGAGATGTACACGCCGCCTGAACTGCGCCGGCCGTACCCCGCCGGTTACGGCAATCCGGCGCAGCCAGCCGGCTATCAGGGATGGGAGTAGGCGCACTCACTCGCATGGGCCGCCGGGCGCGCTGACTCATCTATCGTCGAGAGACGACTTGCGGAGGGATCCAGCAGATCAATGAATCAGCACGCTCCGGCATGCCACACCGCTTGCTGCGCCGATGACGACTATTCCGATCACGGACTCGAGCGGGATGTGGGCGATGGACGCTAGCGTGATGGGAGAACAAGGCGATCTCAAGCAGTGGTATGCGGACACTGCTGACCACGCCACGAAAGACAAGACGGTGCCAATACCTATGAAGGCCGCCCGACTCCGTATCGCCCATTTCTGAATAGCCACGATACAAAACACATAGATGGGCAGCAGTATCGGTGCTAACCCCACAAGCGAGATGATGCCTGCGATCAACAACGGGAACAGGAATGTGGTTGCAAAGAGATGATGATCGCGTGACGGGTTATAGCCGTTCGCACGCAACCAGTTCACGAGGAAAATCGCAGCGACGGCCAGACTGCCAGCGAGGATCGCGACGATATACGCCACAATCGCGCGCCGGAGAGTAATACGTGGATGCATTTGCTGCGGCATGCCTTGCCTTTCCAGTGAGTGGATCCCTGCTTCCTTCCTGGGGTGCCGGATGAGGCGTGACCGATCTGTAAATTGTCACCGATCTGGCGCGATAGCGCATAGGGGCGCACTACAGATCAGCCGCTCGCTCTATCCGACCCGAAAGGGCTAATCACAATTTTCGTGAACGGACACGCAAAAGGAACAGGGCCAACTAACTGCAGAGATCTCTGCCGAGATACGCAGCGGCCGCCTCTGTCAGCGCGAAGCCGGGCAACTCCTCCGGCGATGCCAGATGCGCGGCGACAATCTCTCGATTATCCAGCCGCAGCTCGGGCATGCAATCGAGGTGCAATTCAAAGAAATGCACCCGGTCTCGTCGCCCGTCCCAAATGCCGCAGGCGCTTCCCGCGGGCAGTAATGTGTAGGATGACAGACCAATCTCCTCCTCCATCTCGCGCCGCGCCGCTGCATCAGGCGCCTCACCGGGCCGGACACTTCCACCGGGGAAATTCCACTCGGCCCGGTACGATGACTTCACAAGCAACAGCGCCCGCCCGACGTAGATTGCTACTAGCGCGCCCTCGTGGCGAGGCCGCCGAAGGGTCCACCAGGCGCGAGCGAGCCGGAATCCGAGGCGAAGCACCATGCGCCAGACAGAGTCGATAAGCGTAGCCGGTCGCACTCGCTCAAGGCTCGGCATGAGGTTCTCCTTTCCTTTCGTGGTCAGAGGATCTTCAGGGTCGCCGCGTCGTGCGGCTTAGGTCATTCAGCGTCTGTCACACCACTGCCTGGAAACCGTAGTTTAGCCAGCGGCTGCTCTCGCGTTGTCGCACCGTATTCACGCGAACATCTCCCCGGCGCGTCGTTCTTGAGCTCGATCCGGCCGACGGTCGCGCCCCATAACACGAAGTAGGAAAAGTGTCCCCGAAATTCATACACTTATAAGTAGCCGGTCCTCGTTCAGGGCAGCTTTTCCCGGGGCGGGATTCGGCTCGATGGGTCAAATCTGAATCGGCGCTGACTGTCGAGGTGGCCATCATGAATGGGCGTAGAGTGTGCCAGCTATTGCTGGTGTTGGCGGCCGTGGGCGCCAGCGGCGCAGCGATGGCCGGCAGAGGGGGCTGGGGCGGCGGCTACTATCATAGCGGCGGTTGGGGTGGTGGTGGCGGCGGTGGTGGTGGCGACTATCATGGCGGTGGTTGGGGCGGCGGCTACTATCACGGCAGTGGCGGTGGCACCAGTTGGGGAAATGGCGGCTCCTATCATGGCGGTGGCTACTACAACGGCAGCTACTACCACGGCTATTACTACCACGGCTACTACTACCACGGTGGTTATTGCTGCGGCGGGTCCATTGGTTTCTATTTCGGCCCGGGATTTGTCTATGCCTATCCGTACCCGTACTACGCCTATCCGTTCCCCTACTACTACCCCTACCTCTACCCCAACTACTACCCTTACGGGCCGATGGCGGTCGGTGTGTCCTCGTCACCGACTCCGTACCCGGAGCAGGGACAGGAGCAGGATGGGCAGCCGGACATGGGCGGGGGCCCCGTGCCGCCAGCGGCCTACTATTACTACTGCGTGAAGCCGGAGGGTTACTACCCGTATGTCAGGGCCTGTTCCGGCGGATGGCAGAGGGTCCCGGCCAAGCCGCCCGGCAGCTGATCCCTTAGCACACCGGGATTTCCACGCCGATCAGATCAGCGACCGCCCGCTGACTCGATCCCGCGAAGCATGAGATCGATTCCGGCGAGAAAATCGACACGGTCGTCGTGAACGCGCAACTGTCTGGCGACGCTGCGGGTGAACGGGTACTCCTGCGGATCGAGCTGAGACCACACAGTCGACACCTCGTCTAGAAAGTTGGATCTATCGAGGCCTTGCTCCCGAGCGAAATGCGTGTTCGCCGCGTTCTGTCCACCGACGCCAAGGATGTAGCTCAGCAATGCGGACACCGTCGCCCACTCTTCTTCGGCCGGCACACCCAGCGCGCGCAGCTGCTGGCCGAGGCGTTCGAGAACACGTACTGTCGGCAACTGCCCGGGGGCACGTGTCAGCGCTGAGCCAACCCACGGATGCTCGTCGATCGCGTCGAACATGGCCAGCGCGAGCGCGCGAATGGTTGCTTTCGGCGTCGAACCGTCCACGGGCGCGTTCATCGTGCGCGCGACGATGGCGTCGCACGCGGCGGTCAGCAGATCGCTCTTGCTGGAGATGTGCCAGTAAATAGCACCAGGACCGGTGGCGAGCCGCTCGGACAGGGCGCGGAACGTCAGCCCCCTCTCTCCACCGCAATCGAGGAGCTCGATCGATGCCTCAATGATTTGATCGGGCGAGAGCGACTCCTCCCGACGTTGGGCGCTACGTGCTTTCTTTGCCATGCCTCATCTTGACACTTATGGAATGTTGTTCCAATATTACTATGGAATGACGTTCCATACGTCTGTCCGCAGTATAGGGTTCAGGGCGACCTCCGATCACCAGGGAAACAGGATGAATACTTCAGTTGCGATCGTCGGTGCGGGGCTCGGTGGATTGACGCTTGCCCGGGTGCTTCACGTCCATGGCATCGCCGCGACGGTCTACGAAGCGGAAGCCTCGGCAAACGCGCGAGCGCAGGGGGGCATGCTGGATATCCACGAAAACAACGGGCAGCTCGCGCTCAAGGCAGCGGGACTCTTCGATCAATTCCTCGAGATCATTCATGCTGGCGGTCAGGCAACGCGGGTACTCGACAAGGATGGCAATGTCCTGTTTGAAGATTCCGACGATGGCACAGGCGGTCGACCTGAGGTACCCCGAGGAGCGCTTCGCCGGATTCTGCTTGACTCACTGCCTGTCGGCTCGGTCCGCTGGGGACACAAAGTCACAGAGGTGTCTGCGCGCGGCGGCGGGCGGCACGTGTTGACCTTTGCTAACGGCGCAGCCGTGACTGCCGATCTCCTCGTTGGGGCCGACGGTGCCTGGTCGAGAGTTCGTCCACTTCTTTCCGAGGCGAAGCCGGCGTATGTCGGCACGTCATTCATCGAGACATACCTGTTTGACAGCGACACCCGTCACAAGGCGAGCGCGGCAGCCGTTGGCGATGGCGCGCTGTTTGCGCTGGCGCCGGGAAAAGGCATCGCCGCGCACCGCGAGCCCAATGGCGTGCTGCACACGTACGTGGAGTTGAACAAGCCAAAGGACTGGATTGACAGCCTCGACTTCTCCGATCCTGTGACTGCGTTGACCCGTGTCGCCGAGGAATTCGACGGCTGGGCTCCGGAGTTGACGGCACTCATCACCGACGGTGAGACTGACCCTGTGCCTCGTCCGATTCATGCGCTCCCCGTCGAACACCGATGGGCTCGCGTGCCCGGGGTGACCCTGCTCGGCGATGCGGCGCACCTGATGACCCCGTCTGGCGAAGGGGCCAATCTCGCCATGTTCGACGGCGCCGAACTTGGCAAGGCCATCGCCGCCCACCCCGGTGACGTTGAGGCCGCGCTGATCGCGTATGAAAAGGACCTCTTTCCCCGCAGCGCATCCGAAGCTGCGGAGTCGGAAAGAATCCTCAACGTGTGTCTCGGCCCCAACGCGCCTCAGAGCCTGGTTGATTTCTTCAGCAATAACCAGCCGGTCAAGTAGCTGTGCTGCCGGCGCAATCTCTTGAGGTCCATCACGAAACCGGCAAGAGGCTTGCACCCTCCGCGTTGACTGCAAGCCACGCTTCAGTCAATGAGATCGGTACCTGTCGTCAGGACAATCTTTCCAAAGTGTGTGCCGGAATCGATCAGCTCGTGAGCGCCACGAGCGTCGGCCAGCGCAAAGGTCTTGTAGACAACCGGCTTGATCTTGCCGCTCTCGATG
>OVEP010009430.1_pt1 | contig 15888 bp, 20 predicted proteins | sample 1779801 | NCBI WGS metagenome assembly OVEP01 (sample SAMEA3914791, study PRJEB12502) | metagenome | biome: forest; material: soil | place: Canada | collected 2011-07-03 | depth 0.1 m
CTGCTAAACCTGGCTAACCACACGAAACTCCGATTGCCCCGGCCCCCTAAGTCGAAGGATGACTGGGCGTACCTGGCTGAGGCACTGGATGTGAAAGTCATCCAGGTCGCAGAGCGTGATACACAGGTTCTACGCGAGCCCAAGCAGCCTAACGTATTCTGCAACACTTGGTCCTGTGAGGGGTTCTGGGCCGAGGGTCGTGCGCCTTCTGAAATGGGTTGGGGTACTCACGAAGACCCAGAAGGTCCCTTGGGAGGTATGGTTCAACTCAAGGGGCCAGGTAACGCAGCCTTCATTAACCGTCCTGGTGTATCTACTTTGGTAAAGTCGTGGGTTCCCAGCGGTCCATTCAACGGCATGTGTATCCAACACAGCGAGGCCGTTACGCTGTCGGACTATCTGACCACGCCCGACCACTCGTATCGACCGACGGTGTACTATGCGTATCAACCGTGTGATGCCGCCCTGGTCTCTGTGCATGAAATGCGCCACGCGGAGCTCCAGTTCCATCGCAAAACCCGTATCCTAAAGAACAGCATTCATTCGGGTAGGGACGAACTAGGCGTCTTACTCTTAGGACATAAGGCCAATGCGTACTGGTACGGTTCTAGGCTAAGCATTGACGAGGCACGGGCACTTATACCTGGTGAGTCTGCGACCTCGCTCCAGGTTGGGGCGTCGATCTTAGGCGCCTTGGTCTGGATGTTCAAGAACCCTAAAGAAGGCTACCGCGAACCGGAGTCTCTGCCCCACGAGGAAGTTCTTAAGGTTGCTGAACAATACCTAGGACCCTTGGTTGGTGTTAAGAGTGATTGGTCCCCTAACAAAGAACGATCAGGTCTCTATCCTAAGAAGGTGGATGACGAGAATCCGTGGTCCTTCGAAAACTTCCGAGTAGATCCTACCTAATGAAAAAGTTTGTACTTAACTGGGCGCATGACCTGGTTCACAACCCCTGGGTATTCGGACTAGAACTTCTGGGCACCGTCAGCGCTATGCTGGCTGCCACTATCCTAGCCTGGTACGTGCCCCAGCCTCCGTTTCTACTTGTGTACGGGCTGTACATTCTGGGATCCACCTGTTTGGCCGTAGCTTCATATCTGAGACACAACGGCTTCTGGTGGATGCTATCCGTGTTCTTTGTCTCAATCGACATCCTTGGTGTCTACCGACTACTACGTTAAGGAGCTTCGACAATGCCTACTAACCAAACCAAACACCACCCCGTTCAAATCAAGGCCACCGCACGCCTCAAGGCCACTGCTGGTTCGCAGGAAGAGATGGATAAGTTTCATAACGACGGTACGGAAGACAGTGAACCGCAGGACTTTGCCTCCCAGGTCTTCGACGCCGAGGGCATGAATGCCGACAAGGGCGGCTTTATAAAGAATAAGTAAATACAAGCTATAACCACGATATACCTTCCTTGCCCTTTTATTTTAGGAAACACAATGAGCCTCAAATCCGACAAGTGGATCCGTAGTATGTGCAGTGTCGAACGTGCTCGGGAAGGTCACAAACCGATGATCGAACCGTTTGCGCCCAATCAGGTCCGCGTTTCCGAAGACGGACAGAAGATTGTCAGCTATGGCACTTCGAGCTATGGGTACGATATCCGTGTCGCCGACGAATTCAAAATCTTCACCAACGTGAATTCAACTGTTATTGATCCAAAGAATTTTGACGCGCGTAATTTCGTGGACTTCAAAGGACCGGTATGTATCATACCGCCGAACTCCTTTGCACTGGCCCGCACTGTGGAATATTTCCGAATTCCTCGGGAGGTGCTTACAGTGTGCTTGGGTAAGTCGACCTACGCTCGTTGTGGTATCATTGTCAACGTAACGCCCTTTGAACCTGAATGGGAGGGCTACGTTACGCTAGAGTTCTCCAACACAACTCCGTTGCCGGCAAAGATTTACGCTAACGAAGGATGCGCACAAGTGCTGTTCTTCTCTGGTGACGAGGTGTGTGAGACTTCCTACGCGGACCGCGGAGGCAAGTATCAGGGGCAACAGGGCGTAACGCTCCCCCGAACGTAATCAGGATTGAAGGATCACTCAATGCAACACAGTCACTACCAGTTCACCAAGGCCGCTGAGATTAAAACCTTTGTGACCGAGACTTGCCAGGACCGCAAGTATACCGATATCATGAAAGCCCACATGTGGGAAGTCATCCAGGAAGCTATGGGGCCTATCAAGGCTCGTATGAAACCTAGTTGGGAATTCCACTACATGGAGCAGTCGGTAACCCTGCGCTCCAAATCCAAGTCGCACTCGATCAAGGTCACGATGGGTTGTGAGGTCTTTATCGACATTCGCCTGAAGAATAAAATCGACTTTCGGTCCACCAAGTATTCAGGTCGCTCTATAGAGGACGCTGTTGCGGCGTTCAAGTTGGCTATGGAAGACTATCTATTGCCGGTGTCTGTGTTGCATTGAGTTGAGAAACAAAGGGCTGCCTTCGGGTGGCCCTTTTCCTTTTCGGGCGCGGTTTAACCGTGAATTTGATCCTAGTGAATCACCAAGGAGAATTCCGTGCCAACCGTATTCAGAACCAACAACAAGATTTTGCCCGCTAATGCCCGTGCTGCCGACGTGGCAGAGCGTATGGTCAGGGACATCATACCGGTGCAGCAACGTCGGTACTATGACGCTTTTCGGGTCCAGGGCATCCAGTGTATCCATTACTCACGCCTCGATCAAGGTCGACGGTGCTCGTGCAACGCCTCCGGTAAGATACTGAACGGTTTGCTGAACGAGGAAGGAAAGGCCAGCTCGTCGACGATCAACCAGATTATCAACGGCAGCATGAGCTTTGAAGTCATCCCCTACGAGGAAGGTTACGACAGCAACCGTCCAGATGAAGCTTCGCCCTACGCTACGGTTAACAAACACCAGGGTGTGTTCGATCGAGTACGGGCTACTGATGGTACACCGTTTGAACATACCTATGAAGAAGGTACAGAGGCTTTCGGTGATGATGGTCCCCTTCAAAAGGTAGATATTGACGAGCTCCTAGGAGACGTTGACATTACTTCCTACGGCATGTCTGACGTCGCCTGTCCAGTGTGCTTTGGTTCTGGTTTCGTCGGCGGGTTTGCTCCGTTCCACAGCTACCGTCATGTTATGGCTTGCACCGATGTAGTATCCGTTGGGGGACAACTTGACCTGGTTAAGCGCCCCTACTCGGTTCAAGAGGCAACAAGTTGGTCTGCCAAAATCACCCTTCCCCGAGGTGCGTTGGCCATAGAGTCGTTCAAGGTATGGAACTACACAACGGTAGTACCCACCACGTGGACTATCGACGGGGTGCCCGTCACAACCGATAAGCAGATACTAGCCTTCTGCAATGGTCACCCTCACCTTGTCCAGGCAACCTTCGCTGGTCCGCGATCCTTCTCCCACGTGGAGATCCAGTTCACCATGAGCAGCGAAAGCCTGTACTTCGAGTTCCCGAAGCGTCCGCTGTCAGCAGACACCTCGTTGCTTGAACGTATGGAACCTTTCCAGATTGTCATGTCGCCTAACATTCCGAGGCTCAACGCCCAGGACGTTATCGTTGAGTCGCAGTTAGGTAAGGCGCTGGTTGTCCAGACCGTTAATCCCTGGCAATCCCGAGACCTCAACGTCCTAGGCCCCGAGTGCAATGTCAGGGTTACCCAACCTCAGGAATTGTATCGCCTCCTACCCGCCCGCGGTCGAGTACCAGATGCACAGCCTTCGACTGCCATGGTCAGGGACAACGTGCGGGGTATCTACAGGACTTGATACCCGAATTTCATCGAATCACTAATGCCCCGACCTGGATATGAAGATCAAAGCCCTTGCTCGATTACAGGCTACGGCCTCTGAGGTTCTAGAGGTCCCGCCCTTTCGATACGTGAATGACGTTCAACGTTATCTGGACCAGCTACGCCATAGGCTGGCCGACTTGACCTCTGTGGTCAAGGTTCAACAGGAACAACTGGCCAAGCTTAAAGTCCCTACGCCGGTCCGGGCTTCATTGGCTGAGATAAACAAGAAGGTAGCACCTGGTATTAGGAAGCTGGAGAAGCAATATGGTTTGATCCAGGATCTACACGAACTGTACCGTGCACTGGATTCCGTAGACAGCCAGTTCCATCTACAATTCGATGAACGCCAGGGCCAGATTTATGAAGGCGTAGAGTCCTCCTTAAAGGGTCTCAAGGCAGACATAGAGGCACAGATGCGCCTGGTCTTTGATTTCTTACGCGAAGTCGCGGACAAGCATGTTCCTTCCAAGTTCAGGACGTTTATGAACTCGGTATCGTCTGCCATCGAACACCAGGTACCTGAGGCTCGGATCAAGAAGACTTTCCTATATGCGTCCACTTGCCCGAAGGGATCACTGGTCTTCACGTTCTACCTATACCTGGTAGGCGAGTCGGAAGAAGACCACATATACGTTAGCGTCCAGTGGGTAGTAGGCCAGTTGACGTATGTCCAGGTTAACCATGAGTTTGCCACACCGGATGAGCTTTACGAAGCCGGTCCCGGTACAGAAGCCGACACTGCTAATGAGGCAGTTAAGATGGCTCTCCAACTCTTGAATGGCGAAGGTCTTAGGACCGAGAATGCCCGTGGTCCGCAACGAACCCAGAACTATGAAGGTAATCCTGAGGCGGTGGCCTCTTTGGCCTCTGCACTGTCCTACCTATAACGAGAGATTAACATGCACTATACCGTCAATGCTGCATCGCGCCTTGTAGAATCAGCCACGTGGTTTGATTCCCTGTCAGACTTCCAGAAGAAAGAATACATCAAGGAACATCCTGATTCTAAATATGCCTCAGGCTACCATCCCAGTTTAGACAAAGAAGGCTCTGGGGATGACGTTGAACTCGAGGGCGACGAGCACGAGGCCGTAGATGTTGAAACCTTGGGTTCTAAAGTCAGGTCCTGGTTGGTAACTGCCTTGGGCGGCGAACCTAAACGTCTGTATCGGACAAAGAACGGTCTGCTCAAGAAGGCGTACTTCGATAGCGACGACGGCGGTCCGCAGCGTGAGGTTGGTTTGAAGTACAGCCAGGCGATGCTTGACTCTGGAAAGAAGTTTTCGAAGTATGGATACTGGAAGGATAACGATACCTACGTGTATCTTACTCCGGGTGAATTCAGGGCCCTGACTCCTGAACAGAAACGAAGTGTAGACGACCGGGCCCGGGCCTATGGCATTGGTAGTAAGGACTCTAAGAAAGCGAAGAAGTCTAATGTAGACCGCTACTCTAACTTTCACCAACCTAAGGTGAAGAAATGAAGGACGGCATTCTGACTTCTATTGCCAACCGCACTGGCATTCGACTACTGGCCAGCGAACAGGAACACGGCGTGGATAACATCCATGACCGTGAAAAAGAGTTCGAAGACCAGCAAATGGACAAGGCTGCTAAGGAGAAGAAAAAGCAGCCTATGAATCCTGCAATGATTCTAATGGCGACCGTTCTCAGTCACCTGAAGAACCATAAACTGAAGGCCGAGTTACCAGATGACGTAGGTAACACCATCCTGGTCCAGGCGTCTATGGCCCAAGTGTTGATGGCCTTGTCCTCCCTGGGTTGGACACACGGACCGGAGGAAGAGGTCAAAGGTGGCCTGTACTGCTCCGGTTCGGCTGTCACCCTAGAAGGCCCCCAGAGCCTGCGGTTGCTGCAAACGTCACTTAATAAGGTCCTCGTATGTCAAGCACAAGATCCGGCCTCAATTCCGGAACCCAAACCAGAGCAGGAGAAGGCAGCCCAGTATCCTCGGGAAGACCTGGAGTATCTGGAAGACCCCGACGAGACGGAAGATCAGCCGACAGCTCCACCGACCAGATAGCTCTGGATCCTAAGGAAACAATTCCGATTGGGTTTCCTGACGGCAAGGGGTCTTCTGACCACAACGTCAATGACTATGTTCAGCCCAACATTCCCGTGCAGTCTAGAGTTATGGCAACCCTTCGGCTCAGGTTGACCGCCCAACGAATAACCGAGGGAGACAATATGACCCCTTCGGATTTTAATCGGATTAGGTCTCACGTTGAACAACGGCTTAAGAAGCAGAAACCTGTGGTCACCGACAATAAAGACGGTGTAACTACTTCCTATATAGCCGATGACAGCGGATGGGCGTTTTACATGGAAGACCAAGGTCGTATAGTTGCTGTCCTAGACGTGGGATTCCATAAGCACATATACGGTTCCTATGTTGATGCACCTTATCGTCAACGAGGTTATTCTACCTCCCTGTACCTGTGTGCTATCCGAACCCTAGGCGAACTCAAAAGCGATGACTCCCTAGGTACCAGTGCGCTTCGAACCTGGAAGTCTGTTGCTAGGTACCACAAGGTAGAGCTCCTTGACTACAACACGGACAAGTCGGTAAACTTCGAGTGGGGTCCCGACGCTATGCCCTTGCTAGGATCAAAGAAAGTGCCACTGACCAAGGTACCTTTGATCTATTTCTTTAAAGCTTCCCGAGGTGAATGATGTCCACTAACTTCCTATACTGGAAAACACCTTCGCAGGATCAGGTGGTGAGCGTAGACTATAGCTCACAGATCCTCAGTGGTGAAACCGTGACGGCCGTTAGTCTTGGGGCCGTCAGTCCTCAAACCACACCTGCCTTGGTCCCTACTATCCAAGGCACGGCGACCGACATACCCTTGCTAGTCCTTCTAAGTGGTGGTGCCAACGGCCTGAGTTACGGCTTCCAGGTCCAGGTCACCACTAGCGCCCGTGTTCTAGTCCTTCAATGTGCGGTCACCGTACAGGCTAATGCGGACTTCGCACCCTACACGACTTCAAATCCCGATGCGTACCAAACGTTGATGGATGAACTAGAAGCCGGTAACGCGGCACAGGCTACTGCATTCTATTCGTTCCCGCCTAATGTAGATGCTTCAGGTGGCTTCGTTACCTGGGAGATTCTGGACCAAGACGGTACCACGTATTCGGCAGGCAACGCCTACAGCTATGAAGTCCGTACCAACGGTGTGTCTAACCGCGTGAAGGCCCTAGCTGTTATCACGATACCGTCGACGGTACCCCCGACCCTGCAAGGCCAGTCCTACCAGATCAGGTGGACGTTGCAACTTCCGGTGGACGTAGGGGTACAACCTGATATCCAGGGCTCCGGTCCCGGGAGCCAGAATACCTACTACCAGTTTGAAAACATCAAGATCGTAGGTCTCAACACTGTACCCTTGGGCGTTCAACCAACCGTAGAGATCCAAGGGGGGCCTGCCCATTTGCAGCTGGTTACGTCTAAGATGTGGGATAACGTAACTATCGAGATATGGGCTTCTGGAACTTCGCTGGGCGCTGCGGTTCCTATTCCTCTCCAGGGCAGGACTTCTGACGGCTTTTTGTATGAGGCAGTATTCGATACTTCTGCTCTCAAGGTCAGCCTTGTTCCCTACACTGTGGTTTGGCGGTATTGGTCAAGTGCCCAACCTAGCATGCAGTACCAGGAGTCGACAGAACTGTTTGTCACCAACCCGTCTATGATGATGGCTGTTATGGACGTCCGAGCCTTTATCCAAAAGGCCGCTACCTCGTTGTATGGCACACCGGACATGATCTTCCCGGATCCGACTATCATGCTGTATCTGCGTCGGGGTTGCGATTACTTTAATGGTGCCTACGGTCAGTTCACGAACTTCACCATGACCAATGCCCTAGGTCCTATTCGTGAGTTCTGGTTAGTTTGTGCTGAAAAGATTGCCCTTGAAGCCCAGTATGGTGCTGAAGGCGAAAAGGCGTTTAACTTCCAGGGACAAGCTATTACCCTGGACGTTGATCGTACATCCTACCTGGATAACATGATTGGTAAGCTCCAGTCACAGTTGGACAATGAGCTTAAAACACTCAAGGTCAACCTTATCATAAAAGGCAACACGTCAGGTGACGGTTCAGCTAACCCTTCTGTTCTCCAGGTAGGTGCTGTTGGTGCTGTTGGTATCACCCTGACCGCGGCGAGTATGTGGGGCCGCGGTTACAGTTTTGCTCCAACAGGGCTTAGGTAAGCCCTTAGTGTCTAATGCTTCAAACGGTTTGCGTTAATCTTTCAAAGGAGTTTCACCATGTCTTATATCGATGATGTTATCTCGCTGTTCACCACGGTCTACAAACTACTGCTGACCTTCCCTATCATCGGTATTTCGGCTATTGCCGGTGTGTTGATTTACCGCTTCCTGCTGCTCAAGTATCCGACGCTGCTGCAATCGTTGGTAACCAAGGCTGAATCGGAAATCTCGACCCTTGAAGGCAAGACGACGACTGCTGCAACAACCGCAGCCGATGCAGCAACGACGACTACGACCACCAAGTAATTAAAGGCAGGTACGCTATGGCTTCTACTCTAGCTACGGTGGTGGCACGCCTTAAGGCTACTGCTGGTGAACGGGACGACTTCGCTTTTGATCCCCACGCTTATTGGAAGTTTGGTTCTCACGTTGTTCCCGGCACTTCTGGGAGTGCGAGCTTAACCTCTCCGTTAAAGATCGATGAGCAGGCGTTCTCTATAATGAAGCCTACAGCGTACAATGCCAAACCTGAAAAGGGTCACTTCTTGGTCGAGGTGCAGCGCCTGAGTACTTGGCAGAATCATGTAGATCCTGCCAAGCTCCGTCCCTTGCCGGCTAATGTTCGTTCCTTGGAACCTATTGAAGTCCGGCAAGTGGATGGACAACTTGTCGTCTGGAATGGCAACCACCGTGCTGTATCGGCGTTTGTCGAGGGTACGCATTCAATAGTGGCTGTGATTACCAACTTCGATGACGCTCGGAATCTTAAATACCGCAAAGACTCTAAAACGGCTGAGGCACGCCCTTTGAGTCCTGGTGCTAAACCCCTGTGAGGTCAATATGGCTCGAGCTAAAGTTGTGCGAGACGACCAAGGTCGATTCTACGGAGTGTCTATCAAGTGCCCGGCCTGTAGATATATGAGCGGGGAACCTATGACCCACTCCATGCCGGTCCGTTGGCTCCCGCCAGGTGAGACCGAGGAATCACCGCACGTCAAGAATTACGATCATTGGACGTTCAACGGTGACTTCGACCTTCCCGTGTTCGGGCCATCACTTAACACCTGGTGGGGCGGCGACACGTATAAGCTCGAGGACGGTTCTGAACGTACTATTCCGCTTCACCGATGCCATTCGTTCATCGGCATAAACGGGGCACAGCCCGGCCAGATCATTTATCTAGGCGACTGTACCCATGAACTAAAGAACCAGGTTCATGATCTTCCTGAGTTCAAAGACGAGGAATGAATTATGAATGCACTAGAGCGCTTGAAGGTGACCGCGAATTTTGAAGACGGTAAATACACGGGAGAAACTGAGATCTCCTTTACGGTTTCTGGTGAAGCTCAATTCATGCTTCCCCGACTCTTAAAGGCACTCGCTTTCCTAGGTTCAGCTGGGGCAGGGCGTGTACTGACTATTGAGGACATGTGTGCCTCTGCTGACGGACGATATAAAGAAGGTGACCTGCAGTTCTACTTTGATGGTGACGGTCCTGATAAAATAACGGACATCAGGGTCAACGGTAAGCCTTACAAGGAAGAGAAATGAAAGCACTAGAACGATTGAAGGTCACCGCTTTTAACCAACCCTCTGACAGGATCCAAATCCGTGCGTTGGCTGAAGTAGAGGTAGGCCCCTACAAGTTTGAACGGGGTGGTAACTCCTTCAAGGCCAGTTCGCCCGCCGACTCGTATAAGAAGGCTGAAGAGCTGATTAAGATCCTGGAACAGCACGGATACAAGTACACACCACACGGGACTATGTCCAAGACTATGGATGTGTTTGTCTCCGGCTCTAACGAAATCGCAGTCTCGGTTCGCAACAAGTTGGTAAATGTAGACGTATGGTGATCTTATGGCATTTCCGGCAAAATTAGAAAAACTGGCACAGTGGTTGGCCACCCAGTCAGAACAAGTCAAGGCCAGCTTTATGGACACATTGCCCAGCCGAACCTCGGATTGGTTTACCATGTCATGGCGGTCAGACGCGTTCAAGGCTCCCGCTCCCAACCTTACCTTGGCCACCAGTGAAGTACGTTCTGGTGTAGGCTCTGACAGCCACCCCATTGAGGTCGAAGCCACAATCAAGAGCCCTCAGGATTTTAGAAACTTGATTGTCATGTGGTCTAACGTCCGCAAGTTTTACCCTCCGGTCTGGGCAGGGCACCCTATATACCGATTGACTGGGGTGCCTGCCCTACCCCAGGGCTCCCCTATTGTGTACTCCAATAAGAGCCAACGGAAGGCAGCTACTTCGTGGACGGTGAACTCAAAGCCCTATGTGGCCGGTCGTAGCCACACCCAACCCTACGACATCGTACTGGAATACAAGACCCAAGGTTCTAAACATATCCTGTTCGACTTTGCCTCCGTTATAGAGCTTTGCAAGGATATAGAGAAGAACTGGGAAGAGTTTCGTATCAAAGGTAGGTTGCCTTACTCTGCAGGTAGCAAGAACCCAGTTTATTGGATCTCCTTACGTCATAATGCCGAGCCCTACGAGAAAGAGCATGAAGTGGTTCTCTACCTGAATGATAATGAGGAGATCCACTGTAACTGGAGGGAAGCCTGGCGCTCGTCTAAGGCCCGTGCAGACGGTGGCGGCTGGGCACCAGGTGCACCGAAGTTCGGTGGTGGGGGCGGTAGCGTTGGCGTCCACGCACCTGGGTATGAACCAGAGGATCAAACAACCCCTAAGGAGAAGGCTGCCCAACAGAAAGCCTTGGATATCATTCGTAAGGGCACTTTAGGCTTTAACAGCCTGGGTGGTCCCTACGACCGCTACTTTACGTACACCGATAAAAACGAAGGGCATTTTATCTCAGTGACTCCCCTCTCCAGGGCCAAGGTAGCGGTGAAAGTTCCAACAGGATCCTTGCTGTGCTTTGAGGATCCTGAGTTTGCCTCCCCTCGGTACAACGTGGCGGTCAAGCCACCTGGTGGAACGTGGACTACCTATTTGCTAAACATGGGCCCTGAGCTGATCGATGGATGGAATGCGGCCCACTATATGAGTCCCTACAAACCGGGACCTGGTGCGTCAACGTCCAAAACACCTACGCCTAACCAAGAACCTAAGGTACAACCTGGTACTAAACCTCCGGTTAAGCCTGCCGCAGGTTCTAGTTTTGCTGCCATAGCTGATCTGGTATACAACTATCCCGCCGACGGCGCAGCGAAGTTTAAGGTACCACAGCCTGTAGTGGACCACTGGGAAGCCAAGTACGGTTCGAAACTCCAGGACTACAAGTGGTTCCGTAACGGAGAGGGCGTGTTCAAGTTCTCTGATGGCTTTACCGTCACCAAGGGTGCTATCGTAGGAATCAAGCCCCAGCCAGTAGGTACCACAACCACGACCTTGATCCGTAATAAGAACGGTGAGCAGCACTACGTCAAGGTCGACGAAGCCCAGAAACTAATCAAACAATGTAAGTACAGGAAATAAAATGGCCCTGTTCACCGAAATCAAAAAACTAATACATGATGTCCTGACCGAGAACGACGGTCAATCCTACTGCATCGGTCGGGTCATCATCGCCTTCTTAGCCACCTCAGGGTTCCCTACCTTTCTGGGCTGTGCCCTGTACTCTGTGTATGCCAATCCAGAGCACCACTTCGACCAACAGAGTTTTGGTATCGCCTTCGGTGCTATCCTGGCTGGTCTGTCCACTGCTGTCATAAGCATTGGCCAGAAGCAGAAGACCGATAAGTAATTTCATCGCAGTACCAACCAACAATCACGTAAGAGGTTTATACCATGAGCATCGCTTCCTACACGTACGCAGAAGTTAAGGCCGCACTGAAGGCCGCAGGTCACGTAGTTTCTGAAGGTGAAGCCTGGGTGGGCAAAGACCTTAAGGCTTTCGAAACGTTCGTTCTTGAAGCTGGTCACAAGGCTAGCCGCACTGGCGTTACGACCAATGACCCGACGGGCATCCAGGCTGCGCACCATGGCTTCCTGTACAACTGCGCACCAGCATGGCTTATTACGGCCATCAAGGGCGATGACACTGAGGCCACCACGTCCGACACGGCAGCTACCGACACTGTAGCAGATACGACGGCAGCGGACCAAGCTGCGGCCGAAGCAGCCGCCGCTCAGGCTCAAGCTCAAGCCCAGGCAACCGCAGAAGCTGAGGCTGCTGCCGCGGCTCAAGCACAAGCTGAACAACAGGCGGCTGCGGAAGCTGCTGCCCAAGCCGAGGCTACCGCTCAAGCAGCAGCCCAAGAACAAGCTGCTAAGGACGCGGCCGTCCAAGTCGCCGCGGCTGAAGCTGCTGAAGCTGCTAAGGCTTCAGACACCTCGACCGAAGATAGCACGCCGGCTGCCTAAACTATGCAAGCACGCAGACGAACGGCCACCGGTCGTCGCTCTGCGTTTGGTACTAGATCGGTAAAGCGAGACTCCTACTACACTGTCAACGGGATGAACACCCGAACAGGGTGGTGGGACCTCTGCAAGGCCGTCAACCAACGCAGTGGCGGCCGTTGTGAGTCTCGAAGGGGTGGCGACAGATGCGTGGCCAAGGCCCGGGAAGTACATCATATCCGAAGCCTAAGTGACGGCGGTCGGAACATGATGTCTAACCTTATCCACTTGTGTCAGAACTGCCACGACGCCCGGCATAATCACCTTTTCCGTTCTAGGGGTGGTGCACAGTGATTATAGATACCATGCTGTCAAAGCTCAAAATCTCCAGAATACCAGGCGTCTTACTGATGCTGCTCTGTCGCCTGATACGGGCGTTCTACTACGGATTAATATGTTTGACCAGGGCCGCTAACAAGCAACCTTCTTGTGAACCTTGGTGTACTTGGCTATACCATCCCCTTCCCCTAGGAAATGACAATGAAAATTACAGTTAGAGCATCCTCGCGTTTGACCTCAGGGGTAGGAGTGTTTGCCTCTGGCCATGAAGAGGCTGGTAAGGCCCTTAAATCTGTAGGTAACATCCTGGGTGGCAACTTCGTTATCGACGAATCTGGCCCACATCAAAAGGTTGTGTGGCGGGCACCTCAGTTCATTGCTACGCTGGCCTTGGACACCGATAACGATATCCTAGAGTTTGACTTCAAGGATAAGGCCAACGCTGGCTCATTCTCCGCTGAAGGCTACAACGTCAGCGAACTCATAAAGGACATCCGCTACAACGTGACCCAGTTTAAACCTACCAAGACTCTAGATCCTAGGGTCCAACAACTTCGTCAGAAGTTTGAGAACGTACAGTAATAGGAGGGCCTGATGGCCAAGATGGACGTACAAACTATGCGCCAGGAGATTGAACGCTTCTTGGCCACCAATCCCGAACCGTCAGATGAACAGTTCCACGAATTCGCCCGTTCCCTGGGTTATGACCCTGAGACTTTGGAATCGGTTGCCTACGAAATGCTCAGCAACGAAATTCAACACGAAGGCCAGGAGGGTGACGTGGCACAGGAAGAGGAACTTATCACACACGAAGCTTCTACCATTGAAGCCGCAATGTTGGTCGTGGCCAATCGCCTGAAGGTTACGGCGGCCAGCACCCACTTTGAAACCGGTGAGGGCGGAGAATACGGTGAAGACCGTCCTGATGCAGAAGGGGAGGGATTAGAAGCCGAAGACTTTGACCTGGCAGTAGGTGCTCCGGAAACAAAGCCTACGGCTCAGACAGAGACCATGGATGCTATCGAAAAAGCCACAGCCCGTCTCAAGGTCAGCGCTAGTTGGAATCCTAGTTCAGCAGATGACTTCGAGGTCGACGCAGAAGGTGGATTGATTCCCAAGGAGTCGTGCTCTGCTGCTATTGGTTCTGGTCGTCGGGGCCTGAAGTTTGTGGACGATGCTCCCGACGGATTTGAGACCGTTGCTGATGTTGGTTCTCCTGGTGAGACCGGTTTGTCGGAACAGCAGGAAGTTCTGCAGGGTGACCAGAATCCCCAGGTGCAAGATTCTAACTCGGTAACATTAACTGATGGTGCACCTGTTGGTCAGAACTCAGATGACCAGACTCAAGATAACCTGATGGTTGATGGTCCTATCGCCGAAGCAGCGTTGCATGATTCGGCAGATCAGGCTTTCCTAATGAATGACGGCCAACCTGCTCTGCAGTTGCAACGTGCCTCGGTCTCGGCGTCTACTCGTTTGAAGGTCTCGGCTTTTCGGTAATCACAGCAGACTTGCTCTGTGACAACCTCGGTCCTAAATGCAAGTCGGTTCCTGGCGGTTTGTGGTTAGACATACCTGCCAAGTACGCGGTAACAATCCTTCGTGAGCGGGGTTGGCAGCATCTTAGAATACCCAGTGGCATAGCAGTACGCAAGGACGGCCGCACTTTTGCACTTGAACCGTTCGATGGTGTTGCTACGATGCTTCGTGAGATTTGACTGTTGTTTTTTCGCAACAGTGGTTTTTGACGCCTATATACAAGGCATATTAGAGCCCCTGGACATGCTAACCACGTGTCTGGGGGCTCTTCCGTTTAAGCAAGAAAATCACGGTTGTGTTATACTATATGTTCATGGTCAGTGTGGCAGTAAATAACAGTCACACGGTTCGCACTAGCACGCGTGACCTAACGCATTCAGTAATTTTACCAAGATCAACACGAATTTTCGAAACCCCCGTCGAGGACTTAATACCATGGCCCTTCGCCCAACAACGAACCTTATAGTACCGCAGGAACTTATGCTCGGCCGTCAGGAGCAGAAGCAAAAGTTCCTGTACGTGTACACGGGAGCGTATAAAGGCTCCCCAACGACTTTCATGACCAAGTTGTGGGCATCTGTTCTGTTCCCTTCTGTGATCAACGATCCGAAGTTTGGTTCAGCCCGTCCCCGGTTTACTGCCGACGAACTTTCAAAGGTTATGCCCGCCGGGTACCTGAAGGTGCAGAAGATCAAGGATCCCAAGGAGCCTTATTTTCTGGCTTCGGTACCCTTGTTTTCCTTCATGCGCAATTCAACCGGCGGGATCTCAAACTTCCTGAACGGTGTTATGCGTAACTGGCGCTCAGCCAAACAGGAGCCGACGCCGGAGGAAGAACACCTCCAAGAACTGCGCGACATGCAGGACTTGATGGGTGGTGACACGATGGCTCAGTTTGGTGACGAGGTTATTCCCGCCCAGCGTGTCATTGAAGCAATGAAGCTGGATAACATTGGTACGCTGGCCCTCCAGCAAACCTTGCGTCAAGTTCGTATCCAAACCAAAGGCAGTCTGGCCGTTATCTTTGCTGACTTCAAGATTAGCAAGGAAGAGGCACAACAGTTGACGACCACACCTTGGATCGAACTCCGCGACATCGATATCTACCCGCTGCTGATGCACTGGGTTACGGTAGGCTTTGGTGCCCGTGGCGTTGCCCCTACTGCGTCGTTCTCGGTCAGCAAGATTGCATTCTCTCTGCCACCGGAGCACGTTGAGGATGCCCGGGTCAACACTGACGGTATCTCAATTGGACCTGATGGTAAGCCGTACTTCCTGCCCCGTCAGATCGACAAGTCGCAAACCTTGTCTTACGAGGATGCCTACACCCAGGCTGGTGCTCGTGAGGACGGTTCGTTCGCCCTTCTGGATATCGATGAAGGCGCGAAGGCCATGGAGTCGGGCAAAGAAGTGCAGACCCGGCTGCCTAAGAACACGGTGGTTTCGATTGACTGGCTGAACAACAAGTACGCCTACACTGACGGTTCGGGGTTCCTTAAGGTCACAGACCTGACGCGCTTCCGCAAAGCCGACGCATCGCATATCCGCCAGTTGCTGGACTATCGTGCTTTGAACGAAGGCACGATGGCTTGGTTCTTTAACATGGGTGCAGTGGTAGGTGTTAAGGAAGATGAGTTCGTTGTCCTACCCCAGGACTTTGAAACCGTA
>OVEP011218124.1_pt1 | contig 15766 bp, 16 predicted proteins | sample 1779801 | NCBI WGS metagenome assembly OVEP01 (sample SAMEA3914791, study PRJEB12502) | metagenome | biome: forest; material: soil | place: Canada | collected 2011-07-03 | depth 0.1 m
CGCCGCGCAGCAGGCGCGCCGCAGACGCCATCGAACCGATGTAGACCGTGAGGAACAACGAGGTGGGCAGCGTGACCATGTGCGCGGTGTCCAGGCCGCCGAAGGCCTCGGCGCTCAGTTCCACCACGCCGGCCGCCGCGATGGCGGCGAAGAGGAGCGGGCTCCGGCCCTCGGCCTGCCCGCGCAGGTGGGCGGCCAGGGCCGCACCCCCGGTCAGGTACGCGTTGATGGTGGCGAAGGTCAGCAACACGGCCGCGCCCGCGGCGATCCACGGGCCGGCGGGGCCGACGGCCACCCGCAGCAGGCCGGCGACCGGTACCGGGCCACGGGCGCGGCTACCGAGGACGGCGACGACCGTGGTCGCCAGGGCGAGGTAGACGGTCGCCGTCACCGCGAAGGCCACGGCGGTGATGCGGGGGAGCGAGCGCCGGGGGTTCGCCAGGTGGCGGTTGAGCGGCGCGACGGCCTCCCAACCGACGAACGAGAGCATGAGCACCGAGGCGGCCGTACCCACGGCCGACCAGCCGTGCGGGGCGAACGGGGTCCAGTTCGCCGCCCGCGCGGCGTGCGCCGAACCCGCGACCGCGACGACGATCACCGCCAGCAGCAGCCCCACCATGATCATCTGAATGGTCGTGCCGGTGCGCGCACCGGCCAGCGTCAGGCCGGTCACGCACGCCAGCAGCAGGGCCGCGACCAGCGCGGTCGCGACGCGCCCGCCGCCGATCAGGGAGGTGACGTAGCCGGCCCCGATCATGCACACGACCGGTGCGCCGAGCACGACGCCGGTCAGGAAGCACCGACCCACCGCGCGCCCCACGCGCGGCCCCAGGCCGGCGGCGGCGTACGCGACCACGCCTCCGCCGCCCGGCATCCGGGAGCCGAGCGCGGTGAACACGACGGCGAAGAGGGCCGATATCCCGAGCAGCCCGACCCACGCCAGTACCGAGGCGGGGCCGGCGATCCCGGCAGCCAGACCCGGCAGCATGAGCAGGCCGGGACCGAGCAGGGCGCCGACGTACAGGGCGACCCCGCGAGGGACGGAGAGGGCGGAGGAGGTCGTGGAAGCCATGCCCCGATCGTCCTCCGAAAGGCCCCGCACGCGATGGCAAATTGCGCCGCCTGGAGGGTCAATGGTGCAATGAATGCTCGACATGGCCACTGTGGGGAGAATTTTATGCCGGAAGTAGAGTTCGACGCGACTGATCTCGCCATCCTCTCCCGTCTGCAGCGCGACGGCCGGAAGGCGAACGTGGACCTGGCCGAGGAGGTCTCCCTGTCCCCCTCGTCCTGCCTGCGCCGCACCAAGGCGCTGGAGGCCCAGGGCGTGATCGCGGGATACCGCGCGGAACTCGACCGCGAGCGTCTCGGCCTCGGGCTCACCGTGTTCATCGAGCTGAGCGTCTCGCGCCACTCGCGCCAGACCTCGCGGGAGATCGAGCAGGGCCTGACCGCGATCCCCGCGGTCGTCGCCTGCCACCTGGTCTCGGGCGACGCCGACTTCCTGGTCGAGGCGGTGGTCCCGAGCCTGGCCGTCTACGAAGAGGTACTGCTCGACCGCATCCTGGCGCTCGAACCGGTCACCTCGGCCCGCAGCACCTTCGCGCTGCGCACCGTCCTCAGCCACGGCCCGCTGCCGCTGGACCAACTGCGCTGAAACCCCGTCGCCGCCGGGGCCGCAGCTCCGGCCTGCCGAACGCCACCGGCTTCGGCCCTGGAGAATGCATCCGGGGAATTCCCCGCTGTTTGCGTGTGGCGGGACCTGGGAAAGTCCCGTCGCCGCAGCTCGGCGGGCACCCACCCGCTCATCCGGCGATGAACTCAGCCGCCGACCGTGAATTCAGACTGAGATATCAGGGTTTTGCGAACACTTCCCCGTCAGTTGCTTGACGCGCGCACGCGGACCCGAGAGATTGTTCCGCGTTCGAGTGGCGGAGGCCTTCCCGGCTCCGATCCGCAGGCTTCGACTGGGGGTTGTGGTCACATGCCAATAAAAGTAGGAAAATCGCTCGCCGCGCGGATAAAGGTCGTGCTGACCGTCGCCGCCGTGGTCGCCGGAGTGGGGACCGGCTTCGCCACGCCGGCGTTCGCCGCGACGGTCCCGGCGCCGATATCCCTGAATTCCTCGTCGTGCCCTGCGAACATCGTGGGAGGCGAGATCGACGGCTGTGTCACCGAGCTGCAGGACCTGCTCAACGTGCAGGGCGCGGGGCTGACGGTCGACGGCGACTTCGGGAACGGCACCCTCGCCGCGGTCGAGAGCTTCCAGTCCAGCCACGGGCTCCAGGCCAACGGCCAGGTCGGGCCGCTCACGAAGGCCGCGCTCTACACGGCGGCGTCGCCGGCACCGGTCGCTCTGACCTCGTCCAGCTGCCCGACCGACATCAGCGAAGGCGAGTTGGACGGCTGCGTGACCAAGCTGCAGCAGCTGCTGAACGGCGACGGCGCGAGCCTGAGCGTCGACGGCGACTTCGGCGCGAACACCCTCGCCGCGGTCGAGAGCTTCCAGTCCAGCCACAGCCTGGCCGTCGACGGTGTCGTCGGGCCCAACACCAAGGCCGCGCTGGACGGCGTCACCACCACTGTGCCGGCGCCGATCGCGCTCACATCGGCCAGCTGCCCTGCCAACATCGTCGGCGGCGAGATCGACGGCTGCGTGACCGAGGTGCAGGAGCTGCTGAACAGCCACGGCGCGAGCCTGAGCGTCGACGGCGACTTCGGGAACGACACCTTCGCGGCCGTCGAGACCTTCCAGGCGAGTCAGGGCCTGGCCGTGGACGGCCAGGTCGGGCCGAACACGAAAGCCGCGCTGGACGCCACCGGCAGCGCGGTTCCGGCCTCCATCCTGATCACTTCGTCATCGTGCCCCGCGAACATGACCCAGGGCGAGGACGACGGCTGCGTCACCGATCTCCAGCAGCTGCTCGATGAGTACGGGGCGGACGTCTCCGTCGACGGCGACTTCGGGCCGATGACCTTCTCGGCGGTCGAGAACTACCAGGCGAGCCACGGGCTGTCCGTGGACGGCCAGGTCGGGCCGGAGACCAAGGCCGCGCTGACCGGGAACGCGCCCCCGGCCAACAACCCCCCGCCGACGAGCTCCTCGACGCTGCAGGCGATCGTCGGCTACGCGACCGACATCGAGAACGGTGACGCCGAGCCGGGCTGGGGCGGCGGCAAGCTTCCCTACGGCTACGACGGCGGACACACCGGCAGCCCGGGCCCGAGCCCGGCGGACTGCGCCGCCGAAGGCGGGGACCCGGACTGCTGGACGGCGACGCAGAACCACACGCCCGGCTACAACGGCGAGATCAGCATCGACTGCTCCGGCTTCGCCCGCTGGGTCTACAGCCTGGCCTACGGCCGCGATGTGCTCGGCCCGGACGGCACGGCGGTCCAGATCGGCGAGATGACCCGGGTCAGCAATCCCCAGCCCGGCGACCTGGTCTTCTTCGGTGACAACCCCGGCGACCCCGACCACGTCGCGATCTACATCGGCAACGGCAAGATGATCAACGCCTACGACACCGGGACCTTCATCCAGACGAACAACGTCACCGACCCCAGCTACCCGGTGATCGGCTACTACCAGTACGGCAGCGGCTCGACCAGCACCGGCGGCGGCTCGACGAACTACGACTGGGCCAAGGACGTCCTGTCCGACGGCGGCTGGCCGCAGAGCGCGAACAACGTCACCACGCTCACCCAGTGGATGTCGAGCGAAACCTCCCCGTCCGACTGGTACAACAACAACAATCCACTCAACAACGGCTTCGGGTCCGGCGGCGGCAGCGGTACCGGCAGCTACGCCAACCTGGTCTCCGCGGCGGACTACGCCGCGCAGAACCTGCAGACCGGATCGGTGTATTCACAGGTCGTCGCCGACTTCTCAGCCTCTGCGGATCCGAGTACGACAACGACGGCGATTATCGACTCACCGTGGTCCTGCGGACACTACAGCGGCAGTACGAGTTGCAATTCCAACACGTCCCAATGGGGCGCGGCATTCAACCACGGATCGGTCGGCACCTACGCGGCTCCAGCCTCGGACTGGTGAGCGAGGTCTGAGAGGCGTCCGGATCCGACGTGACGCGCAGGCGCCGACGGTGGTCGGCGCCTGTTTCCCCGACGGTGCTGACTTGCCCGGTGCCGACGAGCCCGGTGCCGACGGAGCAGGCCGCTACGGCGCGAGGAAGCTCTCCACCATGGGGAGGAGGAGTTCCGTGCGGCGCATCAGGTCCATGTGCAGGCAGTCCGGGAGGATCGCCAGGCGCGCGTCGGGGATGAGGTCGTGCATCTGCGCGGCGTGCTCGACGCGGACGAAGTCGGTGTCGCCGACGACCAGCAGAGCCGGCACGGCCAGCCCCCGCAGCTCGTCCGCCGACCACCCTTCAAAGCCCGCCGCGGCCGTGCACTTCGCCATGAAGTCCTGGAAGTGCTCCGGGTGCGGGGCGACTGCGGTGTAGGCGTCCACCATCGCCTGGAAGTCCGCCTGGGTCGGCAGCCGCTTCGATCCCGCGTGCAGTGCCGGATCGCGGATCTCGTCCAGGTAGCCGTCGGGCTGGAAGGGAACGGACGCCAGGACCACGCGGCCCACTCGTTCGGGATGCCGAAGCGCGGTCTCCAGCGCCGTCATCCCGCCGAGGCTGAACCCGAAGAGGTCGGCCTGCTCGATGCCGAGCACGTCGAGCAGCGCCACGACATCCTCGGCGAAACCCGGCACGGTCATCTCGCGGTCGATGTCGGCGGTGTGGCCGTGCCCCTGCAACTCGACCGCGATCACTCGGTGTGTTGCGGCCAGCGCGGGCAGCAGGGCCCCGAACGTCAGCCCGATGGTGTGCACGCCGCCGTGCAGCAGCACCAGCGGGCGGCCCGCGCCGTGGCTCTCGTAGTACATCTCCAGGCCGTTGACGTGTGCGTAGGCACCCGTCGGCGGCGTGGTCACGGCAGGGCCGTCGGTAGGGGTCGACTGGGTCGTCATCGCGTCCATCCCGTTTCTTTTCAGTGGCGTTGACGATCTGGTGGACTGCCGGATCGCCCGAGACTCATTGCCGCCAGGCCGTTGTCCGCGCGTGCGCTAGTCGCGCTCCGGCAGTTCGACCCACAGGTCCGGTGGCCCTACGACCGCGCGGGCGTCGGTCAGCCGCAGCCCGGCGAAGGCGCACGAGTAGGCCACCGCACTGTGCTGGTAGAGGTAGGAGGCCAGGACTTCCTCGGCGGTGTCATCGAGGTCGGCGGGGCCGCCCGGGTGCAGGTCCCCTCTCTCGACGACCCCGTCGCGGGCGATGCTGCCCTGGTTGCCGCTCTTAGGGTTGGCGTACAGGCCGTAGCAGACGGTACCGACGGAAAGGCGGGACAGCACGCCATGGCCTTGCGGCGCGTGGCCCCAGGGCTGGGTGACGACGCAACCGCCGGGCACGGTCGTCACACCGACGATGCGCAGGCCCTCCGGGGACGCCCAGGGCTGCTGAAGCAGTTCGTCCAGCGCCTCGCCCGCCGCCGGCGCCGCCCCCATCCGGCGTACCGCCTCCTCGGCGTCTATCCCGGCCACGCACGCCAGGCCGGTGCCCTCGTGGTCGAGGTCCCCCAACGCGGCGACGAGCCGCCGACCCTCCGCCACCGCGGCCTGCTCCGCCTCGCTCAGTCCGCGTTCACCCTCGGGCGGCTCGAACAGGTCCGGCGTCAGCCCGGCCAGACTGAGTCGGCCCGGTGACCAGCCGCCGATCAGTGTCCGCCACGGGTCCGCCCCCTGCTTGACGAGGGCCCAGGCGTTGTCCAGCCGGTCGTTGACCACGGCCTCCCACAGGGCGGTCGTCCCCTCCTCCAGCGCGTCCACGTCCGCGACGCGCCGGGCCAGCTCGATCACGACCTCGGGCGAGCCGGAGACGGCTGCCATGTGCAGCGGCCGCCCCGCACCCCACCCGTTCTCCGGATCGGCACCCAGATCCAGGCACTGCCGGACACTGTCGTAGTCCGCCCAGCCCTTCCAGCCCATGCCCGCCCAGCCACCGGCGTCACTTGTCACGAGGCCCCTCCCAAGCCGAGGGCGACGGCTCCACCGTCGCCTGTACCCGCAGCATCACAGACGGGTCTGACAATGCGGGCGCGGCCGCCGGGACCGGCACCGCGGCCGACCCGGGGCGACTGGCGCGGGCCGCGTCCGGCAGCCGCCGCGGAGACCGGCCCTTGCCTGCGAACACCTGGTCGGGTCGGCGTACTCTCCTCCCGTGGCAAGCCTCCTGTTCAACCGGACCACCCGCCCCAAAGGCCGCTGGACCGCGCTCATCGCGCCCGTGCTGGTCCTGGCCGCCTCCTGCGGCAGGCTGATGCTGACCGGGCACATGGTGGCCGCCGCCTGCTTCGCGGGGGGCATGATCCTGCTGATGGGCGTGTTCTGGCTGCTGTACCGCTCCAGCTGGACCAGGGTCGGGCCGGAGGGGATCACCTACGCACCGGGGCGCCGACGCCCCCGCGCCGTGCCCTGGTCCGAGATCAGCTGGATCGGCGTCCGCACCGTCGCGGCCAGCCGGGGAGTGATCCGCACGGTGCGGGTGTCCACCAGGACCGGCAAGCGGTTCAGCCTGCCCTACGTCAGCGACGGCCCTGCCTATCCCGACCCCGACTTCGACCACAAGGTCAAGCAGATCACCGCCTGCTGGTACGCCCACACCGGCGAATCCTCCCGGATCGACCCGGGACCGTCCCGCGGCGACACCCGGTACGACGCCCTCGTCCGTTTCAACGGCAACCCGCTCGGCGCGTTTCGGCGGCTCGTCCGCAGCGGTTGGTGCCAGGCCGCGCTGGCGCTGCTCTTCGCGGGGCTGATGGTCCATTCCCTCAGCGGCATACCGGGCGACCGCAGCACCGCCGCGGCCTACCAGCACAAGACCGTCTGCCCCACGACAGCCGATCTGTCCACGCTCACCCTGGCCCAACTGGAGGCGCTCACGTCCACCGCGTCCCTGTCCGGGTGCATCGACCACGAGCCGATGACCGTGGACAGCACGGTCATCGGCTCCAACCCGCTCGCGGAGTCCCGCCTGTACCTGTCCGCGGTACCCGACAACGGCACCACCTACGAGATCGACTTCGGTACGGCGACGCCCTGGCTGCGCTCGCTGCACCCCAAGGACTCGATATACGCCAACTATGTGGACAACGGCCAGATCACCGACGTGGGCTCGGGCAACGTGATGCTGCACGACACCGAATCACCGGTCTACCTGCAGAACACCGCCATCACCAACGCGGTGAGCCTCGGCTCCGTCGCGCTGCTCCTGGGGGCCTGGTCGGTGGCGCTGCTCCGCCGCCGCTACAGCCGCCGCGCCCCTGGCGACCAGCGGTTCCGCTGGTGGGTGCCCTGCTCCCTGCCGGCCGTCATCATCACCGTCGTGGTCGCCAACCACCTCGACCAGGACCCCGCCCCGCTCGTGGCCGGCTACTTCACCGTCCCGGCCGTCGCCCTCGCCGCCGGGCTCGCCTTGGCCCTCGGCCTCAGCCTCAGCCGCAGCCGCCTCCGGCTCCGGCGAGGCCCCGCCGCCGGACCCCAGGCCCCCGCCGAGTGGAGCACATCCGACGGCGGGAACGCGTGGTGAGCGGGCCCGGGACGCCCTGAACCGATCACCATGAAGTCCTGTCCAGTCACCGGTACACCGGAAAGGATCGTGGCATGTCCAGCGACCGTCTGATGCGCATCCACAGCGCCGAGTTCCAGGCCATGGCCGAGAGGGTGCTGCGGGTCACCGAGCTCACCTCCCGCCTGAACCTCCTGCCTTTCGAGGACGAAGCGGGCAAGGCGGAGCTGCTCGAACAGATCCTCGGCAAGCCGCTGCCGCCGAAAGTCACGATCTATCCGCCCTTCTACACGGACCACGGCCTCAACCTCGACCTCGCCGAGCGCGTCTTCATCAACCAGAACTGCACGTTCCTGGACTACGCCGGAATCCGGATCGGCGAGCGTGTGATGATCGGCCCGAAGGTCACGTTCATCACCAGCGGCCACCCGGTCGACCCCGAGGAACGGCGGCTGTACCTCACCGGCGCGCCCATCGACGTGGCGGAGAACGTGTGGATCGGCGCCGGTGCCACGATCCTGCCCGGCGTCAGTATCGGCCGTGACGCAGTGATCGCCGCCGGCGCGATCGTGGCCGACGACGTTCCGCCGGCCAGCCTGGTGACCGGCGGCAAGGCAACCGTCCAGCGACGGTGGTGACGCCCGCGGTCGGGGCCACGCCGCAAGCCGGTACCCGTCACACCTGGGCGATCAGGGCATACCGCTCGTCGTCCACCGGGCCGCCCCACAGATCCGCATCTCCACTCAGCTGCTCGATCCGCAGATCAGCGACGAACGGCCGCACGACGGCGGCCAGATCATCAGCCCGCACCCCGCCGCTCCACGGCAGCAGCTCAGCCCCGGCCACGTACGGCACCCCGCCCTGAGCGGACTCCCGCCAGCGGCCCTCGACCAGCACCAGCCTGCCGCCGGGGCGGAGCCGCGTCACCCACTCCCGCATCGCGGCCTCGGGGTCAGGCAGTGTCCAGAGCAGGTGGCGTGCCAGTACGACATCGAACGCCTGGTCACCGGTCGGCGGCATGGCCGCGTCGCCCACCAGAAAGCGCCCCGGCAGACCGGCTCGCGCCAGCTTCCGCTGAGCCCGCCCAACCATCCTCGGCGCCAGATCCACGCCCGTCACTTATCCGCTGGCCCAATGTGAACTGTCACTGCCAGGATGCTCTTGTGAGCGCCTGGCCGATCTTGTCTCCGACAGCTACGAACGGCTCGTGGCCGACCTGCACGGACGGACTATCCTCGCGGTGGACTACTTCGTGCTGTTGGGCGGCGCCGAGGGCACCGATCCCGACGCGTGGGACTACGGCACGTGGCACGAGCCAACTATGGGTGTCGAGCTGACCATGGACAACGGCGGCACCTTCTCGGCGGTGTGGGGCAGCACGTTCGACTACTACGGAGTCGAGCTCTACCAGGCACCCATGCACGACTTCCTGCGCGGCATCGAGGAGCCAGGCGGGTCGACACGTGTCGCGGTCGCAGAGCACCCTCTGTGGGCGGGGATCATCACTGCCCCCATCGATTCCTGCCGAATCCAGTGGTGTGGCGAGGAGCACGGAGCCCCGACTCCGGTACCAGAGGCCCTCTACGTGCGGACCGCCGTCGGTCAGGTGTGGATCGCCGTCGGCCGTTCGGCCACGAGCGAGCCCGACGGGCGATTCCACCTGGGCACCGACGATCTGCTCGTGATCTTCGACACGGACATCGCCGACCGCGCGGGTCTACGGGCCCACGCCAGTCCAGAGCGGGCTTGCGGACCCGGACCGGAGCTGACGTCCCGTGGGGCGGAGACCCGAGCACGTTGGATGGACCCTCGGAGCTGAGCCGTCGAAGTTGGTCGAGGGGTTCCGAGCTGCCCCAGCGGCCGATGACTCTTCTGCTGCAGCAACAAGCTGATCAGGCTAGGGACTGCGAGGTCTGTAGCGACAGGGTGGTTAATGTGGTGTCAGTGGCGTCCGCTTGTATTGCCCTGTGACTGTCTACGGTGTGATCACTCAACTGCCGGATCCGGAGACCGTGCGGTCCCGCTCGAAGGCCATGGCGATGTTGGATGCCATCCTGAGCCCGGAGTGGGAGATGCGCTACTACTCCTATGACACGAGGTGGGGACCCTCCGAGGAACTGGCCTCGATGAGGGACGGATGCGGCAATGACTACGCCGTCGTCTTCAGCTCCGCCGGGGTCTATGCCCAGGCGACGAACCACGAGTCGCCGATCAGTGCCTATCACTCCTCTCCGCCCTCTCCGCCGACACCGTGGCCTGGCCTGTTCGAGTCCCTACCAGATGTCTTCCGGCGCTTCGAACGGGAGGCCGCTTTCTGTGACCACAACGGTGTGCAGCGCGCCACTGTCTGCCTTTGGCGCGAGGGTGCTGACTCCGTTTGGAAGTGTGGTGACGTCCAGATTCCGGACAAGGACGAGGACGACGCCGACGGTGCCGAATGGCTGTTCCATCTCTTGTTGGAGGGCAGCGCAGAGGCCTATGTGGTCTTCGCCGACGAGTACTTCGAGATGGCGCCGGCCCTCGAAGCCGTTCAGCATGTCTATGACCTCAAGCCGCTGACCCGCGATGTCGTCTCGGCGCTGAACCCGACTGTTCGGCTTGAAGATCTCGCCGAGGACATGGCGCAGATCGGGTATCCGCAATAGCTACTGACCCTCTCAGCGGGCGCTCTGGACGATCTGCCCGACGAGGGTAGTGGCCTGCTCCGGATGCCCATCCAGCCACTCGCCGAGGTGTTCCTGGACGGCTGGCGCAACGCCGGCGCGCGCTGTGGCGTTGCCCAGCACGCCGCGCGTGGCGCCATCGAACTCGGGATGGTCGAGCTTGACCGACACGACCGCCGTCAGACCCTCGCCGATACGATCGGCGTCAAGGTCGGGATCCGTCGCTGTCAACAGCTGCCGCTTCCGTGCGTACGCGCTGACCGCAGCGACGAGCCCGTCGTGCAAGCCGCGCTCGTGCGTGCCGCCAGTGGTGGGCCAACTGTTGGCGAAGCCCCGGATCCGCCTCTCTGAGAGGGCGGTGTGTGGCGTGATGTCGTATCTGTCGTCACTGGAACGTGTGGGATCGCCGGGTCTCGGCTGTCCATGAGGCCCGTGAGTGCTGCACTTCACCCGTGAGCGACCGCCAGTCCTACAAGAGCGATCTGTCCGACGAGCGCTGGGCTCTGATTGAACCCGTGATCACCTCTTGGAAGGCCCGACGTCCCTCCGTCAGCGGCCACCAGGGCCACTACGGCATGCGGGAGATCGTCAATGCCCTGCTCTACCAGTCCCGCACCGGCTGCCAGTGGGACTATCTGCCCCATGACCTGCCGCCCGCCGGGGCGGTGAAGTACTACTTCTACAAGTGGCGCGACGACGGCACCGACCAGGCCATCCACGACCTGCTGCGCTGGCAGGTGCGGGAGAAGAGGGGCCGGTTAGCCGACCCCAGCCTGGTCGTGCTCGACACCAAGAGCCTGCACGCCGCCGCCGGAGTCCCGGCCGACACCACCGGGCGCGACGCAAACAAGAAGGTCCCGGGCCGCAAGCGGGGCCTTGCCGTCGACGTCCTGGGCCTGGTGATCGCAGCGGTGGTGCTGGCCGCCTCCGTCCATGACAACGCCTTCGGCACCGCCCTGCTCGACAAGGTCGCAGCAGGCGCCAACGGCACTGTGACAAAGGCCCTGGTGGACCAGGGATTCAAGAAGACCATCGTGAACCACGGGCAACAGGTAGGCATCAACGTCGAAGTCGTCGAGCGCAACCCGACCGGCACGGGGTTCGTGCCCAGGTCAAGCGGTGGATCGTGGAGCAGACGAACGGGATCTTGATGCTCCACCGCAGGCTGGTGCGCGACTACGAGCACCGGACCGCCTCGGCCGAGTCCCGGGTGTATTGGGCCATAAGCGATCGGATGTCGAGGTTGCTCACCAGTACCTCCACTCCTGCCTGGCGCGGCGCATGACCGGCAGGGAACTGACCCTGGGGGCGCTGCTGGTGCGACTGGACGAGCGGGAACGGGAGATCGCCGCGCAGGGCGAGGCGGTCAGGGAGAAGATCGCTGAGCTGACAGCTCTGCTGGACGGGCTCGACACAGCCGCCGAGGAGATCCGGATCACCCGCAAGACGCTGCTGGAACTGCCCGATCCCGACCCGCCCGGTCCGCCGTCTGCCAAGCTGCCGGACCATCCCGCCTACCAGGAGATCATGGCGATCTTCGCCGCGGCCAACGCTCCGCTGCGGGCACGAGCGGTCTGCCAAGCGATGGACGTCGAGATCGCACACAGCAACATCAACAACGTCCGCCTGAAACTCAAGCGGCTCGCCGACCGGGGAATCCTGACCGAGACCGGGCAGGGCCTGTTCGCCCTGCCTCGACCGAGAGGGAACACATAGTCACCGTCCCACTGCCTGAGGCGCGTAGCCGGGTGGTTGGATATGAGGCGGTGGAAATCGACGAGCTCCGTCACGCAGTAGAAGGCGCTGGAGGGGCAGCGAGGGGGATGTCATGGGCTTGTCCGGGCCGTTGTTTACGTGGAGCCTGCCCTGGTGGCCCCCGAATCTGGAGCGCCTTGCCCGTACCCGCCAATTCCGCGAGAACCGGTCGGCGGCCGAGGGCTGGATCGAGCGGCAGCTCGCTCCCTTGCGCGCGGCGCCCTGGCTGGACCCGGCGGCCGCATACGTCTACGACTACGGCACCTCGATACCCGGCCGGGGTGCCCGGTGGCGTATGAACATCGGGGGAGGGAGCATCCTGCGCGTCGCCGGCGGAGTCTACGCACTGCCGCACTTCTACCGGCACGTCGCCGTGGTGTTCGGATTCGACGGCGACCTGTCCAGCCGAATCCTCGATGTGATCGGGCTCATCGAGCAGTCAGGATGGCAGCTGCGCCTACAGAAAAATCAATACGGGATCACTGATCGTCAGTGGCCCATTCGGGCGATCGCCGAGTCGAACGGCGCCGCACTTGGCACGTCGGTCGCTGCTGAGGAGCCTCCGTGCCTCGCGCAGGGCGGCGAGGGCGCACCGTGCTCGACACACGTGGTGTGGACCTCCCGTGACCTCCCCGATCCGAATCCGGCCTACACCACTTTGAACACGCCGCCCTACATGCAAGGGCGGAACGTGCCGGACAGGCCTACGTGGTCCGATCTGCCCCTGGAGTTCAGCGGCCCGCTGCCCCCGGTCGAGATCGGTGATTTCGCGGCACCGGCCCTCGAGTTGCACGAGCACGCCGTGGCCGTGCTCATCGAGCTCACATATTTTGTCTGTTGGCCGGGGCAACGGCCACGCGGCATACCCAAGCGTTCGATTCCCAGGCCCTGGTGAAGCACCGTACTGCGATGATGCGGACACCGTACTGGGCTTCGGAGCAGTGTGATCACCGAGCCATCGCCACTTCACGCGGCGACGAACCGGAAGTGCATCGCGGATCGCCCGGGCCAGCATGCCCGTCTCCTACCCAAAGGCATTGGCAAATCGGGCAAAAACGCACGTCCCGCCCTCTGAGGAGTCACGCCACCGCAGAGCCACCTCCACTGTCCCCGCCATTTCCTGGGCTTCCCGCTCGAAGCAGATGAACCGCGCTGTCCGGGGCCTGCCCGGGATGCGCTGGTCTGCTAGATGGATCTCCAAGTCCCGGTTCAGCGAGGCCAGTTCCCTGAAACGCGTCATCAGCTCGTCGAATGAGTACTCTGCGGTTCCGAAGATGTCGGTGTCGGGCCAGAAGGTGATGGTCGTCCCGCTTCCGGTCGACGTGCCCGCTTCGGCGAGCGGGGTGAGGGCCACGCCTCGCGCGTACTCCTGGACCCAGCGCGCTCCGCCGCGCCGCACTTCGGCCGTCATCCGGCTCGACAGGGCATTGACGATGAAGGGGCCCACGCCGTTGAAGCCGATTGTCACGTCGGGGCGGTCGCCACGTTGCGCTGCGGGCTGCACGCGGGTCAGCAGGACTTCGAGTCCGGGCAGGCCGGTGCCTCCGGCACCGTCGTCGCCAGAGCCCGGACCATCGTCGGCGACACTGACTCCGCCGTCGGGTGTGAGGGTGATCTCGACGCATCGGGCGTGGCCTGCCAGTACATCGTTGACAGCCCGGTTGGCGACCTCGAAGACCATCTGCCGAAGGCCACGTTCACCGGTCGAGCCGATGTACATCCCGGGCCGCTTGCGGACGGCTTCCCGACCTTCCAGCACCTGGATGTTTGCTACTGGCGCTGTACTCGTTGACGCGCTCGCTCACGATGTCCCCTCCGACGTGTCCAGCGGAGCTTCTCAGCTTAGGTGAATCCAAAGAAAAGCCCAGTTCAAGGCGTGTTTGGCCATCGCTTGGGCGGCCATGTGAGCGTCCGTCTGGAGGTAGGTGATCCCGGAGTCGTGAACTGCCGTCAGAGTGCGGTTACGACCTCAGCGAAGCCGTGTACGACCCCGTCCCCGCGGGCCCCGAGGTCTCCAATTTTCGCGGGTTCTGCACCCCGGGCGATGCCAGCACTATTGATCGTTCTGGCAGGCGGCAAGGTTCAGAGTGTGGTCGACGTCCCACAGGACGAGCCGATATGCCGTCATGTTCGCATCCAGCTGGCTGGTTGAGGCATCAGGGCCTGTCACGCATTCGGGGCGATGGTGCCCGCCCTCGCCCGCTCTGCGCCCAACCCTGAAGTACGAGCCTGACGATAGGCTCCCGGCATGATCTCTGCGGTGGTGTTCGACGTCGGCGAGACCCTGACTTCGGACCGGCGATTCTGGGGAGACTGGGCCGACTGGCTGGACGTCCCGCATCACACCGTGTCAGCTCTCGTGGGAGCGGTTGTCGCCCAAGGACGGGACAACGCGGACGCCCTGAGGCTGATCCGGCCCGGACTCGATCTACGGGCCGAGTACGAGGCCCGTGAGCAGGCCGGCCGGGGCGAACGCCTCGGCGAGGAAGACCTGTACCCGGATGTGCGGAGTGCCCTGCGGACCCGACGCGAAGCCGGACTGTGGATCGGTGTGGCGGGCAACCAGACGGCACGGGCAGCGGACCTGCTCCGAGCGCTGGAGCTGCCAGTTGACGGGCTGGCGACGTCGGGGGAGTGGGGGATCGCGAAGCCGTCTGCGGAATTCTTCAGGCGGGTTTGTGACTGGTCCGGGCACCGGGCCGAGGAGATCGTGTACGTCGGTGACCACCCAGCGAACGATGTGCTCCCAGCCAAGGCAGCCGGTCTGCGAGTGGCACACCTGCGGCGTGGTCCCTGGGGCTACCTGTACGCCGACGGACCTGAAGCTGCCCGCGCGGACTGGCATGTCAACTCACTGACCGAGTTGTCCGCACTGCTCGCGAGGCGATGAGACCCGGTACTGCCCCATCGACATGGTGTTTCGGCTGGAGGAGGGCACGGTCGTCCGGATCGAGTCGTACATGGGCCGGCGCAGCCCCGCGCTCGCGCTGGAGGGGCGGACGTGATCGAGCCGGACGACTCGTTCCGCCCCGAAGGGGTGCCAGTGGAGGCGTGGGACGAGTACACCCGGCTGCTCAGGCATGCGAGTTACGGCGTCATGCAGCCCGGCCACCTGTGGCGGCTGTGGGAACTGCGGGAGACGTATCCGCAGTTGGAGGCCGATGCCCGGAAACCCCCGCCGCCGGGGCGGGGGTGACGGGGTTCGCGGGGCTTGGGTCAGGGCTTGGGCTGTTGCTGGGTGATGCAGTGGATGCCGCCGCCGTTGGCGAAGATCTCGCGGGCGTCGACCAGGACGACCTCGCGGTCGGGGAAGTACTCGGCGAAGACCGCCGCTGCCTGCTGGTCGCGTTCGTCGTCGAAGGCGCAGAGGACGACCGCGCCGTTGCACAGGTAGTGGTTGATGTAGGAGTAGTCGACCGGCGAGCCGTCCTCCTCGAAGAGGATGGTCGGGGCCTGCAGTTCGACCACCTCAAGCTGCCTGCCCTGGGCGTCGGTCGAGGCGCGGAGCAGGTCGGCGATCTGCCGGGTCGGCTCGTGGTCGGGGTGGGCCGGGTCGGGCTGGGTGTGGACGGCGACCACGCCCGGGCGCAGGAAGGCCGCGACGATGTCGATGTGGCCGCGGGTGCCGAAGCGCTGGTAGTCGCGGGTGAGGCCGCGCGGGACCCAGATCGCCTTGGTGGTGCCGAGGTGGGCGTGGATCTCCGCCTCGACCTCCTCCTTGGTCCAGTCGGAGTTGCGGCCCTCGCCCAGCTGCACGGTCTCGGTGAGCAGCAC
>OVEP010000540.1_pt4 | contig 15684 bp, 13 predicted proteins | sample 1779801 | NCBI WGS metagenome assembly OVEP01 (sample SAMEA3914791, study PRJEB12502) | metagenome | biome: forest; material: soil | place: Canada | collected 2011-07-03 | depth 0.1 m
GGCTCCCGGCTCCCGGCTCCCGGCTCCCGGCTCCCGGCTCCCGGCTCCCGGCTCAATTGTTTATTATATCCAGCCCCATGGGGGGCGCCAATGAGCGGAGCATTAATATTATGCAGATCACCGCCGCGACTCGTGGCTATGGCCAAGTCGAACTTGTGGGACTCGGCAGCAGTCCAAGGAATTTCCAGCATTCCCTTTGATCTCAAATATTCCGATGTTCCGTTGTCGAGCGCCGACGACCCCGGAGAACTGAAGAAGACCTGGATGCGTTGGTCCGCGTCGAACGCGGCGAGAAGGTCGATGAGTCGTGTCGCCGAGGTGATGTTGTGGACGATCCCGAGGACCCGGCGTTCCACTTGCACTGTGGTCCACCTGTTTCGGTCCGCCCCGACGGCCAGCCGGAGGCTCCCTGCGGTGTCCACGCTGCAGACCCTCTTCCTTCTTGATCGCTGAGAGGCGCGACGCTCGGATGCACCTCATGGCGACAATAGCTGTCCGGCCATCCGGCAGGAGACCGGAAGGCGGAAGATCTTCTGCGTCGATCGCTAGCTCTGGGTATACAGCCAGGTCAGCGCCTCGGGAAGGTAGGGGCGGAGCATGCCTGGAGCGGGAACTCTGCCCATGGGCTCGGTCGGGGGTACCCAGATATCCTGCAGCCCATCGCTGGAGAACCATCTTGTTGGAACACGGGCGCTCCGACTGAACAGACTGGGCGAGACCATTCGCGGTTGCCTGAAACGGCCCTGTGGCGCCAGCTGTCCGGGTGGCGATATCACCAGGCGGAACGAGGGCGCCGAAGGATCGGGCAGATCCGGTGCCTCAGCGGGCAAAGCGCCGACACTGGCGTGTCATGTTCGCTACGGTGGACGTCTAGGCGAGCACGGGGCCGGTGCAGGCCAGTCACTGCACGCGTACTAGGGGGAACAACTGGTGGTTGATCCGTTATCAGTGGCGGGTATCGCGACATTCCTGACTGCCTTGAACCAGGGTGTGGCCACGGAGGCGGGACGAGCCGTTGGCGACGGAGCTGGTGAACTGTTGCGCCGATGTCTGGGGCGTCCGGTCCGTGTGCCGACGGTGAGCGCCGAGATCCTTGAGATGGCGCGGATTCTGCATGCCGCCGGCCTCGGGTGTGGCCAACTCGTCGACACCGCCGTGCACGCCTTCATCCTGGACACCGGCAACTACGCCGCCTTCTGCGACCGGTACCACGGCCGGTTCCTCCACCACATCCCGGAGATCGACCGCAAGGCCGACGGCACCGTCGCGCGCACCGCCCAGATCATCTTGGGCAACGGCTTCACCATCGACTGGCCCCTGTGGGAACACGACTACACCAAGTGCTCCCCGTGCCGGCCCGGCGAGAACTGCCACTGAAGAAGCTGGATCAGTGTGGCCCTGCGGCTCTCACGGGGCTGCAGGGCCACACTGTGTCGTCCAAGGACTCGTGCGGGTGAAAGCTGCCCCAAGTCTCCATCCTCGGCGGCGTATGACGGATACGGTGGCCCCTCCTGGACCGCCTGCCTCTGCCCCTCCGGAGGATCCTGTTGCCCCGAGCGTCACAGACCGTCGCGCAGTACTGGGACACCTACAAGCCCAACCGCGGCGACACGCTCGCGACGGCACCGCCGGTCACGAGCTTCGAATGGACGCAGCACGGTCCAGGACACGGCCCGGGCGCGGACTGGCTGGGCTCCCCGCGGACCGCTCTGGAGCTGGGCGCGGCTGAGTGCAAAGAAGCTGTTCACCTCGTCGGCCGGGGCGTATGGGTGACAGCCCTGGACTTCTCCGCCGCTCAGGTCGAGAGAGCCCGCGCCTGGTGGCAGAACACCCCGGGGCTGGACATCGTCCACGCGGAGGCGTGCGACTTCCTCGAAGCGACCGACACCACGTACGACGCCGTGTACTCCGTATGGGGCGCCGTATGGTTCACCGATCCCGAGCACCTCTTCCCCCTGGTCCGGAAACGGTTGAACCCCGGCGGGGTGTTTGCCTTCTCCCAGGCCGAACCCCTCGAAGGCTTCTACGGTCCGGAAGGCATGTACGGCAACGGCTTCAACGGCCCCCGGCTCACCGTCGTCCGATGGTCCCACTCGCCTGAGCAGTGGGCTGACTTGCTCAAGCGCCATGGCTTCACCGATATCGATGCTCACGTCCTCGCTGCCCCGGATCCCCGGGACGTGGGCACGCTCATGCTTCGCGCAACAGCATCAAGATGATCAGACGACAGATGACGGCGCTGGCTGGGTCCTCAAGTCGGCCTGGGAAGTCGCCCGCCCTGCTTGGGGTCTCCCTGCACCCCTTTGACGCCGACCGGCTTCTCGGTCACCAGTGGCATTGAGCGGTACGTGAAGGCGGTCGGGTTCCCAGCGCGGTCGTCGTGGGTATGGCTGGGAGCGGTTGCGAGCCGGACGCGGTGGCGTGGGGTGGGAAAGTGGCTGGTCGACGTAAGACGGTAGCTGAGTCCCTGGCGGAAGCGTTACGACTGCGACAGGAAGCGAAACTGGCCGAAGCCGGAGGTCTGAGCCAGCCACCGCGGTCAGCGGGCCGGTCCAGGGCGCCGCGGCCTAAGGACCCGCTGGCCGAGCAGGCCCGGCTGGCGGCCCAGGGTGAGAAGCTCCTCAAGCGCGAGGAGGCAGAGCAGGCGCGCAAGGCTGCCCAGATCGAGGCCGACCTCCTCAAGCGCCAATCGCAGCGCAAACGCGAGAGCGAGGCACAACAGCGGTTACGTGATCGCGCCGCGAAGGAGAACGAGCGGGCTCAGCGTCAGCAACAGTTGGCTGCGCTGCAGGGAGAGGCTGAAGCGCCTGGGTGGCCTGGACAAGTGGCATCCCCGCGTCGAGCGGGAACGGTGCCACAGGCCTGGCATCGGTAGTGGAGGACCCGCAGCGCCGCTCCCCGCTACCGACCGGTTGCCGTAACGGTATCGAGGCCGCGTATGCGCCCGAAGCCCGACAAGTGGTTCTCAACCTCGACCTGCCCGCACTCGACCAGGTCCCCGCCGTCGCCGGCTACCGGTTCGTCGCGGCGCGCCAGCAGGTCATCCCGCAGCCGGTGAAGGACGGCGAACACACCGACCGCTAGCTGAGCGCGAAGCCCAGGGGCATTCCGTATGCCGCGTGCGCCAGCAGCGGGAAAGTCTGCCGCATTGTTTCGCAGAGCAGCATGGGGTCGTCATAGCCCCCTCATCCGCATCCGCGTAGAAGCTGTGGAACCGGGGCCATTGCGCCGAGACGCGGTACGAGTCCGGGCCGCTCTCGGTCCAACTGGTGAGGAAGACCTCTGCCAAGGCTGCTCTGTGTACGTACTCCTTGCGACGGTGGTGGTCAGGATGGGATCCGGTATGCCCTGCCGCGTCATTGTGGACAGCATGTCCTGGTATGCCCCCTGTGAGTGTCGGTGACCCCCGCGCCGCTGGCCTGGGGGCCATTGCCAGGAGTAAAATAAGGGGTGTTCGTTTTGTTTGTCGAGAGAAGCGATGGTTGATTGATGGTGAAGACCCGGCAGGACCGTGCTGTGCGGACGCGAGAGGTGATCTTGCAGGCTGCGGCGGAGGTCTTCGACGAGTGCGGGTACAGCGGCACCAGCATCCGCCTGATCATGGAGCGGGCGCAGGTCACGCAGGGCGGCATGTACTTCCACTTCAAGTCCAAACAGGCCATCGCCGAAGCCGTGATCGCCAGTCAGCAGGAGTTTGTGCAGCTGCCGGAGGGCGAGGACGGGCTCCAGCGGCTCATCGACATCACCTTCTACTTGGCCCGGGAGCTGCAGGGCAACGCCAAGTTCCGTGCCAGCGTCAGGCTGGCCGTCGAGCAGGAGGAGTTCGGGGGCAGTGACGACACCGCGTACCTGGAGTGGGCGGAGCAGTTCCAGCGCCAGCTCGTCGCCGCGCGGCAGCGGGGTGAACTGCGCGACGAGGTCGACGAGTCGGAGTTCGCCACCGTCCTGATGGCCGCCTACTCCGGTACGCAGATCTTCTCCAACATCTCCACCGGCCGGCGGGACCTCCCGGAACGCATTTCGGCGCTGTGGCGCTACCTGCTGCCCGGCGTCGCCCACGAGACGGTTGCCGACCGGCTGAGCATCACGCTCCGGGACGACTGACGTGCCGTCTGAGTGCCGTGCCGTCCGAGCCGGGCGGGACCACGCATCCTGCTGAACGGGGCAGCATCCTGCTGACCGGGGCGCCGGGTTCATCGGCTCGGCGGTTCTGCGCGAGCCGGCCCGTCGGCGTGGTGCAGCGCGGGTCCCGTTCACTGCCCGGGTACCCAGTCGTCAAGGCCTGGGCGCGGTGCCTTGATCGGCCGCACCGCGCCATCGGCCGGGTCGGCGAGCGCCGGTTCGCGCTGCCGGCCCTGGACCGCCGGTATGCGAGCGATGCCGTCTGGCGGCAGGCGCACTGCCCGCCTCGCCGGTACGGCCTTCGCTGCGTCAGGTCCTACAGCGGGGGCGGTAGTTGCTGCTCCGGGGGGCTGCTGTCGGCCGTGGCTGGCGGCACCGGGACTGGCTCGGTGGACCGCACGCCGTCCAGGGCCAGCTGCCAGACCTGCCGCAGTCGCTGCACCGGGGGCGAGGCATCGCCGTCCGACGGGTCCTGGCTGCGCAGTTGGGCCTCGGCGCCGCGCGTCAGGTACTCGGCCAGGTCCGCCACGTCCTGCGGCCTCACACCCTTGCGGATCTCCTCCTGCGCGGAGGCCTGCCTGGTGAGGGCGGCGACCACCGGCAGCCACGCCTGGGTCAGCGCATCGGCGCCCCGGTGCTCGCGCGCGAGTCGGAGCGCCGCGCGCACCGTGGTGTCGGTCTCCAGCAGCCCGGCGAACGCCAGGGTCAGTTCGACCACCTTGTCCAGCGGTAGCAGTTCGGCCGCGCCGACGGACTCCAGGACCGCCTGGGCGCGGGCGCTGCCCTCCTGCTCCACGGCGTTGGCCAGTTCGACCTTGCTCGGGAAGTGGAAGGTGATTGCTCCGATGGACGTGTTGGCCGTTTTGCATACCTGCGCGAGTGAAGTGGCGGCGTAGCCGGCGGCGTCGAAATGCTCTGCCGCGGCCGTGATGAGCGCGGCTCGTGTGCGCTCCGAACGCTGCTGCCTCTGGGCCATGTTGTCGTCTCCGTGGTGCGGTCGTCGCCGGGGAAGGCCGACCACGCTGTCTCTGGGCGGGCAGTCCGAGCCTCCGCCCCGGTCGTACCGGGGATTGCATTCTGTGACGGTCGCGCAGTGCTCGGCAATCGAAAGTTGGCGAAGGTGTGCGCGATTGTTTGGGGACTTGTGTGGACCGGGCGTCACCCCGGGTGGCTCGATCTCGTCGCTCCGTCAAGGACATAGCGGGCTTCAATGGGATGTTTCGGACGTATGACCGGGCAGACTTGGTCAAGTGTGGCCCGGATCGGCCCCGGGCTCAGAAAAAAAAGGGGCGTTCGCTATTCTTTCAGTGTCCGCCGGCACCCAGCTGGCGATGGGGACCGGGGGAGCACTTCAATGAGCGAGTTCGCGTCGACGCCTGCGCACTCCTTCCGCTCGTTCATCGCGGAGCTGTTCACGGTCCTGCCGCGCGTGGACCAACGCCGTTGGGCCGGTGCCTACTTGGAGGGTTTCATCGCCACTCCGGGCAAGAAGACGCTCCGGCGGATCGCGGCCGCGGTGTCCGCCTCGGACACCGCGGCCCAGAGCATGCACCAGTTCATCAACGCCAGCCCCTGGGACTGGGAGCCGATCCGGGACGAGCTGGCGCGCTGGGCCACCTACGCGATGTCGCCGGATGCGCTGGTGATCGACCTCGCGTACATCCGCAAGCGCGGCATGCGTTCGTGCGGTGTCCACACCCGCTTCGTCCCGTCCCTGGGCCGGGCCGTGTCCTGTCAGGTCGGTGTGGCCGCGGTGCTCGCCAGTGCGGAGGGTGCCGTCCCGGTCGACTGGCGGTTGCACCTGCCCGCTGCCTGGCTGGAGAACGAGGAGGACCGGCTGCGCGCCAAGATCCCGGAGCACGTCGCAGCCCGCGGTATCGCCCAGCAGGCGCTCGACATGATCGACGCGATGGACCGGCGCACCTGGGCGCCCGCCCTGCCCGTGGTGGGGGACTTCAGCGGCGCCGACGACGTCGCGGTGCTGGCGCACGGACTCGCCTGCCGCGGAAGCGACTTCGTCATCGCCATCCCGCCCGGCACCCGGGTGCGCACCGAGCACGGCTACGACGGGCCGGTGGCCGGCCTGCCGGCCACCGGTCGCAACACCGTCAGGATGGTTGCCCACCGGGCGCATCGGCAGGCCCCGGTGCTCTCCGCCACCGCCGTCCGGCTGCCGGGAGGCGTGGGCGCGGGTACCGGCCGTGAATACCAGGTGCTGGTGGCCCACTCCAGCGCCGGCGGGCCGCCCCGCTGGTGGTTGAGCAACCTCACCGACGTTCGCCGGATCGCCCCGCTCGCCGGACGTCTGGACCGCTCCGTCCGGGTGATGCGCGACCTCGAGGAGAACTTCGGCCTGGGGGACTTCGAGGGCCGGTCCTTCCTCGGCTGGCACCACCACACGACGCTGGTGTCCGTCGCCTACGCCTGGCAGCAGCTGCACGCGATGGCCGCCCTCGGCAAGCGCGTACCGGCGTAGCACGCAGGCGGGAGCCGGTGCTCCGGGTTCCTCACGAGCGGGCGGGCACCAGGCGGTTGAGGCGGGCGTTGATGTCCCGCATCAGATCGGCCTGCTGGTCCACCAGGTAGAAGTGGTCCCCGGGCAGGACGCGCAGGTCGAATCCGTACAGCGCGAGATCGGCCCAGCCAGTCATGGCCGCCGCGTCCACGTCGGGATCGCGGTCCCCGACGTAGGCGACGATCGGGACGTGCATCGGTATGCCGGGGCGCGGTTTGTAGTCCGCGATCGCCTTGAAGTCGGAGCACAGCGCGGGGAGTACCAGCTCCCGCAGATCGGGGTCGTCCAGGAGGGCGGAGTCCGTGCCGCCGAGCCGGCGGATCTCGGCCATGACGGCCTCGGGGTCGTACGGGTCGGTGCAGAAGGGGTCCGCCAGGTGGGGCGGCCTGCGGCAGGACACCAACAGGGCGGCCGGCGTGATGCCATGGCGCTGTTGCAGGCGCAGGGCGATCTCGTAGCCCAGGGTGCCGCCCATGCTGTGTCCGAAGATCGCCAGCGGCACGTCGGAGAGCGGCAGCAGTTCGCTGGTGAATGCGTCCGCCATGGAATCCATCGACGGCACAAGCGGCTCGTTGATGCGCTCGTGACGGCCAGGGTAACAGCCCGTCAGCAGCTCGATGTCCGGGCCGAAGCCGCGGCTCCAGCTGTGGAAGAAAGCGGCCGACCCTCCCGCGTGGGGCAGGCAGAGCAGTCGAATTCGGGGCGCGCGGCTGCTGGGGTATCGGCGTATCCAGGAGTTCTTGGTATCCACAGCCATGATCTGTCCGTCTCCTCGTTCCCAGGTTGCTCTGAATGGGTCTCCGGGTGTCCTGTTGGCAGGACAGCGTGCCGCTGCAACGCTGCTCTTGAAAGGCAACAGGGGCCGCTCTAGGTTGGTTCAGCCGTGTGCTGCGCAGATTGAGGGCTTCTCGGTCCGGGATCTCCCGGGTCAATGCAAACTGACCGGTCGAAAATGTAGCATCCCGATGTGGATTTGCTAGCGAGAGGATTTCCTGTGGAAGCTCATGCAGTCGAAGTTTACGACGTGGTCGGTATTGGATTCGGGCCGTCCAATCTGTCGCTGGCGGTGGCCCTCGAAGAGCACGAGACGCAGGCTTCGGAGGCGCCGGTCACGGCGGCTTTCTTCGAGCGGCAGGATTCGTTCGGCTGGCACCGCAACATGCTGCTGCCGTCCACGACGATGCAGATCTCCTTCCTGAAGGACGTCGCGACTTTCCGCAACCCGGTATCCCGATACAGCTTCGTCTCGTTCCTGCACGCATCGGGGCGGCTGGCGCAGTTCGTAAACAATCAGGACTTCTTCCCCACCCGGCGGGAGTTCCATCAGTACCTGGAGTGGGTGGCGGCGAACTTCACCGACCGCGTCTCGTACGGCTCCGAGGTGACCGGTGTCCGGCTGCCGCAGGGGCATGACCGCATCGACGGCCCCGCCTGCCTGGAGCTCGACGTACGCGACCGGGCCACCGGTGGGACCAGGATCGTCCGGGCACACAACGTGGTGGTCTCGACCGGCCTGGTGCCCAACCTGCCGGGGGGCGTGCGGGCGGACGAACGCGTCTGGCACAGCTCGGAGTTCCTGACCAAGTACCGCCGGATGAACCCCGCCGAACTGAAGTCGGTCGCGGTGGTCGGGGCCGGTCAGAGCGCGGCTGAGATCACCCGGTTCCTGCACGACGAACTCCCGCACGCCCAGGTGTACTCGGTCATCCCGTCGTACGGCTACGCCCTCGCGGACGACACCCCGTTCGCGAACCAGGTGTTCGACCCCGCCGCCGTCGACGACTACTACTTCGGCACCGACCAGACGCGTCAGGCGTTCTGGGACTACCACAAGAACACCAACTACTCCGTGGTCGACGACGACGTCATCAGGGACCTGTACCGGCGCTCGTACGAGGAGGAGGTGCGCGGCGAGCGGCGGCTCCGCTTCCTGAACCTGACCAGGGTCAGTGAGGTCAAGCGCTCCGGCGACGAGACGCGGATCCTGCTGACCAACGGCGAGAACCGGGAACTCGACGTGGACGCCTGCGTGTTCGCCACCGGCTACCGCGGCATGGAGCCGACCGGCCTGCTCGGCGACCTCGACCGGCACTGCCTGCGTGACGAGGCCGGCCGCTACCGGGTGGAGCGCGACTACCGCCTGGTGACCGACTCCGAACTGTCCAGCGGGATCTACCTGCAGGGCGGGACCGAGCGTACCCACGGGCTGACCTCGTCACTGCTGTCCAACATCGCCGTCCGCAGCGGTGAGATCGCGGACTCGGTCATCAGCCACCGGCGGGTGGAGCAGGAGCTCGAACAGGCGATCCCGGCCCGGGCCGCCGGCGGGAGCGCCTGAACCTGCCGCCGCCCGGTCCTGTCGTCCGGGGGCGTCCGCGGCACGCGGCGCCCCCTGGGCGGGGAAGGGCGGCACCCGGCGGCGAAGGGGGCACAGCAGGGCGGGCCGGACGCTGAAGTCAGCGCCCGGCCCGCCCTGCTGTGCCCTCAGCCGCTCATACGCCGACGGCCGCGGCCTGACCGGCGGCCATGGCCACCTGAAGGCTCTTCGGCCGCAGGTCGGTCCAGTTCTCCTCGACATAGTCGAGGCAGTCCTGGCGTCCGGCCTCACCGAATACCGCCCGCCAACCGGCCGGGATCTCGGCGAATGTCGGCCACAGGGAGTGCTGCTCCTCATCGTTCACCAGGACGTAGAAACGTCCCTCGGGATCGTCGAAGGGGTTACTACTCATGATCAACTCCAGTTCTGTCTATGTGCGCCGATAACTCCACGCAATGGAGCCGCTGCGCTGCGGGAGGCGTGGTCCGGCGAGGACATTCTGCAGCCGGCCGGTTCCGCACCGAGCTTGGCAGGACTCGCAGGCCCCGGGCAATAGTTTCCCGTTCCTCCGGATGTCCTGTGGACGGGACACGGACGCCGTGGGAATTTGCGGCGCCGGACTGTGCGAACAGGCGGCGACCATGCCGCCGGACCCTTCGGCTGGCGTAAATTTGGCCCGTTATCCAGGGCGGGGGAGGCCAGCCGGAAAGGTCCTGCCGTCGTCGTGCCGGTATAGGAGGACCGAATGACATTGCGGGCAGCAGTGGCTGGAGCGAGCGGATACGCGGGCGGTGAGATAGTGCGGCTGCTCCTCGGCCACCCGGAGATCCGTATCGGCGCTGTCACCGCGAACTCCCACGCCGGGGAGCTTCTCGGACAAGTGCATCCGCATCTCACCCCCTTGGCCACCCGGCGGCTGGAGCCCAGCAGCGCCGAGGTGCTGGCCGGACACGACATCGTGTTCATGGCGCTGCCCCACGGCACCTCGGCCGCCCTCAGCGGCCTGCTCGGTGACATCCCCCTCGTGGTGGACTGCGGCGCCGACTTCCGGCTCGCCGACCCTGCCGCCTGGGAGCAGTTCTACGGAGGCCCCCACCCCGGCACCTGGCCGTACGGACTGCCGGAACTGCCCGGCGGGCGGGCGCTGTTGCGCGGAGCCAGGCGGATCGCGGTGCCGGGATGCTTCCCGACGGTGACCTCCCTCGCGCTCTGGCCCGCCTACGCGGCGGGGCTGGTGCAGCCCTCGGCCGAGGTCGTCGCCGTCACCGGGACCTCGGGGGCGGGGAAGGCACTCAAGACGCACCTGCTGGGCAGTGAGGTGATGGGCTCCGCGACGCCCTACGGAGTCGGCGGAACCCACCGGCACACCCCGGAACTCGTGCAGAACCTGTCGGCGGTGGCGGGCGAGCCGGTCAGCGTCTCCTTCACGCCGGTGCTGGCGCCCATGGCGCGTGGCATCCTGGCCGTCTGCGGAGCCAGGGCCAGGCCCGGTGTCACCGCGGCGGACGTCACCGCCGCCTACGCCGAGGCATGTGCCCGGGAGCCGTTCATGAGGCTGCTCGCGCAGGGCCAGTGGCCCGCCACGGCATCGGTGCTGGGATCCAACGCCGTGCACCTGCAGGCCGTCCTCGACGAGCAGGCGGGACGGCTGGTCGCCGTCGGCGCGATCGACAACCTCACCAAGGGCACCGCCGGGGGCGCGGTCCAGAGCATGAACATCGCCCTCGGCCTGCCCGAGGAACTGGGACTTACAACCATAGGAGTCGCACCATGAGCGTCACGGAAGCCCAGGGGTTCTCCGCTGCCGGCGTCACCGCCGGGCTCAAGAGCAGCGGAACCCCGGACCTGGCCCTCGTAGTCAACGAGGGCCCACGCACAGCCGCGGCGGGCGTCTTCACCTCGAACAGGGTGAAGGCCGCCCCGGTCGTGTGGAGCGAGCAGGTCCTCGCCGACGGCCGGGTGGGCGCGGTTGTGCTCAACTCCGGCGGCGCCAACGCCTGTACGGGACCGTCCGGTTGGCAGGACACCCGGTCGACCGCCGAGAAGGCGGCCGCGCTGCTCGGCGGCCACAGTGCTGGCGACATCGCCGTCTGCTCGACCGGACTGATCGGGGTCCGGCTGCCGATGGACCTGCTCCTGGCCGGGATCGAGAAGGCAGCCGCCGGCCTCTCCGCGGACGGTGGTGAGGACGCGGCGATCGCCATCATGACCACGGACTCGGTCCACAAGACCGCGGTGGTCCGCGGCGACGGCTGGACCGTCGGCGGCATGGCCAAGGGAGCGGGCATGCTCGCTCCGGGCCTGGCCACCATGCTGGTGGTGCTCACCACTGACGCGGACCTGGAGGCACCCGTCCTCGACCGGGCCCTGCGCACGGCCGTCCGCAGCACCTTCGACCGGATCGACTCCGACGGCTGCATGTCCACCAACGACACGGTGCTGCTGCTGGCGTCCGGCGCCTCCGGGACGAGCCCCGATCCAGGCGCCTTCACCGACGCACTGCGCACGCTCTGCGACGACCTGGCCCGCCAGCTCATCGCCGATGCCGAGGGCGCCTCGAAGGACATCCGCATCGACGTCGTCAACGCGGCCACCGAGGACGACGCGGTCGAGGTCGGCCGCTCGATCGCCCGGAACAACCTGCTCAAGTGCGCGATCCACGGTGAGGACCCCAACTGGGGACGGGTGCTGGCGGCGATAGGCACCACCGCCGCCCGCTTTGACCCGGATCGGCTGAACGTCGCCATCAACGACGTCTGGGTCTGCCGGAACGGGGCTCCGGGCGAGGACCGCGACCGGGTCGACCTGCGCGGGCGCGAGGTGGTCATCACCGCCGATCTCGCGGCGGGCCCGGAGCGGGCCTCGATCCGGACCAACGACCTCACCACCGAGTACGTCCATGAGAACAGCGCGTACTCGTCATGAGCACCTACTCCAGTGCGACCACGACCAGGGAACGCACGGCCGACCGGCTGGGCGCGGTCACCGTCATCAAACTGGGTGGCAACGCCATGGTGGACGACGAGCTGAAGGCCGCCTTCGCCCACGACGTGGTGCGGGTCAGGGAGGCCGGCCTCAGGCCGGTCGTTGTGCACGGAGGCGGACCGCAGATCAGCGCCGAGCTCGAACGGCACGGCCTGGAAAGCGAGTTCAAGGCCGGACTGCGGGTCACCACGCCGCGCGCCATGGACGTGGTCCGGATGGTCCTCGCCGGGCAGGTGCAGCGGGAGCTGGTCGGACTGATCAACCGTCACAGTCCGGTCGCCGTCGGCCTCACCGGCGAGGACGCCGACACCCTTGTCGCGGCCCGGCACCTGCCGGAGATCGACGGCGAACTCGTGGACATCGGACGCGTCGGTGAGATCACCCGGGTGAACACCGCCCTGCTGCGGGCCCTGCTGGACGAGGGCCTGATCCCGGTGGTCTCGTCGGTCGCGCGCAGCGCGGAGGACGGCCTGGTCTACAACGTCAACGCCGACACCGCCGCGGCCGCCCTGGCCGGTGCGCTCGGCGCCCGCGAACTGCTCATGATCACCGACGTCCGGGGGCTCTACGCGAACTGGCCGCACAGCGACGAGGTGATCGACCGGCTCACGGCCACGGAACTGGACCGGCTGCTGCCGGAACTGGCCAGCGGGATGCTGCCGAAGATGGCGGGCTGCCTGCGGGCGGTGCGCAGCGGAGTGCCCAGCGCCCGGGTGATCGACGGCAGGATCCCGCACGCGATCCTCACCGGTGTGTTCACGGACGAACCGTTCGGCACGACTGTCGTCCGCGACGACGAGGAGGGAAACCGATGACCGGAACCGGAACCGCGGGCCTCACCGAGCGCTGGCAGGCCTCGATGATGCCCAACTACGGTACCCCGCGCGTTGCCCTGGTACGGGGTGAGGGCACGGCCTTCTGGGACGCCGACGGCACCAGGTACCTGGACTTCCTCGGCGGTATCGCCGTCAACGCGCTGGGCACCGCGCACCCCGCGGTGGTCCGGGCGGTCACCGAGCAGATCGGCCGGCTCGGCCATGTCTCCAACCTCTTCGTCGCCGAGCCGCCGGTCCGGCTCGCGGAGCGCCTGCTCCGGCTGACGGGACGCCCCGGCCGGGTGTTCTTCGCCAACTCCGGCGCGGAGGCGAACGAGGTGGCGTTCAAGATCGCCCGGCTCACCGGGCGTCCGGGCATCGTGGCCGCGGCGAACGGGTTCCACGGACGGACCATGGGCGCCCTCGCGCTCACTGGCCAGCCCGCCAAACGCGACCCGTTCCGACCGCTGCCCGGCGGCGTCACCCACGTGCCCTACGGGGACGTGGCGGCGCTGCGCGCGGCGGTCAGCACGGACACCGCGCTGGTGATGCTCGAACCCGTCCAGGGGGAGACCGGTGTGGTGGTGCCGCCCGCCGGCTATCTGGCCGCGGCCCGGGAGATCACCCGCGCCACCGGGACGCTGCTGGCGCTGGACGAGGTGCAGACCGGTATCGGACGGACCGGTCACTGGTTCGAGCACCAGGCGCACGGTCTCGATCCGGACATCCTGACCCTCGGCAAGGCGCTGGGCGGAGGGCTGCCGATCGGGGCCGCCCTCGCCTTCGGTGACGCCGCCGACCTGCTCACCCCGGGTACGCACGGCACGACCTTCGGCGGGAACCCGGTGGCCTGCGCCGCCGCACTCGCCGTCCTCGACACCATCGGCTCCGAGGACCTGCTGGCGCAGGTGAGACGACAGGGGGAACGGCTGCGGCAGGGCATCGAGGACCTGCGCCACCCGCTGATCGACCACGTGCGCGGGGCCGGGCTGCTGCTCGGGATCGTCCTCGGCCGGCCGCTCGCGGGCGCGGTGGAGCGGGCGTTGGAGCAGGCGGGCTTCCTGGTCAACGCCATCGGGCCGGAGGTGATCCGGCTCGCCCCGCCGCTGATCATCAGCGACCAGGACGTCTCCGCGTTCCTGCGCGCGCTGCCGGGCGCACTGCGCAGCGCGGACAGCGCGCACGCGGCCCGGCAGCCGTCCTGACACTCGAAAAACTGTGATCAGGCCGGTTCGCCGTCATAAACTGGCGCGAGCGAAAGGCGTTGAGCGGGACGAGTAGCGTCGCACGCAGTCACCAGCGATCCGGGGGCGGTGGGAGCCCGGAGGCGTGCGCGGCGTGAACATCACCCGGGAGCCGCCGGAGGAAAGCCCAGCCCCCGCCGGGGCCGGGGGAGTAGAGCCGGCACCGCGTCGCAATGAGGGGGCCGAGGGGGAAGTGCGTCCTGGGCCAAGGAGGGTGGTACCGCGGGGGTGCGCCGGTGAGGGCGCACTTTCGTCCCTCCGGATCGAAGACGTTACTGACGAGTCCACCAGAGGAAGATCGATGACGCAATACCGGCAGTTCCCAGCCCAGGTCGACCTGCCCGACCTGGAGCATGCCGTGCTCGACTTCTGGCGGGAGGAGAAGATCTTCGCCAAGAGCCTGGAGCAGTCCGCGGGCCGCCCGGAGTGGGTGTTCTACGAGGGCCCGCCGACCGCGAACGGCATGCCCGGCGCGCACCACATCGAGGCCCGGGTCTTCAAGGACGTCTTCCCCCGCTTCCGCACCATGCGCGGCTACCACGTGGCGCGCAAGGCGGGTTGGGACTGCCACGGCCTGCCGGTCGAGCTGGCGGTCGAGAAGGAGCTGGGCTTCTCCGGCAAGCCGGACATCGAGAAGTACGGGATCGCCGAGTTCAACGCCAAGTGCCGCGAGTCGGTCACCCGGAACACCGACGAGTTCGCCAAGCTCACCGAGCGCATGGGCTACTGGGTCGACCTCGACGAGGCGTACCGGACCATGGACCCGGCCTATGTCCAGTCGGTCTGGTGGTCGCTCAAGCAGATCTTCGACAAGGGCCTGCTGGTGCAGGACCATCGGGTGGCGCCGTGGTGCCCGCGCTGCGGCACCGGTCTGTCGGACCACGAGCTGGCGCAGGGCTACGAGACGGTCGCCGACCCGTCGGTGTTCATCCGGTTCCCGCTCACCTCCGGTCCGCTGGCCGGTGAGGCCGCGCTCCTCGCCTGGACGACCACCCCGTGGACCCTGGTCTCCAACACGGCGGTGGCCGCCGGGGCGGACATCACCTATGTGGTCGCCACCGACGGCACGGAGAAGCTCGTCGTCGCCGAGGCGCTGCTCGAAACCGCCCTGGGGGACGGCTGGAAGGCCACCGGGCAGTCCTACACCGGCGCCGAGATGGAGCGTTGGACCTACCGGCCGCCGTTCTCGCTGGTCAGGCTGGACGGCGCGCACTTCGTGGTCAACGGCGACCACGTGACGACGGAGGCCGGCACCGGTCTGGTGCACACCAACCCGGCCTTCGGCGAGGACGACTACAAGGTGTGCCGGGCCTACGGGCTGCCACTGGTGAACCCGGTCGGTCCGGACGGCACCTTCGACCCCGAACTCGACCTCGTCGGCGGGCAGTTCTTCAAGAAGGCCGACGAGACCGTGCTGGCCGACCTGAAGAGCCGCGGCCTGCTGTTCCGGCACGAGGTGTTCGAGCACAGCTATCCGCACTGCTGGCGCTGCCACACCGCGCTGCTCTACTACGCGCAGCCGTCCTGGTACATCCGGACCACCGCCGTCAAGGACGCGATGATCCGCGAGAACGAGCGGACCAACTGGTTCCCGGAGACCGTCAAGCACGGCCGCTTCGGCGACTGGCTGAACAACAACATCGACTGGGCGCTGTCGCGGAACCGCTACTGGGGCACCCCGCTGCC
>OVEP010001549.1_pt5 | contig 15513 bp, 17 predicted proteins | sample 1779801 | NCBI WGS metagenome assembly OVEP01 (sample SAMEA3914791, study PRJEB12502) | metagenome | biome: forest; material: soil | place: Canada | collected 2011-07-03 | depth 0.1 m
CGGTCAGATCGTCGCCGAACCCGCTGATCTGGGCCACTGTCGGAAGCTCCCTGGTTTCCGAGGGATTCGCGTGGGCTTTAGGTGGGAGCGGCGGCGGAGGCGCCATAGCGCCCGGCGCGGGTGCGGGCGGCGCCATGATGGCGGAGGCCGGCTTGCCTGTTTCGGAGCGGAAGCAGCGATCATCGCCATATCCGGTATCGCAATAAGCCTTCAGCGCCTTGGCGTACCGCCCGTCAATCTCGAGCTGAAAGGTGCGCTGTTGCTTGTCGAGCATCCGGCGCCGATCCATTTCCGACTGCGAGTCGAGAAAGGACTGCAATTCGGCCTGTCCGTTTCCAGAAACCTGATGGAACGGCCGGCTTGGCAGCGCACTCGGCGGCGAACTGGGAACCGCTGCCTCGCTTGGCTGCGGAGGGAGGTCCGGGGTCGTCTGCGCCGATACCGACGCGGAGACGAGAAGCATCAGCACCCCAAGGATTTTACTGGGCGACATAGGCATTTCCTTTGATCCTCCAGGCCAGGCCATGATCGGAGATGCCGAGAGTGACGCCGGTCACCTCGATATTGGGAATCGCGGCCAGATCCGGCTCCCATAGCAAGGGTGGCGCCGTGGTTTCGAAGGTCCACTGCGACGCCCGGTAAGGGCGCGGCCTCGGGCGGCCGTTGGCAACAGGGGGCGCTCCCATGGGCGGCATGGCCGGACTGAGCGTATTGGTCGAATTCGCATGCTCGTCGATGACCGCAAAGGCGTTCTGGTAACCGTCCTCGGTAATCAACGGGAGGGAAAGCGACGTAGACTCCAGCGAAACCGGCAGCGGAGCGGCTATAACAGCCTGTTTGTGATTGTGCAGGTCCGCTTCCGGATGGAAGGCGAGCATCGTCGTCGCCGGCGTGTCCTGGCCGGGAACCAGGGTCACGGAATAATGCTGATCGGCGCAGCCCGCCTCATTCAAAACCCACCCAGGCGTTTGATAGCGGCTCGCCACCAATGGCAGCAGATTGACGCAGACGGCGAGCATTTGCGTCCCCGGGACAATGACCGGATAGAGGGGCGCCGGCGCTACCTGGATGGGGCGGCGGATATGGGCCGCATGCCATTTGGCGTAGCCGATCGCTCCGCCCGCCATTATCAGACATCCGGCGAGCCCCCCCGCCGTCATCAGGACGGATTTGCCTTGGAGTCCGACGTGGGAAGGGACCGCGCGGAGAGAGGCGCCAGGGCGACTGACCATGCCCAACGCCGCGCCTATCCCGTCGACAAGCCCCGCCAATTTACCTTCCGGCCGGCGGCGGCGCAGCACCGCGAGAGGGTCGATCTGCTTCGCGCGCGACTGCCAATCGGCGGGAGCAAAAATATCGTTCCAATATTGCTGGGCGAAAAGTTGGTCGAAATAGCGGCGAGCGGCTTCGTCGTCCGTGAAAACCCGATCGCCTTTCGCGTAGATGCGCCCATTCGTGGCGGCCAGAATCCAGGTCTTGCCGTCGCGGAATTTGAAAGCGGCCAGGAGCGACGAATAGGGAAGATCGGCAAACGCCGCCGCCGCCGAGCGCCAGGAGGTCAGTATCGAGCTTTCCGGCAGGTCGCCCTCAAGCCGCGTCAACCCCACCTGAGCTTTCGATAGACGCCAGGCGATATGGGTCGCGTTCTGCCTTTTCGCGGCCAGCTTCGCCTGCGCGATCGACTGTTTGTTGGCGGCAGCCGTCATCCAATCCAGCCCGAAAGCGAAATTGGTGCCGTCGACGCGATAAAATACCGCCGTGGAGACGGTTTCGGAGGCGGTCATTTTGGGGCAGCCAGAATGGTGGGCGTGATCAGCAATACCAGCCGCGTCTTGATTACCGTTCCAGAACGCTGACCACCGAGGAAGAAATTCCAACTGTCCCCAACGCCCTGCTCGGTCTTGCTGACCTTCTCCTGTTCGGTACCGGCCAACACCAGAGTCTGGCCGGATTTCAGAGGCATCTCGGTCCATACCGTCCGACTGTCTATGGTCGCCAGCTCGACGGTGCCGGTATTGCCGATCTGGAAGTTCTGCAGATTGGTCAGATCGTTAGCGGAGAAGGATAGGAACACATTGACCACGCCTGGCGCGACGATGCGGGGCAAGGCGGTGAGGGAGAAGCCGTAATTGATGGTGCTGGTCTGCGCCGTCACCGACGTCGTGCCTGTCTGCAGCCCGACGGCGTTGGTCAATGACCGGACGATGTCCTGGTTGGTGGTTAGGGTGATCGGCATGGGCACGCCGTTGCGGCCGGTCGCGGTCGCCGTTCGGTAATCGGCGAGACGTTGGTTGGTGCTCACCGCATTGAGGAAAATCTGAGACCCGGCGAAGTGAGTATTGAAGTTATTCCCACCGGTCGTCGGCGCCAGGATCCCGACGCTGCCGCTGCCTCCGGTCGTCGAAAGACTGGGCACCAATCCACTCAATCCAGCCGTAAATCCACCCTGGGTGCCTGCCTGGTAAAGAGCGTTCAGATCCAGCGCGTAATTGTCGTCGTCATTGACCGTGATGTAGATCGCGGCGATCTCGACTGACACCGTGGCTCCGAGGATGGCATTCATCTGGTCGGCCCATTGCTCGACATCCTTGGCCACCCGGGGTGTCGTCGTAATGGTGGCGACTCCGGCCGCGCGGCTGATCGTGTATCGCGAGCCTCGCGGCATCATGGTTCTAATGCCGTTTTCGATATCCGCCCAAATGTCGGTGTTGATTTCGTAGCTGGCCGTCTGGCTGGTATTCCCTCCCTGGGCGCCGCCGCCAGAACTACCGCTTCCGCTCCCCCCACTACTGGCGTTGTTGCCCCCAGCCGACAAGGTCGCCTGGGTTTTGGTGCTCGCGTCGGAAACGCGAAAAATGATGGTGCGGGTTACATATTTGTCGAACGACAGAGTCCGGCCATCCATGCGCCAACTCAGATCGAAACCGGTCGCGATCTGATCGAAGACCTCGTCACACGATCCGTGGAAATTGGGTGTGATCGTCGCGGTTGCCTGCGAAACCTGCCCGGCCCCGACCGGCGCCTTGCCGAGAAACGGAAAGCCCGCTTGAGCGGCTCCGGACGGCGCTTGGGGTTGGGGCGAAGCCGCGGCCTTGTCTTCGGGATCATTATAGACCCTGGGATCGATCTCGACCGGAATACCGGTTTCCTGAGTGATCAGTTCCTTGAGCTGTCCCAAACTCTTGGACTCGGCCACCTGAAGAGTGATGGCGCGCGCACATCGCGCCGGCAAGGCGTCGCCATGTTCCGAGGCGTGTTCCAGCGAGCCTAGCAACGGATCGGGACCGTGGATCACGCCGCCGAGAGACGCCACCGGAGACTTCGCGGCCAAAATCTGATCTGTCTGATCCATCCTTTTGCCAAAGGACTGATCGACTTGGCGCACCTGCTCGCAGGACGACAGGGCGGCCAGGAGCAGCAGCGCAGTGGAGATTTGACGGACCATGGCTAGAATCGCCCCGACCCGGCATCCGCCGGCGACGTTCCAGTCGGCTGGCTCAGAATGTCGATGGTCTTGTTGGCGCCCAAATAAAAAACTGGTTTGCTCGGCTGTCGCGAAAATCCTTTGGAAAGCCATTCCAATGCCTCTTCGAAGCTACCCTCGTAGCGCTGAGAAACGAACAGGCGCCAGCGATCCTGGGCGGCGAAAACCGGAACCGGCGTATAACCCGCCTGTCGGGCCCAGCGAGAGACGGTCTGAGCAACCGTCTCTCCGTCGATCACGTCCCATTCCTGCGGCAGAGGCGGCGCCGGCTCTATTCGCACCTCCGCATCGCCGATCTTGGGCAGCAACCCGGCTTTCGCCAGGGCACTCCCCAGTACGGCTTTCCAGGAGGCACCGCCCTCCCACGAAATCGGCGTAGCCGGATCGACCTCGCTCGCGATCACCACATGCAAACCAGCCGGCACAATCCCGTCGACCGCCTGTGCAAGTGGCAGATCCATGCCAAATCCCTCGATCACCCCATCCGGAACGCCGGCCCCCACGGGTGACGCCGCGATCGCCAGCGCGAGTAGAACCGGACAAACGGCTTGCTTTAATAGGCTTTCCCGGCTCATTGCGCCGCCCCTCGCTGACTGGCGGACTGGCCTGCCTGCCCGATCCAACCGATTTCGGTATGCACCACCCACCCCGCCTCCGCGGATAAGCTGATGTCCGTCACGAGACCCAGTTCCTGATCGGTCTTGCGCTCGAAAACTTCGCGCGGCGGGGCGCCGCCCGGGGTCGTTCTCGCCACATAGGCGGAAACCGGCCCTTGGGACGGACGTTTGACGCCACGCACGACCCAATCAGTCAGGCGGATCTCCGCCGGGTTAACGGTCGGCGCCACAGGGATGGCCGGTGCCGTCAGAGCAACAGGCGCGCGGGATGCCAGGTCGTTGGCCCGGGCGACCAGAACGGGAGTGGTGGGCCGGAAATCTTCGGGCGCGGAAACAGGCAGCACCAAAGTGAGCCACAGGACGTCCGCACTCGACTCGACCACGACATACCGATATTCCGCGGTTTCGGCCAAAGCCTGGACACGCCGCTCCAGTTCGCTCACCCGCGCGGCGACGAATCGTGACCGTGCCGGCTCGGTCGTTATGGGCACCAGCACCGTCAATCGAGCGCCGGGCGTATCTCGAACCCGAGACACGAACTGGTCGAGCGACACGGCATCTTCCGGACGCAAGCGACTTGACGCCGCTTCGAAATGAGCCGCGATCCGGTCGACCATTCCGTCGACGGAGACCTCCGCCGCGGCAGATGGATAGGCCGCCAAGCAGCCGAGCAGACAAAGGGGGCGAACACCGATCATCCTCCGTCTCCCGGCAGGATACGCTTCACGCAAACCACGCGATTACCGCTTCTAAGCGTAAAATCGCCGACCGCCTCCGCGACCAGAACCGATCCGTGCGGCCCGACCGTGCGGGAATTGACGGCGCTGTCCACGCCGTCGATGACCTGATGCACAATCGGCCGGGTGACGATATCGGCGCGGTCGCCGAAATCGAAATAGGTGAACAAGCCATCCTCGAACACCCGGGAGGGCGCTATTTCGGCGTCGGATGGGTGTTGTGCGTAGAGCTTCATGTCGAAGCGCAAATCTTCGGGGCGCTTTATGATCCGCCGGACGTAATCGGGGACCGCGGGACCTTCCCCGGCGCCCCCTCCCCGTGGGAACGCCGGAGTACCGCTCTCCTCTTCATCTTCGCGCGCCGCATCGACATAGACGGTGAGGTCTGTGACCTGATTCGAATTCCATGCCTCCGACCGAATATAGAAATTGTAGATGTTGCCGCTGCTCCCCAGCAGGGCGAGATTGCTGTCGGCGCCGGCATTGCGGGAGCGAATCACGAAAACGTTCCCTTTGACCTTCTTGACCTCGAACACCACCGGATCGCCGACATAGAACTCGGCGATCCTTTCCCAGCTGGGCAACATCAGTGTGGTAACCATGAAGTCTCGCGTACGCACGCCCATCACGAAATCCGCTTGCCACAGATAGTGGATCACCCCGGGCGCTGTCTGACCGTTGGCCGCGACTGGCCGATCCCAGCTGCGTTGCAAGGTCCCGAGTGGCAAAGAAGGGCTGCGCGACATGGCAGGAAAATCACCGTGGCTCTCTTGATCGATCGCCGCTTCGGTGTTGTTGAGAAGCGGAGCTGGAATGGCCGGCCCCGCATTGTCGTTGGGCAAGCCGGGAAATTGCGATGTTTTGGAAAGCGAGCCGCCGGCGGTGGGCGAAGCATTTGCGAGCTTTCCCCCGCTATAGACGTGGGAACTCGGGTCTTGCGCCGGACATTGCTGACCGATGATCGCCATACCGAACAGCAGAAGGGAGCGGAGGCGCGCCATACTACTCCTCCGCCACAACCGAATAGCCGGTCACGAGGAACCCAAGCGGATTCATGTACCGGTCTTCCCAACTCACCTCGCGGGGAACATATCCGATGGTCAGAGAGGCAACCCAGCGCTGCTCGCCAATCTTGGTGGTTCCGCCGAGGAAATCCTCGGTCACAAACTCGACCTGCCAATAGCCGTCCGCGATCTTGCTTACCCGGTGGACGGCCACGGTGCGCATCAGGCGCCTCTGCCGGATTTCGTCATATTTGGGCGCGGTCTCCGCCACGAAGCGGGCATATTCCTCCGGCGAGGAACGGTGAGCCACCATTCCCCGCCCGCCCCACCGGCGCCGCAGTTCAGCCTCGTCCAGCACGATCTCGTGGCGCGACAGCACATAGTCCCGCGCCAGCGATTCCGTCATCAGTTCGAAGCCCGTCGTACCGCGTTCGAAAGGCTCGATCTTGACCATCTGCTCAGTGCGGTCCTTGAAGGTCACGAGCATTGGTTCGACCCGAATGAGAGGCGAAAGAGCATTGATGGCGATCCCGAGCACGACGTTGAGGCAAAGGCTGAGAAACATGCCGATGGCAAAGGCGCGCGCGATCCAGAGGTAGCGGCGTCCTTCCAGGGCGGGCACGTCCCTTTCGGCGGGATAAGCCCCCAACCGGTCGACGGACATGCCCGACGAAAGCGCCGGCGCTCCCGCGACGATCTTCTTGCCGAAGCCACCGATTTTCATCCTGGCAAGACCCAGTCGGTATAGTTCTGTCGGATTTCGAAACAGGCGCAGGGGCTTTGCTTCAGTTCATCCCTGTCTCGGCCGATCGAAATCGGGTCGGGCGTGAAGATGCTTCCACACCCCGACAGCAGGACAGACGTCAGAACGATCAGGTGACGAAGACGCATCATGATCCAGCTCCGCTTGTAGCGATGGATGAAAGACGGGCCAGGGATTGCTGCTCCAGCAGGAGCGCCAGAACGGCCTGGACCGAGCCCAGTTCCTGCATGACCGCAAGCCCTGCGGCGCTATTGGCTTGGAGATCCCCGCGCAGGTCCTGCGTGGCTGAGGCGGCGTCAGACAGGGTCTTGGAGCGACTGACCGCACTTCCGGCATCCTGGCGGGCCACCTGCGACACGGCCATTCCCTCGGCGGCGACCTTTTGACAAGCCCCTCGCCAGATTTGCCGAGTCTGCTGCTGCGAAGTGGCGCTCGAAACTCCCGCCGATAAAAGAGTGATTGCGTCAGCCGCGGCCGGCATGCCGGCCGACTGCAGGCTCGAATAGTTCGCCAGCATCGTGGGAGCGGTGGAACTGAAAGAGGTCCGTGCGCCCATCGTACCGATTTGAACGACCAGCTTGTCGAAGGTCTGCAGGGTTTGGACCGTCGTCGCGAGATTGCTTGCGAGCTGGGCCGCCTGTTGGGACAGACGCGCTATTTCAGTGGGGTCCCAGACCGGATCGGCCTTTACCGGCGTCCCCAGCGGAAGAACCGCCGACAGCGTCACGACGACAAGCCTCTTCATGGCGTCCTCGCATAATTGAGAACCGCATGGGCGGAAGGATCCTGGGCGGCGGAGACAAGCAACACCCTCCACTGTCCCGCAGCCGGATCGGCCAACAATCCGGCCAAAAGCGCTTTCTCCGACGCTGCGGCCGCCGCCCCGGTGACATCGACGCCAACACGGTCGCTCAGTCCGCCGAGAGTTCCATCCAAAGTCGCGATGCCCTGCTGCGCCTGGAATGCAAGGGCCGCCCAATACAGATTTTGCTTATTGGCATCCAGCCACGATGCCATGGCCGTCTGCATCTGCCCGGTCTCCGCGCCTCCATCCTCGGCATTCATTTGCGACAGACCGCCCGTGCCCAGCAACGCGATCGTCACCTTGGAAGCCGCCTGCTGCGCGGACGCGGTTTTGGTGGCGTCCAACCATCCCGTGCTGTCGATTGCGGTAAGAGCCTTTTCGACGTCAGGCAACGAAGCGGCGGAAAGCCCCGCGTTGGACAAAGTTTGCCTCAGGGCCAACTCGGCATCGCCGGCAAACTGGCCGGCGAGCGTCGCGCTCGCTACGGTTTGCTGTAAGGCGGGGTAGGTCGAAAGCACTGTCTGAGCCGTAACCCGCGCATCGTGAAGAGCGACAAGCTGGTCCACGGTACCGGCCACAGCCTGAGTCGAGCTTGGAGACGAGGTGAAGGATCGAGCCGAACCGCTTGTCATTGTGGCCGGCGACGCCGTCGCATCTCCCGCGTAGACGGGATGCCGTATCGCCGCCTGCATGGACCGTTGCGCGACCCAGGCGGCGACAAGCTGGTGAATCGCCCCGACATCCTGATAAAGCGCAAGACGCGACGCGGAATTGGCCGCCATGTCGCTCTGCAACTGCTCGGCGCCCGTTGCCGATCCGGCCAATTGGGAATGTCGCGGCACCAGAGACGATAATGCGGTCGATCGCATCAAACTGACGGCGAGTGCCGCAACCTGTTCACCCTGAGCCGCAGCCATGCGGGCGGACAGACGGCTCGCCATCTGCGTAACGGTGGAGGAACGTCCGGCGGGTTCGAATAGGGATTGCTTGATTCCCGCCAGCGCCTGAACGGGATTGGTCGGCAGGCCACGTTGAACCGCAGTGACTTCATTCGATAACGTCGCCGCAAAACTCGATAATTGCGGGCTCATCGTCGTCGCTGCCGCCCTCGTATCGCCGATCGATTGCCCCATCTGGGTCGCGGTTCGGGCGATTTGAGCGTCCAGCCCCACCGACTCGCCCAAATCTTCCACATCCGCCAGAAGCTTGGGCACCCGCATTGCGTCAAACACCGGGCACGGCGACGGACAGCACAGAGGACTGATCGGATCGGCGCAAAACTGGGCCGGAGCCGGCGATGCCAACGCTCCGAGTAGCAGAGCCGATCTCCAACGGAATGCCTTCATCACGGCGCTCCACTACCGCTTTGAGACAGGGACGTCTGTGAGGACGTCGCCTGCATGTCGCTGTCGGCCATCTGGCTGGTGCTCTGGACGGCCAGAAGTGCCGCCAGCAAAGCTTGGATCTCGGCCATTTCGTCGTGCACGGCGAGCATAACCGCGGTATTGGCCGCGACATCGTCCCGCAGGGTCTGGGCCGAGGAGACCTGGTTGGCGAGCGTCTGTGTCTGGTTCGACATCGTGCTGACCTGCTGACGTGCCGTGAGCGCAAGCGCGTATCCACCAGCCGCCGCTTCGCCCGCCACCATCGACCGGGCTTGACGACCCAATCCCTGGGCCGTCGTGGTGGCCGTGGACGAGGTCGTGAGAGCGGCATTGACCCATTGCTGGGCCGTAGAGAAGGATGAGAAGTCCGGCGTCTGGCTCAAGGTGCCGGACAGACCTTTCTGTTGCTGGATCTGACTGAACACCGATTGCAGCTGAGACCCCGCATTGAGACCTGACAAGCTCGACGATATCGTTGAGCTGAACTGGTCTAGGCCGCTCTGCGAGAGAACTTGCGGCAGGGCGATCGACAGAGCGCCATTCTGCCCGACGGCCTTAGCCAGGCCCTGCGCCGTATTGGCCAGACTCTGAAGCTGTTGAAGCTGCTGCTGCAGCATCTGAAGATTCTGCTGCGCGGCCGCGATCGCCGACGCGTCGACGACAGGAACGCCTTGCGCCTTCCCTGGCGAGGAAACCCCAAGGCCAGCCAACACCAGCAGAGGGAGCAGCAAACGAGCGGTCCTACCGAGCTGTGACATAGTGATCCACCCAATCGTCGCCAAATCGACGCTGCAGCTCCGTGGCGAAAGCGACGGATTCCCGCCCCGACGCAAAAATTCGAAGATAGGGGCCAAGAGGCGAAAGATCGGTGTCGAGTACGACGGACTCGCCGGTCGACCGCTTGACCAGGACCGATCTCTTGAGCCGGCGGGAGATCGGCAGGTCACCTTTGACATAGGCCCATTCGGAGTCGGTCAGAGACCAGTCGGCATAGTCCTCGGGTTTAGCCTGAGGATTGGGGAAGAAGAACATCGTTTGGCACTGGCCGCGAATCGCCTCGCTCATTCCCGTTTGGGCGATGGCCTCCGGGCGTTGAAAAGCGGATATGACCGCGGCCCCGCGCTTCCGGTACTCCTGCAGCATGGTCAGGTAGTAGGTGCGAAATTGCGGGTTTCGCAGCATCGGTTCGGTTTCGTCGATGAAGATGAAGGCCGGCGCGTTGGCTTCGCCGATCGTCGCCTGAATGCGGTGCATCAGATAGGACAGAGTCGCCTGGGTCAGCAGCTCATCCTTGAAGATATCCGTCATGTCGAAGGTCACCAGGCGGCTCGACCGCATATCGAGCGTATCGCGCGGTGAATTGAACATGGTTCCGTAGGCCGAGGGATCGACCCATTTCAGCAGCTCTCGCTTCAAAGGCTGGGCGGCGCTGAAACAAGGTTCGTATAAAACCTCCAGCGAGCGCCGATCGACGGGAATGGTGCTGTCGAACAGCGACTGAACCGCCAGCGATATCTCCTCGAGCGAATCAGCGTCCTCACACCCCGAGATCGCGCGCAGCCAAAGGCGCAGAAACGAGCGGTTCTCCGGAGTATCGGCGCACTGGAAGGGGTTCAGTCCGCACTGATCACGGCCCTCCGCCCCCGGCGTGAGACTGACATAGCGTCCACCGACCGCATTGGTGAAGACATAGGCGCCCTGATAGCGGTCGAAGATGTAGACCCGCAATTTCTGGTGCCTGAGCGCCATGCCGGCCAGGAAACTCATCACCGTGGTCTTGCCGCTGCCCGTCGGCCCGATGCAAACCGCGTGCGCTACCGCGTCCTTCTCCGCCGAGACATGAAGCTGAAAAGAATAGCTCGTCCCCCCGAGAGTCCGGAACAGGGCGAGCGGCCCGTCCCCCCAGTCGCATTTCGGCAAACCGGGAGGGGACCGGTCGAGCGTCATGTTGCAGGCGATGTTCGACGAGAAGAAGCGATAGCTGCGCGGCCAAGGCTGATAACCGGGAAATTGCGAGAACCAGCTGGCTTGAGCGGCGACGCCTTCACGCACCGAACTGGCGCCATAGGCCGAGAAGATCTTGCGTATCTCTCCATCGAGCTCGGAGATCTTCTCCGGACTGTCGCCGATGACGAAGATGACGAAGGAGTAGTTGGCGAGCGAGGCCCGATTCTCGTCGAGGCCTTCGATGATCTCCATCGCCGAGTCATATTGCACGTTGGCAGCGTCACTAAAGCGCGTGACACGGCTCATGCGCCCCTCCTGCGCGACTTTCAGGGCGGCGATGGCCTTGGTCCAGGGCTCGACGAGATTCATGATCACGAACTCGCCGTCGAGAGTAGATAGGTCCGCCAGCAATTGTTCGTCGACATAGTCGCCGAAGCGACGGACCCCGATCGCGGCGACAAAGCGCTCTTGATCGCCGCGCTGGAACCGGATCAACCCCTGTTCGCCGGTAAATTCGACGCAATCCGTGGCAATAGCCTCGGAAACCTCCGTTTCCTTGACCCTCGCCCGGGGGCGCGAGATCGGACTGGCGAGAAACCCCCACAACGCCAGCAGATTATCATCCCCTTCGGCATCTTCGCTCATGACGCGCGGCTGATAGGGTGCCAGCATATGGAGCGTGGCATCGACGGATTCCTGAAGGCGGGTTCGCGCCGCACGCCCTTTGCCGCCGGTCGAAAGCACGATTACCTGACGATGATGGTAGGTGGTTTGAAAGGACGCGTTCCAGGCCTTCGCCATATCCTTCAGCAGCGGATTGTCGAACGCGTCGTCACGCCGCAAAGCCACCCGCTCACGCAAAAGCATGCTGCGAATGGTGACCCCGAGTTCGGCGATGGAATCGAGCCAATTCTTCCGCAGGCGGAACAGAGCATCGCGTTCCGCCAGACTGAGGAAGGTGATATCCCGCCCCTCGACCAATACGCATTGGGCCAACGTGCCATCCCGGCAGACCAATGTCTTGCGATCGGGCATCAGACGGTCAAACGGCAGATGATCCGCAAGGCGCGTGTCGCGCGGCGGCGGCAGCACGAAACGGGCGACAGCCGGCACCGAGAGTGCCGTGAAAGCGCCCCCGCCCAGCAGCATCCCCATGACACTGAGTCCGGCCCGCACCGGCGAGACACCCTTGGTGAGCATCGCCAGCGTATTCTGCGATATTTCCACGGCCACAGTGGGTTCAAGGGACATATTTGTTCCCCGTTACCGGAAGAAGGTTGACGGTCTTTCTACGCGACACCATCCAGGCCGAAATCAAACCGGAAATATGAGGGTCACGGGCGGCATAGCCGGCAATCAGCACGTGCCCGACCAGCAAGGTGGCGAAGAAGGGCAGCGGGTTGACGTTGAACCCCATGATTCCGAACAGCATCGCGGTGATGTTGATCAGGACGTTGCCCGCCGCGGGCATCAGCGGCGCCCAGAAAACCTGGGGCGGCTCGGCGACGACACGGAGCACCAGCGTTCTCACGATCAATTGCTCGGCGCCGTCAGGCCGAAATAGGTGATCACCTGACTGACGAATGCCACCAGAGCCAGCCCCCCCAGCAGACTGACCGCCCAGCTCCACTTGAAGTGGCCGAAAAAAGCCGAGGCGGCGAGACCGAGCACGCCGAGCGCGCCCACCACCATCAGGATGTTGCGGACGTTGGTGAATATGTCGCTGGTCTTGCTCTGGATCGAGCTGAATACGGTGGCGCTGGAAGTGTCGGCCCAGGCAGGTGCCCCGAGAACGGTCGTCGAGACCGCTATCAGCAGGAAAAGCAGCGCGAAACGAGCCGAAATACCCGAATTTCCCTCAAGATCGAACATCGCAAGTGGTTCCCCAGCAGTGAGTTTCCATTTTATATCCAATTTGGAAACATTCGTCTACAGATAAAGAAGAGGAAGCTCGCAGGCGGGTTCGGCAGAACCGGCAAAGCCCTTGACGAAGAAGGGATCTCGGCGGATTCTTGCGGCCACAAATTCCACCCTGTTTACTGAGCCGCCTGCGCTTCGATGATTCGGCAAGAATGACCCTGCACGACCAACCCAACCGCATTCGCGAATGGCGCACCCGGCGCCGGATGTCGCTTGCCGAGTTGGGTGAGACGGTGGGGTTGAGCCGTTCCGAGATCAGTAAACTGGAAAATGGCAGCCGGCGCGTGCGCGCCGAACATTTGGTGATCCTCGCCAAGGCGCTGAAAGTGCCGACGGAAGAGCTGATGGACCGCGACACCGTGCGCGAAATGCTGGGCGAGATCCCCCAGCCGGCTCCTGCCCCGGCGCCCTCCGTCCCCGCCTTGCCGGTGCGCCAGTCGCGCCGCCAGGGCGGCATGGTGGTCGTGCCGGAACAAGAAACACCCGGCATGACGATCGAGGCTCCGCCGCAATTGGCCAATGTGCCGGGCGCCTATGCCTTCTATATGCCTGATACCACCTACGAACCACGCGTGCCGGTCGGCGCCCTGCTGATGGTCAACACCGTGCTGCCGCCGCGCGCCGGCGACATGGCGGTGGTGCATATGGACGGGGGAGCCGAGCCCTTTCTGGCCGCCATCGAGCGGCAGGGAGACAGGCTGGTCGCGGTGGCCAACAAGGATACGGCGCCGGTGGATCTCAACGGTCCGCACGTAGCGCGGACACACCGTATTACCGGGATCTGGTTCGCCTGATTAGAGACAGCAGGCAAGCCATCCAGACCGATCGCTATTGCGCAAGCTTGACCACCCGCCGACTCAGTGTGTAACATACACACATGAAGAGCGCCGATCTCATTCGCGACCTCGAAAAGGCTGGATGGACGCTCAACCGAGTCCGCGGATCACACCACATCTTCCTTCACCCGGAAAAGTCGGGGATCATAGTGGTGCCTCATCCCAAAAAGGACTTAGGTACCGGCTTGGTGGCCGCCATCAGAAAGCAGGCAGGACTATGATCCGTTATCCCGTATTGATCGAAGACGGAACCACGGACACAGCGTTTGGAGTGGTCGTCCCGGATTTGCCGGGCTGTTTTTCGGCCGGCGATACGCTCGACGAGGCAATGGACAATGTCCGGGAAGCGATCGCGGGCTGGGTCGATGCCAAACTGGACGCCGGCGAAGCCATTCCCATTCCTTCGCCCCTCGCGTTGGTGCGGGACCTTCCGGGGTATCGTGATTGGACGGTGGGGCTGGTCGAACTCGACGAAGACATATTTGACGACACGATCGAACGCGTGAACGTCACACTGCCCAAGCGAGTTCTTCGGCGCCTCGACGATATGGCGGCAAAAAAAGGCCAGAGCCGCGGCGGATTTATCGCCGATCTGACGCGGTCGACGACACCCTAACGCCCCTGCCGGCGGCGCCAGCCGGCCGGCGTCTCCCCGACCATCCGGCTGAACACCCGCGTGAAATGGCTTTGATCGGCGAAGCCGCAGGACAGCGCGATCTCGGCGAGCGGCTGGTCGCCCTCCTCCAGCAGCCGCTTAGCCTGATCGATGCGGCATCGCTGGCGCCAGCGATGCGGCGTGGTGCCGGCGGAGAGGCGGAAGGCCTTGGCGAAATGGCCGCGCGACAGGCCGCACTGCTCCGCCACCTCGGCGAGCGAAATATCGCGCTCATAGGCGGCGGCCAGCACCTCCTTGGCGCGGCCCAGCTGATAGGGCGACAGCCCGCCCTTGAACAAACCGCCCCGCTCCCCCTCGGCGCCGCCATAGCGCCACATCAGATGGTCGATCAGCGCCCCGACCACATGGTCGACGAACAGCGCGCTGGACTCGGCCGGCCTCGCCAAAGCCGGCAACAAGGCTGCGGAGAGGTGGCGGACCACCGGGTCGACGAGGCCCGGCTCGCAGGAGAGCGATGAAACGCGGCGCAGGCCGGCCTGCTCGACAGCCTCATCCAGCGAGTCGCGCGGAATATAATAGACGATGCTCTGGTGGGTGTGGGTGATGCGGGCCGAGAATTCATCGGTCAGATTGACGATGCGCATCGACCCGGCTTCATACCCCTGGGCGATCTTGGGGCGGCCGCGGCTCAGCAATTCATGATGCGGCACGTCGGTCAGATAATGGGCCAGGATGAAGGTGTCCTCGGCCGGAACGCGCGGCGACAGGCCAAGTTGGGCCTGCCCCACCGACAGACGGCTGACGGCGATGCGCGAGGAGAGAAGCCGCCGCGTCCGCAGGGCGGGCGGGGCGGCGATCCCCAGACTGTGGGCGATCACGTCACCGTAAGAGCGTGAAGCGGTCATGGGGCAGAGCTTAACGCATGAAACGTCAAAAAAAACGACTAATCGTCAAGACGTTAACACGGCCCAGCCGCAGGATCGCGTCCTCACGCCACCACCGCCGAAGAGGGATAAACCATGGCACCAAAGGCTAGCCCGGTCCCGGGATCAAAACTGATCTCGCCCCAGGACCACACGCTGATCCTGATCGATTTCCAATCGCAAATGTCGTTCGCCACCAAGTCGATCGACGCCGTCAATCTGCGCACCAACGCCGCCCTGATCAGCCAGGCCGCCGCCGGCTTCGGCGTCTCCTCCATCCTGACCACGGTCGCCGAGAAGAGCTTCTCCGGCCCGATGTTCTCGGAGATCACCGAGGCGTTCCCCGGCCAGAAGCTGTTCGACCGCACCTCCATGAATACCTGGGAGGACAAGGCCGTCATCGACGAAGTCAACCGCATCGGCAAGAAGCGCCTGGTGCTGGCGGGCCTGTGGACCTCGGTCTGCATCGTCGGCCC
>OVEP011218269.1_pt1 | contig 15485 bp, 12 predicted proteins | sample 1779801 | NCBI WGS metagenome assembly OVEP01 (sample SAMEA3914791, study PRJEB12502) | metagenome | biome: forest; material: soil | place: Canada | collected 2011-07-03 | depth 0.1 m
GTCACCGGTGCGGTACATCCGCGACCCGGGGGCTCCGTCCGGGTCCGGGACGAAGGCGGCGGCGGTGGGGCCTGGGCGGTTCCAGTAGCCGCGGGCCAGGCCGGGCCCGCCGACGTAGAGTTCGCCCGCCGCGCCCGGTTCGACCGGTCGCAGGTCGCCGTCCAGCAGCTGGACGCTGGTGTTCCAGGCCGGGCGGCCGATCGGCAGCGGGCCGGCCGGGAGCGGGCTGCCGGGCTCCACCCGGTACTGCGTGCAGGCGACCACCACCTCGCTGGGGCCGTAGCTGTTGACCACGGCCGTGCCCGGGTACCGGGACCGCCAGCCGGCCAGGGCCTCCGCGGTCAGCTGCTCGCCGCCGAGCATGAGCACCCCACTGGGTGCGAACTCGGCTCCGAGGTCCAGCAGTTGGGGGAGCAGGCTGGGCGTGCCCTTGAGGAAGGTCGGCGGGTGCTCCAGCAGCTTGGCGCGGGTCCGCGGGTCGTTCTCCAGATCGGCGAGCAGGATCAGCCCGCCGGAGACCAGCGGTCCGAAGAGGGCGGTCGCGGTGCCGTCGAAGGAGACCGAGCCGTGGAACGGCACGCTCCCGGCGAGGTCCTGGTTGAGGTGGAGGGTCCACTGGAGGTAGGCGGCCGCGGCGTGGTGCTCGACGACCACGCCCTTGGGCGTCCCGGTCGAGCCCGAGGTGTAGATGAGGTAGGCCGGGTGCCCCGGGGACAGCGGTGCGACCCGGTCGGTGTCGGCGAGGTCGTCGGGTGACTGGGCGGCGCATGCCGCGAGCTGCTCGGGGGCGTCCAGCCGCAGGACCGGCCGGTCCCAGGACCGGCCCCGGGACGTCCCGGTGTCGGTGATCAGGCAGGCCGGCCGGGTGTCGTCGAGGATCAGCTCGATCCGCCGGGCCAGGTGCCCGGGGTCGAGCGGGACATAGGCCGCACCGCACTTGAGGACCGCCAGCAGCGCGGTGAGCAGGTCGTGGTCGCGGGGCAGCAGCACCGCGACCCGGTCCTCGGGGCCGATGCCCCGGCCGGCCAGCAGCCGGGCGAGCCGGTTCGCCCGGGCGTTGAGCTCCGCGTACGAGCGGGTGGTCGCTCCGCAGACCGCGGCCGGGGCGTGCGGGGTGCGGGCGGCCTGGTCCTCGAACATGGACACGAGGGTGGTCGGCGGCCCGGGCACGGTGGTTCCCTGCGCGAGAGCCAGGAGATCGAACGCGTACGGAGTGCGGGCAGTGCGGGGGAATTCGTCCACGGAGCTGTCCGACTCCAGGCTTGATGCAGGCATGACACCTTCCGAACAGATAGGGCCGAGGGCTTTCTCCGATCACCGGGGCGGGGCCGCCGGTCTGGGCGGCCCGGCCCGGGTGATGTGCGCGGTGCGGAGCGGTGAGCGGGTCAGCGGACGCTGAGCGGACGCATGTCCGTCCACTGCTCTTCGATGCGGGCGAGGCACTCGGCCCTGGTGGCCGGCGCTCCGATGGCGTCCCAGCCGTTGGGCAGCTCGCGGTCCGAGCGCCACACGGAGTACTGCTCCTCGTGGTTGACGACCACCAGGTAGGTCTGCAGGTCCTCGGTCTCGTCAGTCATTGCTTTTTGTTCCTCTCCCAAGAGCGGTCGGGTGCTGTGAAGATGACCTGGGAGGCAGCCGGTGGTCGGGTGGGGTCGCTGATGTCGGTCGAGGTGCCGTTCACCCCTGCCCGTTGGCCGCTTCCCGGCCGGGGGCCCTGCGGCCTCCGGGTCGGTTCGTCGTGATGACGATGTTCCACACCGCCGATATACGCCGGATCGCCGAGCCCTGGGCGGGCCGGGCGGAGCGGGAGAGGAGTCGGCGATCGGGCGTGTATCAGCGTGAGATCGGCCGCGAGAAGACTGTTGCTCGAACCCAGCCCCCCGAGTGAACGGACACTCTGATGAAGCGATCGACACAGTCACTGGTGCTGCGTGCTGCTGCGACCCTGGCCGCCGCCGGGTGCGCCTCCGTCCTGGCCCTCACGGTCCCGGCGGCCCCGGTCCACCTCGGCGCCCCGACGCCGGCCGGGTCGGTGAGCGTGCGGGCCGACGGGTCGGCCCCGGTGGCGTCCCCCTCGCCGACGCCGACGTCGTCGGCGGGGGTCAACCCCGACGAGTGGAACAGCAAGGGCTGAGGCGCGGAGGCACTTCCGGTCATTCAGTCGTTCGCCGGCTCCAGAGCCAGTTCGAGGTCGGCGACCAGGGTTCCCGCCTGAACGGCGTCCGGGAGCCCGAGCCCGGTGAACACGGCGCGTGCCTGCACCGCCCGGGCCAGAGCGGACCGCAGCTCGCCCAGGTCGGCGAGGACATGGCCGAGCACGACCAGCGCGTGGCCGCGTTCGCGTTCCGCGCCCAACTCCTCGCAGAGGTCCAGTGCCTGCCGCGCCTCCGACAGCGCCTCGACCGACCTGCCCGTCTTCCGCAGGGAGTCCGCGAGGCGGAGCCTCGCCTGTGCCTCCTGGCCCCGGATGCCCTCGGCCTCGCAGAGCGCCAGGCAGATCAGGTAGCTCGCGGCGGCGTCGTCGTAGCGCTCCAACTCATGCAGGGCCAGGCCGCGGACGTAGTGCGCGTAGGCGATGCCGTGATGGTCCGCGACCGCCCGCAGCGCGACCAGGGCCTCGTCGCAGGCCCGCAGTGCCTCCTCGGCCCTCCCGCTGCGAAGACGGGCCTGCGCGGCGTTGAGGACGGTCGTCAGCTCGCCCGAGTGATGGCCCAACTCCCGCGCGAGCAGCGTCCCCTGGTCGTAGTGGCGGACAGCGTCGGGGTAGTTCTGCTGGAGCTGGGCGATCAGCCCCTGATCGTTCAGGGTCTGCTGGAGGATGACCCGGTCGTCCGCGCGCAGGCAGGCCTCGGTCGCCAGCCGGATGTGCAGCTCCGCCTCCGCCAGCCGGGTGTTCTGCAGAGCGGCGTTGCCGCAGACGAACCGGGCCCGGCCCTCGGCGCGGTCGTCGCCCCGCAGGGCCGCCGTCTCCGCCACCATCCGTGCGGCCTCGGCCAGTTGGCCGTAGGGAATGCCCTTGCCGTACGGGCTCAGGGAGATCAGCAGGTCGGTCGCCGTGCGCAGCAGCCGGCCCTCGGGCCCGGGCGGGCTCTGGGTGGCCAGGGTCACCGCGTTGGTGATGCAGTCGAACTCGGTCGCCACCCAGGCGCGTGCCTCCGACAGCGAGGCGAGCTGCGGACCCGCCGCGGGGCTGCGGACCAGGAAGACGCCGACCGGGTCGCCCGGAACCATGTGCCCGAAGGCGGTGGAACCCCCGGCGAGCAGGTGGTCGAGCAGCCGGCCCAGCGCCGCGCCGCGCTCGTCGTCGTCCTCGGAGGGCGGGGGAGCCGGGAGCTGCAGCGCGAACGAGCGGACCAGGTCGTGGAACCGGTACCGGCCGGGCAGCGGCGCCTCCAGCATGGCGGCGTCCACCAGCGCTTCCAGCAGGTCCTCGGCATCCTCCTCGGCGAGATCGAGGGCCGCCGCGGCGGCGGCCAGCCCGACGCCGGTCCGGGCCGTGGGCGCGAGCAGCCGGAACGCCCTGGCCTGGCCGTCCGTCAGCTGCCGGTAGCCGAGTTCGAAGGCAGCGGCCACCGCCAGGTCCCCGGCCCGCAGTTCACCGATGCGACGGCGCTGGTCGGCCAGCCGCCGGGTCATCGTCTCGACCTGCCACTGCGGGCGGGCGGCCAGCCGCGCGGCCACGATCCGGACGGCCAGCGGAAGATGCCCGCAGGCGGTGACCAGTTCGGTGGCGGCCCGCTCGTCGGTGGCGCGCTCCCCGCCGACGATCGAGCGCAGCAGGCCGATGGCCTCGTCGGTCGTGAAGACGCCCAGATCGGCCTGGGCGGAGGTGGGCAGTCCGGCCAGCCGGGCCCGGCTGGTGACGATCACCGCGCAGTCGGCCGACCCCGGCAGCAGCGGTCTGACCTGCGCCGGATCCCGGGCGTTGTCGAGCAGCAGCAGGATCCGCCGCCCGTCGAGCATGGAGCGGAAGAGCCGCGCGCGGTCCTCGGTGGCGTTGGGGAGGGCGTGCCCGGGAACCCCCAGCGTGGTGAGCAGGCTGCCCAGGACCGTCCTCGGCTCGGCGGGCTCCAGGCCGTTGCCGCCCAGGTCGGCGTACAGCTGCCCGTCGGTGAACTGCGGCTTGGCCAGATGGGCGACCCGCAGCGCCAGCGTGGTCTTCCCGATGCCGCCCATGCCCGCGACGGACACCACCGGCAGCGAGGTCCTGGTGGTGCTGGTGAGCACCCGGCACAGGTCGACCACTTCGGCCGCGCGTCCGGTGAAATCAGCCGTGTCCGCCGGAAGTTGGGCGGGACGGGAGACCAGGTGGGGTCTGCCGCCGCTGCCGGGCGGTTCCTCCGGGTCCGCTCCGGCCGGTGCGGACGGTTCGTCCGGACGGGCCTCCTGCGGCGACGGGTCCGCCTCAGGACCCGGCTGGACCTGCTGGTACCCCTGCCCCTGGGGGGCGGCGCTGAGCAGCGGGTCGCCGGCCAGGATGCGGGCGTGGAGCGCACCCAGCTCCGGTCCGGGATCGACGCCCAGCTCCTCGGCCAGGACGTGCCGCGCCCGGGTGAACACCGCCAGCGCGTCGGCCTGGCGGCCGGAGGAGTACAGCGCCCGCATCAGGAATCCGTAGGGTCTTTCCTGCAGCGGGTGTTCGGCTATGAACGCGGTCAGCTCGGGGATGACGGCCGAGTTCCGCCCCAGCCGGAGATTGTGGTCGAAACGCTCCTCCAGCAGACCCCGCCGAAGTTCGCTGAGCCGTGAACGCTGCTGCTCCGCGTAGGGGCCGGGAACACCCGACAGGGGCTCGCCCTGCCACAGTCCCAGGGCCTCGCCGAGCAGCCGGCTGCAGTCGTCGTCCCGGCCCTGTGCGCGGGCCCGCGCGGCGTCGGCGCCCAGCTTCTCCGCGTAGTTCGCGTCCACCGAGTCCGGCGGAACCACCAATTGGTACCCGTCGTGCAGCGAAATGAGTATTCTGGGATCGGCCCGGTCGACCTCCAGGGTCTGGCGCAGGCGCCACGCATAGGTGCGCAGGCTCGACAGCGCGGAGTCCGGGGAGGCGTCGCCCCAGATCGCCGTGATGAGTTCGTGCGCCGAGGCCGATCGTCCGGGACGGAGCAGCAGGGCCACCAGAAGCGCCTGCAGCTGTGGCGACCGGCACGCGAGAACGCTCTCGCCCCGATGGATGCGCACGGCTCCGAGTACGGAGAATCTGATGTCCTCCACCATGTCCCCTTCCCCCCACCAACGTTGACCGCGAGCCCCGGACGCCTGCGGGAACGGCGGCGTCTGGACGCGAACGGCAGCCGACCGAACGGGCCCTCGCGGGAGAGTCCTCCCGGCCCGGGTCAATTGCATGGCAAGCCATCTGAGCTGCGGCGCAGTCCGTCGGGCACCCCCCCAACTCTGACAATGTAGTGCACCGGCAACCTCGGCGGGAATATCCACAAGGAGGGAGAAAGGCAGATTTCCGGTCTTCCCGAAGGCGTCCGGATGTGCCATGATCGGGCCGCTGATGTGCCCGAGGATTCCGAGTACGTGGATCCCGCTTCCCGGTCCGGGTAGTTTCGCTGACGCCCTGACAAATGCGTGTGATTCCGCGCCGACACACATTCTCAGCGTTCCCCCGCGGTCGGTCCCGAGCCGGTCCGCTCCCGATCGGCGACCTCCGCGAGCGGCCCGGCCGCCGATGCCGAGGACTCCGCCCCGCTTCGCCCCGCCCGAGCCCGCGCGTCCGGGCCGGGTGACGCCTCCGCGCCGTGCCGCATGCCGCATCCCGTCGAAGGAGCCCCGCCATGAACGAGTTCCCGCAGGTCCGCACCGCCCACCCGCGCCGGTACCTGATGTGCCGCCCCACCTACTTCGAGGTGACCTACTCGATCAACCCGTGGATGGATCCCGCCAAGCCGGTGGACACCGGCCTCGCCGTCGCCCAGTGGGAGCAACTCCTCACCCTCCACCGGTCGCTGGGCCACCAGGTGGAGCTGATCGAACCGCTGCCCGGCTACCCCGACATGGTCTACGCGGCGAACGGCGCGACGGTGGTGGACGGCAGGGTGCTCGGGGTCAGGTTCCGCAACGCGGAGCGCGCCGCCGAGGGCCCCGCCTATCTGGAATGGTTCCGGGCCCGGGGCTACCGGGAGCTGCGCGACCCGGTCCATGTGAACGAGGGCGAGGGCGACTTCCTCGCCACCGCCGGCCGGCTGCTGGCCGGGACCGGGTTCCGCAGCACTCCGGAGGCGCACGCGGAGGCCCAGGAGTTCTTCGGGCGCCCGGTGATCAGCCTGGAGCTGGTGGACCCGCGCTTCTACCACCTCGACACGGCCCTGACCGTGCTCGACGGCGACGAGATCATGTACTACCCGGAGGCCTTCTCCGCCGGGAGCCAGGCCGTGCTGCGGCGGCTCTTCCCGGACGCCGTCCTGGTCAGCGAGGCGGACGCGGAGGTGTTCGGCCTGAACGCGGTCAGCGACGGCCTCCATGTCATCCTGCCGGAGGCCGCCACCGGGGTGATGGGGCAGTTGCGTGAGCGCGGCTTCCGACCGATCGGCACCGACCTGTCCGAGCTGCTGAAGGGCGGCGGCAGCGCGAAGTGCTGCACCCTCGTCCTGCGGGACAGCTCCCCGGAGGGGGCTTATATCGCGGGGTGATCCAGCGGATATCCCGTCCGTGTTCCATGGACCAGAGGCTCACCGACAGCGGGGGCCCGAAGGAGGGAAGGCCATGGAGCTGCGATCGGACGCCTCCGCCGAGGACCCGCACGGCGGCGGTCGGCAGGGGATCACCCAGGCGGAGGCGCGGGCAGCCTTCATGCAGCGCATCAGTGGCGAGGCGGTGGACGCCGGGCAGCTCCTCGCCCGGGCGGACGGTGTGGCCCGAGCCGACACCGGTCTGCTGGGCGCGGTGCTCGGCGCGGTCGCCGGGCGCGGCGGGCCGGGCGCCGATGAGGACCGCACGGCCGCCGTCCTCACGGCCCTCGCCGCCTACGGCGCGCTCGCGGCCCACCGGCCGCGGAGCCCGTCCGCGGAGCGGTCCCCGGTCTGGGGGCTGGACCTGGCCACCGGATCGCTGCGCCGGATACCGCGCGAGGACGCCTTCGGCGCGCCGCCGCCACCCCGCCCCCCGTTCCGTCCCCCGGTGGGCGCGGCCGCCGGGCTCACCTGGATCTCCGCCGTGGAGTCCGGGCTGGCGCAGCACTGCGAGGCGCTGCTGGCGCCCCCCGCCCTCCCGGTGGTCGGTGCCGAGCGGGAGCCGCGACCGGCCGCACCGCGGGCTCCCCTCGGCCCGCCCCACTGGGCGCGCCCGCTGGAGGCGCTGCTGGCGCACGGCCGGGCACCGGTCGCGGTGCTGCTCGACCACGACCCGCGGGCGGTCGCGGTCCTTCCCTATCTTGTCCAGATCGTGCTGGTGGAGACCGCCGGCTGAACCGGCCCCGGGCCTTCAGCGGGCGACGTCGAGCAACTCCTCGAACCTGACCACCAGTTCGGCGGGCGAGGGGAGGGCGGCGATCTCCTCCCTGGTGGAGACGGCGGCTGAGCGCAACTCGTCGTCCTGCAGCAGCCGTTCCAGCAGCTCGCGGTCGACGGCGTCGTCGGCGGCGCGCAGCGCGAAGCCCCGGGCCTCGGCCGCGTCCGCGTTGCCGAAGTGGTCGGCGCCCTGCGGCAGCAGGAGTTGCGGGACGCCCGCGACCGCCGCGGTCAGCATGGTGCCGGAGCCGCCGTGGTGCACGATCGCGTCGCTCACCGCGAGCAGTTCGGCCAGCGGCACCCACGGCAGCGCCCGGACGTTGGGCGGCAGCGGACCCAGCGCGGCCAGGTCCGTTCCACCCAGCGCCAGCAGGAACTCGGCGTCCACAGAAGCAGCATGATCGATCGTCAGTTTCACGGAGCGGACGCCGTCGTACTCGGTCAGCACGGTGCCGAGGGTGACCGCCACCCGGGGCCGCGCCGCCCGGCCGAAGAACTCGACCGGAACCGCCCCGCCGCCGTTGTACGGGACGTAGCGCATCCGCCAGCCGGTGCCGTCGCCGCCCAGCGACGCCGGCACCACGTCCAGCACGGTGCTCCTCCCGGCGTCGGCGCGCCCGGTGGACACGCCGTGCGCGCGGTACTCCGGGGCCAGGTGCTCGACCAGCCGGTCCACCATCCACTGGCCGGACGAGACCCCGAAGTTGTGCACCACCGACGGGATCTTCAGCTTCCGCGCGACCAGCGGCGCCGCCCCCTGGAACGCCGCGTGCACGATCACGTCGGGCTGCCAGGCCGAGGCCAGCTCGACCAGGCGGGGCAGGGTCGACCGCGAGTGCTCGGCGAAGCCGACCGCGGCCACCTGGAACGTCTCCTCCTGCGACCGGCCCTCGCCCCGGTAACTGCCGCTCCGTCCGGCCCGTTCGAACGCGTCGAACAGGGTGGTGCCGTCGCCCACGTCGACCACCGGCAGCCCGGTGTTGTGCAGCAGGCCGACCGGCGTGGCGCCGGCGAAGACGACCTCGTGGCCGGCCGCCCGCAGCGCCTGGGCGGTGGACACCATCGGGAACAGATGGCCCGCCGAGCCGGGGCCGCTGAAGAGAACGCGCATGTGCTGGCTCCCTGTTGGGGTACGGAGTTGATGTATCGGCACCCATTGAAAGGGGCATCCGGACACTCCGGCTCCGCAACCCGGACAACTGGCTCGATCCCCGCGTCCCTCCCCGGGCAATGGCCGGATTCCACCGGGGGAAATCCGACGTGAGCGGTGCCGCCCCCGGACCCGTCGGCTGCGAACAGGTCAGGAAATTCACAGGTCCGGGAATTCATCCGTAGCCGGTCCGCGCTTTCCCGGACGCACGACTCGTGTCCGAACATCCTCCGCCGGAGTATTTCATCGCTCACCGGCGGCAGGAGCCGGGCGTCAGGCCGGGGGCCGGGTGAGTCTGGCGGAAACGGCGTCGAGGACCCACTCCAGGCCGGTCGCGAAGGATGCCTCCGCGTCCACGTCCGTGCCGTCGTGCACGGCCTTGGCCAGGGCCGGGAAGCGGCCCGTGGCCAGCATTCCGGTCACGTGCGCGCCGGAGGCGCGCTGCCAGTCGCGCTCGGACAGGCCCGTGGCGCGCTCGGCCCGCAGGTGCGTGATCTCGCGCCTGACGGCGCCGGTGACGTAGGCGCTGACGGTCTCCGCGGCGCGCATGACGGTGTCGATGTCGGTGCGGCCGTCCAGGGCGGCCAGCTTGGCCTCGGTCACGGCGAGGCCGTTCGGACCCAGGGTGGGGCGGCCGCCGAGCAGGTCGGCCAGCCATTCGTGACGCAGGGCGGCCCGCCTGGTGCGGTGGGCGAGGACGCGCAGCGCCTCCCGCCAGTCACCGGGGCGCTCCTCGGGGAGGATCTCGGCGTGGACCTCGTCCACCATGAGGTCGAACAGCTCCTGCTTGGTGGAGATGTATCCGTACAGCCGCATCGGGCCGGCGTCCAGCCGGGCGGCGACCTTGCGCAAGGACACCGACTCCAGCCCGCCCTCGTCGGCCAGTGCGACGGCGGCGGCGACGATCCGCTCCCGGTCGAGCGGCACCGGGCGGGCCGGCGGCTCCGGCCGCTCCCACACAGTCATGGTCACACCGTTCTGTTGCGATGCATCGGCTTCGGGAAATACAGTGTATCGCCATGAGACATCGTATCGCCGTGGTCGGCGGCGGCCCGGCCGGCCTCACCTTCGCCCGTGTCCTGCACGGCCGAGGCCACGCCGTCGCTGTCCTCGAACGCGAGCCCGGACCCGACGCCCGCCCCCCGGGCGGCACGCTGGACCTGCACGAAGGGCTGGGCCAGCTCGCGCTGGAGAAGGCGGGGCTGCTGGCGGAGTTCCAGGCGCTGTCCCGCCCCGAGGGGCAGGCCATGCGCATCCTGGCCCCGGACGGGAGCGTGCTGCGCGACTGGCGCCCCGGTCCGGACGAGCTGGCCAATCCCGAGATCGACCGCGGGCAACTGCGTGACCTGCTGCTCGGTCCGCTCGACGTGCGGTGGGGCCGGGGTGTGACGCGGGTGGTGCCGGGGGCCCGGGACGGCGTACTGGTCCACTTCGAGGACGGGCGGCAGGAGGCGTTCGACCTCGTGGTCGGCGCGGACGGCGCCTGGTCCCGGACCCGCCCGGCGGTCTCGCCGGTGACGCCGCACTACACCGGCGTCACCTCGGTCGAGACCTCCCTCGACGACGTCGACACCCGCCACCCCGACCTGGCCCGGCTGATCGGCGACGGGTCGGTGGCTGTGTACGGCGTCAACCGGTCCCTCGTCGCCCAGCGCAACAGCGGCGGCCACGTCAAGGTGAACGCCAAGTTCCGGGCGCCGCTGGACTGGCACGCGCAGCTGGACCTGACCGACGTCGAGGCCGTGCGAGCGAGCCTGCTGGCCCTGTTCGACGGCTGGGCCGCTCCGGTCCGCGGGCTCCTCCGGCGCGGCACCGCCTTCGTCCACCGCCCCCTGTACGTCCTGCCGGTGTCCCACAGCTGGACCCATGTCCCCGGGGTGACGCTGCTGGGCGACGCCGCCCATCTGATGCCCCCGCTGGGAGCGGGCGCGAACCTCGCGATGCTGGAGGGCGCCGAACTCGCCGAGTCCGTCGCCGCCGGCCCCGGAGACCTGGACCAGGCCGTCCGCGCCTTCGAGGAACGGATGTGGGCCCGGGCCGGCCGGTGGGCGAGGATGACGACGGCCGGTCTGGAGCGCCTGGTGAGCCCGGATCCCGCCGAAGCCCTCGCCGTCTTCGACCAGGTCCAGCCGTCCTGACCGCCGGGCGGTCAACCGGTCCGGGGCCGGTCCCGTTCCATGCCGAAGTGGGTGAGCAGGGCGGCGGCGATGCCGAGCACGCCGCACAGCGCCCAGACGCCGCTGCCGAACGCGGCCCAGGCGAGCACCCCCAGGGTCGGGCCGAGGGCCATGCCGAGGCCGAAGGTGGCCTGGTGGGCGGCGATGTAGCGGGCCTTGACCGGGGCCGGGAAGGTGGCCGGGTAGGTGAACAGGGTGGGTCCGCTGACCATCACCCCCAGGACGAAGACGACCGCGCAGACGATGAGCAGCGGGTCGGAGTGGGCGGATATCCCGTACCCGGCCGCGCCGAGCGCCATCAGCGCGGTGCCGACGGCCCCCACCGCGCTGGGCCGCAGTCGCTTCACCCAGCTGGTGATCTTCAGCTCGCAGGCGATCACCAGGACCGAGGAGACGGTGAGGATGGCGCTGTAGAGGCTCGCCGGGTGGTGGGCGGCGCGGATCTGCAGCGGAAGCGTGACCATCGACTGGACGTAGATGAAGGAGCCCAGCAGCACCGAGCCCAGGAACATCAGATAGCGTCCGTCGCGCAGCAGTTGGGCCCAGGCGGCGCGGCGCTGCCCGGTGGGCGCGGCCGGCTGCGGCTCGTCCGGATCGTCGACCGGGGGCCGCACCCGGGGGAGCAGGGACAGGGCCAGCACGGAGTAGGCCAGGGCGGTGGCGGCGTCCAGCCAGAACAGCAGGTTCCAGTCGACCAGGATCAGTCCGGCGGCGATCAGCGGACTCACCGCGGCGCCCAGGTTGAGCGCGATCCGCATCATCGAGAAGCCCATGACCTGGTACTCCTGCGGCATCAGCTCGCTGAGCATCACCGCTGCGGCGGGCCGGTACGCCTGGGTGGCCAGGCCGGTGGCGGCCGCCACCAGCAGCAGCACGGCGAACATCGAGGGGTTGCTCAGCCAGGGGATCAGCCCCACCAGTGCCCCGGACGCCGCCATCGCGCCGCCGATGGTGGCGCGGGGGCCGATCCGCTGGACCAGCTCCCCGCCGAGCAGGGTGCCGAGCACCGCGCCGGCGCTGTATCCGGTCAACGCCAGCCCGGCATGGGTGTAGGACTGGCCGCGCGCGGTCAGGTAGAGCACCAGGAAGGTCTGCACGAACGCGCCCAGCTGGTTGACGAACACTCCGCTGAGCAGGTAGCGGATCGGCGCGGGGGTGGCCCGCAGCGTCGCCAGCACCCCGGTGGGGGCTGGTTTCTCCGGAGCGGTCTGGGCCTCGCTCAAGGTCACGGGTCCGTCCTCCTCGGTGGTCGGTTCAGTGCTCGCCGCCGACCCCGGCGAAGTCGGCTTTCCGGACCGGTCGGTGACGGACTGTCAGCTCTGTGGTCGGATCTCGATCCGCAGCTGGGCCAGGGCCTCGGTGGCGATCTTCATCGCCTCGCCGGAGGTGCTGCCGACGGCCATCACCGAGCCCGCCCGGTCCCAGGAGCTGCGCAACTCGCGGACGGTGTCGCCGGGGCGCAGTCCGACGGAGGTGTGCAGCACACCGGGCACCGACTCGGACTCCTCGACGCCGTCGACCGAGAGCACCACCCCGGGGTCGGCCAGCAGGAACCGGACAGCGGTCCCGCACTCGGCCGACTGCGGCAGCGGCGGCGGGGTCTCGCCGCGCATGATGGCGTAGTAGTGCTGCGGGAGCTGGATCGGGTAGGCGCGTTCGATCAGCATCGGGATGCCGTCGCCGGGGAACCGGCCCGCGCACTCGACCAGGTAGGGGACGCCCTCGCGGACGATCCACTCGCAGTGCACGATGCCGCTGCCGAAGCCGACCGCGCGCAGCACCGCGGCGGTCTGCTCGCGCAGCGCGGTCTCCAGCGGGGCGGGCAGCTCGGCCGGGACCAGGTGGCCGAGTTCGATCGGGCGCGGGCCGGGGTACAGCAGCTTCGCGGTGATGTTGGTGAACAGCGGCACACCCTCGCGGACCAGCATCTCGACGCTGAACTCGTCGCCCTGGACGTACTCCTCGACCAGCATCCGCAGCGCGATCTCCCGGTCCGGGACCAGGATCCCCTCGTCCTGGGCGACGCACTCGCCCCACGCCTGCTCCACCTCGTCCGGGGAGTGCAGGATCCTGGTTCCCAGCGAGGCCTGCCGGTTGGCCGGCTTGAGCACGACCGGGCCCGGGCGCCCGGCCATGAAGCGGAGCACGTCCTCGGGTGAACTCACGGCCTGGGAGAGCGGGTTGGGCACCCCGGCGGCCCGACTGACCCGCCGCAGCAGCTCCTTGTCGCGCAGGATCTGCGCCGCGCCGCTGCCCGCTCCGGGGAGGCCGTAGCGCTCGGCCAGCCGGGCCGCGAACGGAGTGGCGTACTCCACCAGCGGGATCACCGAGACCGGGTCGAGATCCGGATTGGTATTGAAGAACTCGTCGGCGGATGAGGGGAGTTGGTACTCCCAACCGACTAATTCGCGGAGCATCGGGACGCCTGCGACGGCCTCGGCGAGGTTGCGTTTGCGGATCACGTCGGGTTCGTCGACCAGGATCACCGAGCCGGGATCGAAGTCGGTCACCGTGGGAAGCACGTTCACAAAGCCCACGATGATCAGCGGACGTTCGGTCATGACTTTCCTCCAATCGGACTGTGCCCGGCCCCGGTCGGCGGGGCGGAACCAGTCGGGTCACTGCGGTGTCCCGCCGACCCGCGGCCGGTGCGGTGTCGTCAGCGGTGTCGAAGAGTTGACGGTGACCGTGCCGTGGCGGCGCCCCCCGGGGACCGTCGGTGCGGGTCGTGGCGAGGCACACGCCGGTGGCGATGCTACTACCATCGTGCCGCGCGGACCGGCCGAACAGGGGCGGACCCTGCCCGGTCCCGGCGGCGGCGCGCCGGGGTCAGACGCCCTGCGCGGAGCGGAAGAAGCGGTCCGGGTCGTAGCGGCGTTTGACCTCGGTCAGCCGCTCCAGGTTGGGGCCGTAGTAGGCCCGGCCGGACTGCTCCGGCCCCAGGTCGGGGTCGGCGAAGTTCAGGTAGGCCCCGGGGCCGGCGAACGCCCCTGCCTCCTGGTAGAGGTCGGCCAGCCAGCGCAGGTTGGCGTCGACCGTCTCCGCCGGGTCGTCGCTGCTCCAGGAGGTGTCCATGGAGATCAGGAACAGGGTGTCGCGGTGCGGGAAGGCGGTCGCGGTCACCGGGACCCGGTTGATCTCGCCGCCCCAGGTGAACAGCGCGAACCCGGCGCCGTCCGGGTTTCCGCTGCCGGGCCACTTGTCGACGGCCGCGAGCAGCGCCGCCACGCCCTCCGGCGGCAGCGGCTCGCTGACGGTACGGGTGCGCACCGCGAAGGGGTCGCCGACGGTGGTGTGGTGCAGGAAGTCCTTGGCCTCCCAGTAGCTCCGGTCCTCGATGTCGCAGCGCAGCGGCCGCGCCACCGCCAGCGCCGGGGCCAGCAGGGCGCGCAACTCCTCGGCCGGGCCCAGGTGCTGGCCGACCGCCGAGACCAGGCCCGGCCCGTGCGGGGGCCGGCTGACCCCGATCCGGGCGGCGAACGCGTCCGGGCTGTCCCGCATCACCCGCTGCATGGTGTCCAGGACCGCCTGGGCGTCCTCCCAGGGCCACAGCACCAGGCAGGTGGAGCTGGGCCGGGTGGGCACCGTCCGGAAGGTGAAGGAGGTGTTGACGCCGAAGTTGCCCCCGCCGCCGCCCCGGCAGGCCCAGAACAGGTCCGGGTGCTCGCGCTCGTTGCAGACCACGGTGCTGCCGTCGGCCAGGACCAGCTCGGTCTCGACCATGAAGTCGCAGGTCAGGCCGAGGGCGCGGGAGACCACGGCGACACCGCCGCCGAGCGCCAGGCCGGCCACCGAGACGTCGTCGGAGTTGCCCAGCGGCAGCGTCCGGTCGGCCGCCTCCAGTTCGGCGTAGAGCTTGCCCATCAGGGTGCCGCCGCCCGCCGTGAGCAGGCCCGTGGCCGGGTCGACCCGGACCTGGTCCAGCGCGCGCAGGTCCAGCACCAGCCCGGTCCCGGTCCCGTGGCCGGCGTAGCTGTGACCGCCGCCCCGGGGGACCAGCGGGACGCCGTGGCGGCGGGCCCAGCCGATCGCCGCGGCCACGTCGTCCGTTCCGGCCGCGGAGACCACCACCGCCGGGGTGGTCGCCGCGAAGCGCTTGTTGTAGGGGGCGCTCGCCCCGGTGAAGCCGGGCTCGCCCGGGCGGCGCACCGGGCCGGACACCAGGTGTTCCAGTTCCGAGAGTTGACTTTCAGTCAGATTCATCGGGGCGCACTTCCTCAAGATAGGAGATGCCCTGCTCGGCGTGGCCACCGTAGCGCTCCCACTCCTCGCGGAGCAGCAGCAGTCCGTCCTCGCCCGGGCTGGGGGTGTTCACGGTGTGGCCGCTGACCACCTCGCCGGTGGCCAGCACCAGCGAGTAGGCCAGACGCAGCGTGCCGTCCTCGGCGCAGGTGCCGTTGAGGGTGCCGCGGCGGACCGGGCCGCCGGTGAAGTCGGCCCAGACCAGGTCCGCCCGCTGGCGGTAGCGGACGACCACGCCGTCCCCGCCGCCGGCCTTGCGGAAGGCCCGGCCGTCGTAGTCGGTCCTCATGACACCGGCTCCGGGGTGTCCGCGTCGGTGTCCAGCAGCCCGGCGGGCATCTCCAGGGTGCTGCCGGGGTCCTTGGGCGCCAGCGGCTCGGCGTCCAGGACCACCAGGCCGACGGCGGTGTCCAGCCGGGCGGTGCACTCCTCGGGGCTGTCGGCGCGGCAGACCACGAACGAGTG
>OVEP010002646.1_pt2 | contig 15447 bp, 10 predicted proteins | sample 1779801 | NCBI WGS metagenome assembly OVEP01 (sample SAMEA3914791, study PRJEB12502) | metagenome | biome: forest; material: soil | place: Canada | collected 2011-07-03 | depth 0.1 m
TTCTGCGCCGGCTGGGATCTGGTCGCCGGGGCCGCGGGCGAGCCCCTCGATGCCGATTACGGCGCGGGCGGGTTCGGCGGCCTGCAGGAACTGCCCGGCCTCAACAAGCCGGTGATCGCCGCGGTGAACGGCATGGCGGTAGGAGGCGGTTTCGAGCTGGCCCTGTCGGCCGATCTCATCATCGCCGCCGATCATGCCCGCTTCGCCCTGCCCGAGATCAAGGCCGGAACCTTGGCGGAGGCCGCCACGGTCAAGCTGCCGAAGCGCATCCCCTATCACGTCGCGATGGAGATGCTGCTGCTCGGACGCTGGATGAGCGCCGAGGAAGCGAAGGCGAGGGGCATCGTGACCGAGATCGTGCCGGGCGCTTCGCTGATGGACGCGGCGCGCGCGATGGCGACGGTCCTGGCCGAAGGGCCGCCATTGGTCTTCGCCGCGATCAAGGAGGTGGTGCGCGAGTCCGAGACGATGTCGTTCCATCAGGCCATGAAGGGCATCGCCAGGCGCAGTTTCCCTACCGTCGCCAGGCTCTATACCAGCGAGGACCAGAAGGAGGGGGCGAAAGCCTTCGCCGAAAAGCGCCCCCCTCAATGGCGGGGATGCTGAGCCATGATCGAGAGCCGTTCCATCGACTATGTCCCGTTGGCCGAGCGGCATGGCAAGGCCTGGCATCTGTGGCCGGTCTGGTTCACCAGCGGCACCCAGCTGGCCAGCGTCGCCACCGGCGTGATCGGGGTGGCGCTGGGCGGCAACCTGCTGTGGAGCGGCGTCGCCATCGTGCTGGGATGTCTGATCGGCACTTTCTTCATGGCGTTCCACGCGGCGCAGGGACCGCAGCTCGGCCTGCCGCAAATGATCCAGTCCCGGCCGCAATTCGGATATGTGGGGGCGCTGCTGGTGTGGGTGGTGGCGCTGATCGCCTATGTCGGCTACAACGCCTTCAACCAGGTGTTGGCCGGCGAGACGGCGCATCAGCTGGCCGGCGTGGCGCGCGCGCCGGCGGGGATCCTGTTCTCTGCCGTCGCGATAGGCATCTCCGTCATCGGCTATGACCTGATCCACGCCGCGCAGCGCTGGCTGGCCTATCTGCTCATTGCCGCCCTGGTCGTCTTCACCGCCTTTGCCTTCATCGACCTGCCGATGCCGCCCGGCGCCTTCGCGCTCGGCGCTTTCGCGGCGATTCCCTTCCTTACCCAGCTGTTCGCCGCCGCCGCCTATCAATTGAGCGGGGCGTTCTACGTCTCCGATTATTCACGCTATCTGCCGCCGACGACCAGCGTGGCCGCCTCCTTCTGGTGGACCTATCTGGGCGCCGTGACCGGCAGCGGCTGGACCATGCTGGTCGGCGCCACCGCGGCGGCGGCCCATCCGCATCTCGACGTCGCCGAAGCCCTGCAGCTCGCCGGCGACGATATCCAGATGGGATTCGGCCGGATTCTGCTCGGCGTCGCCTTGATCGGGCTGACCACCATGGCCGCCCTCAATTACTATGGCGCGTCCCTCACGCTGCTGTCCGTGCTCGATTCCTTTCATCCGGTAAGGCCGACGGCCGGAAAGCGCATCGCCAGCCTGGCCGTGATCGGCCTGGCCGCGGGAACCATCGCCTTGTGCGCCTCGGGCGATTTCGTCCATCGCTTCGGCGACCTGCTGGCGGTCCTGCTCTACCTGTTCACCCCGTGGACCGCCGTGAATTTGATCGACTTCTATATCGTGCGCAAAAGCTGCTACTCGGTGCGCGAGATCTTCAATCCCGATGGCCTCTATGGGCGTTGGAATTGGCGCGGCCTGCTGGCATATGGCGCCGGATTCGCCGCCATGGTCCCGTTCTTCAGCACGGGAATTTATGTCGGCCCGATCGCCCGACTGTTGGGCGGGGCCGATATCGCGATGGTGATCGGGCTGGTGGTTTCGGGCCTTATCTATCTTCTCTGCTATCGGGGAGTCGATCTGGAGGCCGAAAGAGCCAGGGTGCATGAGGCCGACCGGGGACTCGACGGCTGAGCCCTATCGTTCCGGTCTGGTATAGTCCGGGCATTCGGCCGCGAAGCGGATGAAGTAATCCAGCGCTGTCGGATCACGCATGGACTCGCGACTGGCGGCCTGCTCGGGCAAGCAGCCCATCAAGATCTTACGGACCGGGACCTCCATTCTCTTGCCGCTGAGCGTGTAGGGGATGGCCTCGACCCGATATATGCGGTCAGGGACATGCCGGGGTGAGCATTGGTCGCGGAGGGTCTTCCTGAGTCGGGCCGCCAACATGTCATCGAGGGGGTGATCGTCTCTCAGCGTGACGAAAAGCGGCATGAAAAACGTGCCTCCGTCGAGATCGCAACAGACGATCAGGCTGTCCGACACCTCCTCGATCTGTTCGATGGCCCGATAGATTTCCGCCGTGCCGATGCGCACGCCATGGCGGTTCAGCGTCGAATCCGAGCGCCCATGGATGTAGCAGCCGCCATGGGGCATTATCTGAAGAAAGTCGCCATGGCGCCAGACGCCCGGAAAATGCTCGAAATACGTTGCGCGATAGCGTTCGTTCCCCGGATCGTTCCAGAAGCGGATCGGCATGGAGGGAATAGGCTGGGCGCATACCATTTCTCCTATCTCTCCGATGGTCGGCCGGGCGTCGGCGCTCCAGGCCTGGACATCGTGACCGAGAAGACGGCACTGGATCTCTCCGGCGCGCACGGGCAGCAGGGGGCAGCCGCCCACGAAGACCCCGGCGATATCGGTTCCGCCGCTGACCGACTGCACCCATAAGTCGTCTTTGACCGCGCGATGGAACCACGCGAAGACTTCCGGCGTCGCGGGCGAGCCACTCAGCATCACGGCGCGCAGGGAATCCAGTTCGTACTGGTCCCGGGGACGGATGCCCGCTTTGTCGAGAATCTGCACATAGCTGGGGCTGGCGCCGAACAGAGTGACCTTCTGTTCGTCTGCCATACGCCACAAACTATCGGCTTCAGGCCAGCAGGGATGGCCGTCATAGAGCACCGCCGCGGCTCCCCCGGCCAGGCTGACCACTGTCAGGTTCCACATGATCCAACCGCTCGTGGCGTAGAAGAACATGCGGTCGCCAGGCCCCATATCCGCATGGAGGTGGATGGCGACCAATCCTTCCAGCAGGGCGCCGATATGGGAGTGGACGATCGGCTTTGGAAGGCCGGTGGTGCCCGACGAGAACACGATCCAGAGCGGATGGTCATGCGGCACCGCGGCGAATTCGAACGCCGCTCCGGGGTCTGTTCCGTCCTCGAGTTCGCCCCACGGCACGGCATCCGCCCGGGGAGGCCGTGCCCCCGCGTCGAGATAGGGCAGCCATACGATATGCTCCAGGCTGGATAACGCGTCGACTATCTCCCTCACCTCGCGGCGGCGGTCGAACGGCTTGCCGTTGAACATATAGCCGTCGGCGGCGAAAATCAGTTTCGGCTCGATCTGGCCGAAGCGGTCCAAAACCGTCTGCACGCCGAATTCCGGCGCTGCCGACGACCAGATGGCGCCCAATGCGCTTGTCGCAAGGAAGGCAATAACGGTCTCGGCGATATTGGGCATGTAGGAGACGACGCGATCTCCCGGACGAATACCCAGTCCCCGTAGTTGGGTCGCCAATATACGGACCTTCGAGCGCAGAGCGCCGCGGGACATCTCCGCCGCGGGACGAAATTCGGAAAGATGAATCAGCGCAGGCTCGTCCTCGGCGCCCGGCCGCAGCAGCTGTTGGGCAAAATTGACGGCGGAGCCGGCGAACCACGCCCGGCCGGGCGAGTCGCCGGGCGACAGGACCTGCCGATTGGGGGAGGCACACTCCAAGCCGAAATAATCCCAGCAATCTCCCCAGAACTCCTCGAGCCGTTCGACCGACCATCGGCGCAGCTGTTCATAATCGCCGGCGAAATCGAGCCCTCGCCTGTTTTCCACCCATTTCATGAATTTGCTCATATGGCTCGAGGCCGCCCGTTCGGGCGACGGCGTCCAAAGCACCGCACCTTGCTCGATCATCGCCAACCATCCTTGCCAAGCTGGGCCGAATTGGAATGTTAGCGGCTGGCCTGGTGCGGGAACTTGTCGATTCTGGACGCTGAAACGGCGGCATCCGACATATCGAGGCTGCCTCCTCTAAATGTCATTCCGGTGTTCACGGATCCTAGGGCGAGGTCTTGGGCTTGACGATCCCGATCAGATAGTCGCCCTCCCGTTCGGTGGTGAGGGTGACGCTGCCGGGGTCCGACAGGGCCCTGACCCGGTTGAGCACCATGTCCGCGATGATCTGCGACGCTTGACGCGGCACGCCGCTGCGGGTCAGTTTGGTGCCGTAGCCAAGGTCGATCGGATAGAGGCGGATCTCCTTGACCTTCCTGGTGGTTTCGTCGAAGACGCTCTTTGCCAGGAAGGTCTGGAAGACGCGGTTGTCCGAGGGTGGCGCTTCCGGCGTGGCGAAGCTTCCGTTGGCATTCAGGGTGAGGCCGAGGTCGCTGTCGGTGACCCGGCCCGGATGGCCGAAAGTCTCGTCGAGAATCGCGCGGTTGCCGTTCGACAGGTAGAGGTCGTCGGCCAATGGTTCCTGGATGTCGCTCCAGAAGAAGTTGGCATGGCCGTAGAAGATCGGCTTGCCGTTGTAGATCTCGATTCCCGCGACATGATGGATGCCGGTGACCACGAAGGCATCGGCGCCTGCGTCGATCATACGATGTGCCAGAGGCCGGAGGAAGGCCGCCGGGTCCTGCCAGGTTTTGGGCGGCGCTTCGTCCGTGAGCGCTTCGTGGGCGTGGATGGTGGCGACGAGGTATGTCGCTCCATCCTTCTTGGCCGCCCTGATCGCCCCGGCGATCCGGTCCAGGTCGGTCTGATTCATCCCGTACACGTAGGTAAAGGCCGCTTCACCCGCGCCGGCGCGGCGGACCGCGGTGCCGAACAGGTCGAGCGATGATGGGACTGGAGGGCAGGTCGTCTGGAAGCTGCAGGCGATCGCCGCGACTTGGTTGTAGCTGTCGTCATCGAGCATTGAGCTGGCGGCCAGGCGCAGGCCGTCGATTCCGGGCCTGCCGTTGGGGGCCGTCGCTTCATCCCGGTCCAGGGCGTCGGTCGTGGGGCGGAAGGTCGATGCCATGGAGACGATCGCGACCTTGCCCTTCGGCGTTTCGGCCACGGCGGCCCGGGTGGCCAAGGCAAGAGTGTCTCCTGCTCCGGCGGCGACCAGCCTGGCGTCGTTGGCGCGCTCGGCGGTCTGACGCATGCCTTCGAGCCCCCAGTCGAGCGCATGGTTGTTGGCGCGCGACACCAGGGTAATGCCCATGGTCTTGATGTCGTCGGCAACCGCCGGAACGCTCGATAGCATCCAGTCGCCGTCCCAGGAATAGGGCGCGCCGGCAAAGGTGCGGGTGTCGATGATGGTTGTCTCGAGATTGCCGTAGGTCACGTCGCCGCTCGCCAGCTGCTTGCGGATCCCCTCGAATGCCTTCCATTGGGGAAAGGCTCCCTCGTTCTGGAGCATGGAAAGGGGGCGGGAAATGATCAGGTCGCCCACCGTGACCAGGGTGAAGTCGGCCCGGGCTTGCGCGGCCGCGAGGCAGAGGATGGCGGCGGCGCAACAAGCGGTCTTGCGGCGAGGCATCACCGGGATCCTCCTTGGGCGAAGAGGGAATAGGTGATCCGGCCGATCAGGAAGCCGTCGGCATTCACTTTGGCGATGGTCGTGCCGAATTGCCTGGACAGGTCGTTGAGTCGGTCGAGAGTGGCGTCGGCGATCGCTTGTCGGGCCCGGACGGGCCAGCCTGTCGACAGATCGAGAGGAAAGATGTCGATGGTTCCCTGGGCATCGCCATAGGACAGTCTGACCAGGACGCCCTGGACGGTTCCGGGCTGCCCATAGCCGCTGCTCCAGGCGAAGTTGCCGAGGCCGTAGAAGATCGGGAACTTCCGTTTGTTCGGCCCCGTATAGATCTGGATTCCGCCGAGCTCGGCCCGTCCGGTAGCGAAGGCGGCGTCCGCGCCGGCAGTGATGGCCGCCTGGAGCAGCTTCTGCAGGAAGTCGGGGATTTCGAGCGGGTTCTTGGCGTTGCTTATCTCGCCGGCATTGATGGCAGCGACCAGATAGTCGGCATTCTCCTTGCCTTCGCGGATGTTGCTCAGCACGAAGTTCGCCTCGGTGACGTTGATGTCGTACCGTGTGGTTCCCTGGCGGGTGGGATCGCTCTCCGCGCTGAAGGTGCTGCCCAGCGCCGTGACGGTGGCGGCGGGCGACAAGCCGGCGCAGGCGCTCGCGTCGTTGGGATATTGGAAGCGGCAGGCGATCGTCTGGAGTTCCGCGACCTGTTTCTGGGCGACCAGCCGGGTCGGGTCCAGATCGATGCCGCTGATGCCGGGACGCCCGGGCGCCGCGCCGTGCGGGGCGAGGGCGTTGCTGGTCGGCCGGAAAGTGGTCGCCGCCGAGACGATGGCGATCCGCCCGCCGCCGGCGGGATCGTCGATATAATCGGCATGGGCGGCGACACCGAGAGTGTCGCCTGTTCCCGCATGCGGGAGTTTCGCCTCGTCGAGGCCCGCCGTCGTCGCCCTCATTCCTTCGATACCCCAGTCCAGGGCGTGGGCCGTCGCCCGCATCACCCCTGAGAAGCCCTGTTCCCGCAACCATGCGGCGGTTCTCGGATCCGCGCGCAATGCTGGAGCGGCGTCCCACGGATAGGGATACATGCCGGCCGCCCGGGCATCGACCAGCGGACCCTGGAGCACACCGACGGTCGCGTTCTGGCGACCGGGATTGAGCAGGGCCCGCACGCCCACATCGAAAGGGGGCGGCTGGTCGGACGGGCTGTCGAGGAGGAGGCTGCCCACCAGGGTTACGGTCATGGCGGGACCGGCGCTGGCCACCAGCTCCTGCGCCAAGGGGCGGTGGGGATCCGGCCATGCGCCAGGCTTGAGGTCCGGATCGGCCGATAAATCCTGCGCCATGGCCAGAACAGGCAGGAGAGCGGCGATTCCGATCAGGGCCTTTAGCGCGGCCGATGCATCATGAAGCCTCATTCCCACCCCCTGCTTGCCGTTGACAATAGCGTAAACGCTATTGTACGTTCGTTCAATAATAGAATCAAGGAAGGCCCGAACAGGGGAGACGGAGATGCGGGGGAGGGAGATCGTAAGCATTCTGCCCCCCTTGGCGAGCACCGTGCTCTATACGGTGGGGACCGGCATCATCCACACGCTTCTGCCCCTGCGCCTGAAGGCGGCGGGCTATTCCGACAGCCTGAACGGGCTGATCGCGGTATGCTACGCCGGCGGCTTCCTGTGCGGCTGCCTCGTCAATGCCAGGCTTGTTCGCGCCGTAGGCCATATCCGCGCCTACGCCGCTGCTGCCGCGGCCGTCTCGGTGACGGTGCTGGCGCTCGATCTCGGTCCACCGATATTGTTGGTCGCGCTGTTGCAGGTCGCCGGCGGCTATGCTGCCGCCGTGCTGGCCATGGTGGTCGAAAGCTGGCTGAACGAATCCGTCGAGATGAGGTTCCGCGGCCAGCTCATGACCATCTACATGATCTGCCTCGCCTCGTCCTGGGCGTTGGGGCAGTATCTCTGCATCGCGCTGGATCCGGCTGGAAGCGGGATGCTCGTCCTGACGGCCGGCTTCATGACGATCGCGCTGGTCCCCGTCACCGTCGCCAAGGTGGTCAGTCCGACACCTCCGAAAAGTGTGCGGGTCAATCCCTTCGCGGCTCTGCGAGCGTCGCCGACCGGAGCGCTCAGCTGTCTGTTCACCGGCCTGGTGTCGGCCACCTTCGCCAGCATAGGGCCGTTGTACGGCGCCGCCCAGGGGCTGGGACAGACCGACATCATAGTGCTGATGATGACGGCCCAGGCCGGCGGACTGGTATTGCAATGGCCGCTCGGATATCTGTCGGACAATTTCGGCCGCAACCGCGTTCTGACGGCGATGGCCATGGCGATAACCCTCGTCGCCGCGGGAGTCCTCTCGCTGGGGACCAGTCCGCGCTTCGCCGTTCTGGCGCCGCTCTTCGCGCTGTTCGGCGGCCTGGCGGAATCGTTCTATCCGATCGGAGTGGCGCATGCCAACGATCGCGCGTCGGCGGGCGACTATGTGGGGCTTTCCTCCAACCTTCTGTTCGTCTGGGGCTTCGGCGGTACGATAGGTCCGGCGGTGACCACCTTTGCGTTGGAGAAGGCGGGCCCTTCGAGCTTCTTCTGGTACGTCCTCGCCCTGTCCCTGTCCCTCGCCGCGTTCACCCTGGTGCGGAGCTTGGACGGCCGGCGCCGCCTGGCGCGTCGGCGCGAGTTCCGGCCCCTGCCGCAGACCACTCCCGCCGTGTTCGAATGGCGTCCGCCGCCGGACGAGGAGAGGCGAAACGGCCGCTAAAGTAGGCATCGATTGCATCTGCATGACGTTTGAGCAAATTGGTCCGGTTGCCGTCCGCTTCGTGCAGATGCCGCTCCGTTTCGTGCATCACGATGATCCTGTCGGCAGCGCTTGGGGGGAGGCGCAAGAGCTTCCAAAGCCTGCCGCTGGGACGTTTGTGAGAACGGAAAGGGGCGGCCATGCGGAAATCTTCGGGAGCACCAGATCGGCGACGCAGCGCATTCCGGGGCGCGCTGCTCGCGTCAACATTCCTGGTCGGCAATGCCGCCGCTTACGCCGATCCGGCCGGTGGGCTCGACGAGATCGTCGTGACCGCCCAGAAGCGGTCGGAAAACCTGCAGGACGTGCCCGTCTCGGTCGAGGCGCTGGGCGAAACCAAGCTGTCGCAGATGAATGTCACCAGCTTCGAGGATTATTCGAAGCTGCTGCCCAGCGTCAGCTACCAGAGCACCAATCCCGGCCAGACCCAGATCTATATGCGCGGCATCACCAGCGGCCAGGATGGCGCCTATGGCGGTCCACAGCCGACGGTCGGCGTCTATGTCGACGAAATTCCGACGACGTCCGTGCAGGGACAGCTCGATTTTCACGTCTACGACGTCGCGCGCGTCGAGGCGCTGTCGGGACCGCAGGGCACGTTGTACGGCGCCAGTTCGGAAGCGGGGACGCTGAAGCTGGTGACCAACAAGCCCGACACTAACGGCTTTTCGGCTGGCTATGAGACCGAGGTCAATAACGTCAATCACGGCAGCTTCGGCGACATCGTGCAGGGCTTCGTCAATCAGCCGCTCACATCCAATGTCGCTTTGCGCGTCGTCGCCTACGAAGAGCATGACAGCGGATATATAGATAATACCCTTGCGACGCGGACCTATCCGACCAGCGGCATCACGGTCAACAACGCCAATGCCGCCGGAAAGGATTTCAATCCAGTCACCACCTGGGGCGGCCGCGCCGCGCTGAAGATCGATCTGAACGATAACTGGACCGTGCTGGCCACGGTGATGGGGCAGGAGCAGTATATCGACGGCATCAACGCCTTCGACACCACCCTGGGCTATCTGCAGGACAATCATTTCACGCGGGATACCGACCATGATCGCTGGTACCTGCCGTCGCTGACGGTGACCGGCAAGATCGGCGATTTCGATCTGACCTATGCCGGCGGGCTGATGGAACACGACATCAACCAGCGGATGGACTATTCCGACTATTCCTATTTCTACGACGTCAATCTCGGGCTGGGCAATTACGTGACGGGGCCGGGCGGCAAGCAGATTCCGCCGAGCATGACCTTGGTGCAAAGCAATCACTACGAGAAGCTGAGCCAGGAGCTGCGCATTTCCTCGCCGCAGGACCAGCCCTTCCGCGTCATGGCGGGTCTGTTCTACCAATATCAGTTGAACGACTTCACCCAGGATTTCGTCTTTCCGGGGCTGGACCCCTCTCTCGCCGTCACCGGCTGGCAGGACAGCTGGTGGCTGAGTCGCGGCGAGCGTGTCGACCGCGACTATGCCATGTTCGCCAACATCTCCTACGACGTTCTCAGCAATCTGACCGTCGACGGCGGCGTACGGCCCTTCCGGTACAACAACAATCTGCGGGAATTCTACGGCTTCGGACTCAACAACGCCTGGGGTGCTTACGGCAATCCGGGCCAAGCCGCCTGCGGCGCCAACGCCAAACCCTATGCCGACGCCCCCTGTATGAATTTCAGCGGCGTGTCCAAGGCCGACAACGTGATCTACAAGGGAACGGTGTCCTACAAGATCACGCCCGACAAAATGATCTATTTCACCGCCTCGGACGGCTACCGTCCCGGCGGCGTCAACAAGATTCCGGGCATTGCCCCCTACGGGTCGGACTTTCTCTACAATTACGAGGTCGGCTGGAAAACGTCGTGGTTCGAAAACAGGCTGCGCTGGAACGGCGATCTGTTCTACGACCCGTGGAGCAATGTGCAATTTCCCTATCTCGGGCCGAACGCCGTCACCGCCATCAGCAATGCCGGCTCGGCGCTCAGCGAAGGACTGGAAACCGACCTGAACTGGAAGCTGGACAATAACTTCACCTTGTCGGCCAGCGGCAGTCTCATCGACGCTCACCTGACCGCGCCCTATTGCGGCACCGCCACCGTGACCACCTGCGCCAATCCCTGGATTCCCAACGGCGAACAGCTGCCGGTCAGTCCCTATTACAAGGGCAATCTGACAGGCCGCTACAACTGGCAGGTCGGCTCCGAGACGGAGGCCTATCTGCAGGCGACCCTTCTCTTCTCCGGCCGAAGCTGGGACTCGATGGTAACCGCGCAATACGAGCCTCTCTATGGGCAGACCTATAATATCAAGCAGCTTCTGGGGGCGATGCCGGCTTACCAGGAAGCCGATTTCTCGGCGGGCTTGAATTGGGGCAATACCGATCTTACGCTCTATGTGCAGAATGCCTTCAGCAGCCATGGCGAGGTGAGCCGCTACGCCGAATGTTCGCCGGCCACCTGCGGCAGCGAAACCTACGCCGTTCCGGTGCGGCCTCTGATGATCGGGTTGAAGATCGGACAGCTCTTCTGACGGAGGACGACACGCGCGACTCTTTCGGCAGGAACGAGGCGGCTCAATCGTATCGGCAAGGCGTGGCCTTGCTGGCCGAGGGCCGCCTCGGCGCGGCCAGGCGGCTCTTCCATCGCGCCGTCGCGCTGGAACCGCGCCTGGGCGACGCCTGGTGCTTCCTGGGAGAAATCCACCATCTGGAGGGAAACGCCGCGGCCGCCGACCAAGCCTATGCAAACCATCTGCGCATGGCGGCCTTTCACCCGGGATTGATGGCGGCGGCGGAAGCCTTGTGCCGGAACGACTTGGCCGTGGCGGAGCGCCTGCTGAAGGGACGTCTGAAGCAGGTGCCCGCCGACATCGCGGCGCTGCGCATGCTCGCCGAACTGGCCGCCCGGCTCGGCCGTTACGCCGATTCCGAGGCGCTGCTGGAGCGAACGCTGGAGCTGGCGCCGACCTTCGTCGAGGCGCGCCGCAATCATGCCTTCGTTCTGCTGCAGCAGAACAAGCCGCAGGAGGCCCTGGCGGCGGCAGAGACCGTACTGGCGCGCGAGCCCCGAGATCCGGGCGCCCGCAACCTGAAGGCCGGAGCCCTGGCCCAGATCGGCCGCTACGAGGCGGCCATCGATCTCTACGAGGCTTTGCTCGAGGAGTTTCCCGCCGAGCCGAAGGCGTGGCTGAATTACGGGCATGCCCTCAAGACCGAAGGGCGCGGCGAAGCGTGCGTCGCCGCCTATCGGCGGAGCCTGGCGCTCTCGCCGGATTTCGGCGAGGCTTATTGGAGCCTGGCGAATCTCAAGACGTTTCGCTTCACGCCGGAGGAGGTCTCGGCCATGGAGGCGCAGCTTGCCTCGGGCGGCCTCGACGAGGAAAGCCGCCTGCACTTTCATTTCGCGCTCGGCAAGGCCTATGAGGATCAGGGCCGCGACGAGGCGGCGTTCGGCCATTACGCCGCCGGCAATCGCATCCGCAAGGCGCAGCTCGGCTACGATGCCGAAGATATGCGAGATCGCGTCGAGCGGACGATAGGGGTCTGTTCCGCCGAGTTTTTTGCCCGCCGCGCCGGGGCTGGCGCGGCGGCTGCGGATCCCATCTTCATCGTCGGCCTCCCCCGCTCCGGCTCCACTCTGGTCGAGCAGATCCTGGCCAGTCATCCCGCCGTCGAGGGCACCATGGAGCTGCCCGATCTCCCCGCCCTCGCCAAGCGGCTCGGGGCGCGCACCAGCCGCGCCGATCGCTCCCTCTATCCCGAAATCCTCGCCGAACTGCCCGTGGAGCGGCTGCGCGAGCTGGGGGAGGAGTATATCGAGCGCACGCGCATTCAGCGGCGCACCGGGAGGCCCCATTTCATCGACAAACTGCCGAACAATTTTCTCCATGCCGGGTTGATCCATCTGATCCTGCCTAATGCCCGGATCATCGACGCTCGCCGCCATCCGATGGCGGCCTGCTTCTCGGGCTTCAAGCAGCATTTCGCTCGCGGGCAGGCGTTTTCCTACGGTCTCGAGGATATCGGCCGCTATTACTGCGATTATGCGCGGCTGATGGCGCATTTCGACGCCGTGCTGCCCGGCCGCGTCCATCATGTCCAGTACGAGCGGATGGTGGGGGATGTCGAAGGCGAGATCCGCCGGCTTCTCGATTATTGCGGGCTGTCCTTCGATCCGGCCTGCTTGCGCTTCCACGAGAACGACCGCTCCGTACGCACCGCCAGCGCCGAGCAGGTCCGGACGCCGATCTACCAGACGGGCGTCGATCATTGGCGACGCTTCGAGCCGTGGCTAGGCCCTCTGCGCGACGCGCTCGGGCCCGTTCTGGAGTCCGGTTCCTCCGCCTGACATGGCGGCGCTCCGAGGCGCGGCGACTTGTCTTCCGCGGTGGGGCCCGTGTCCGTTTCGGTCAAGAGCGCTTCTCGCGCTCCCTTACGATCGCCGCATGGATAGGCTTTCGGGGGTTCCGATGTTAAGTGAGATCTTCATTACCTGTGCCGTGACCGGGTCGGGCGACACGGTGGACAAGCATCCGGCCATCCCGGTAACCCCGAAACAGATCGCCGAAGCCGCCATCGAGGCGGCCCGGGCCGGCGCCGCCATCGCCCATATTCACGTGCGCGATCCCGAAACCGGCCGTGCCGCCCGCGATCCGGCGCTGTACCGCGAAGTGGTGAGCCGGGTGCGCGAGTCCGGTGTCGACGTGGTGCTGAACCTGACGGCCGGCATGGGCGGCGACGTGGTGTTCGGCGAGGGCGAGAAGCCATTGCCGCTCGATCCCCGCTTCACCGACATGGTCGGGCCGCTCGAGAGGCTGGCTCATGTCGAGGAATTGCTGCCGGAAATCTGCACCATAGATTGCGGCACGATGAATTTCGCCGCCGGCGACTATGTCATGACCAATACGCCTTCGATGCTGCGGGCGATGGCCAGACGCGTTCAGGAACTGGGGGTGCGCCCGGAACTGGAGGTGTTCGACAGCGGCCACCTGGTGTTCGTCAAGGAACTGGTCAAGGAAGGGCTGCTCGACGATCCGGTGATGATCCAGCTCTGCATGGGCATCCCCTATGGCGCGCCCGACGATCCGCTCACTGTCATGTCGCTGGTCCATCAGATCCCGGCGGGTGCGACCTTCAGCGGCTTCTCCATCGGACGGCGGCAATTGCCGTTCGTGGCCATGGCGGCCCTGGCCGGCGGCAATGTGCGGGTCGGCCTCGAGGACAATCTCTATCTCGGCAAGGGCGCCTTCGCCTCGAATGCTCAACTGGTGGAGCGGGCGAAAACCATCCTGGAAGCGATGAATGTGCGGGTTATCGGCCCGGCCGAAGTTCGGGAAAAGCTCAAATTGAAGAAGCGTTGGTAGGGGGGAACATGAACGCGATCAAGAAAGTCGGCCTGGTCGGTGGCGGCGTCATCGGCGCCGGATGGGCGGCGCGCTTCCTGTTGAACGGCAGCGACGTGGCGCTGTTCGATCCGGATCCCGAAATCGCCCGCAAGATGGAAGCGGTGCTGGGCAATGCCCGGACCGCCTATGCCAAACTCTATCCGGGCCTGTTGCCCAAGGAAGGGACCCTCTCCATCGTCGGCACGGTGGCGGAAGCGGTGACGGGTGCGGATTTTATCCAGGAAAGCCTGCCCGAACGGGAAGATCTCAAGATCAAGGTGCTGGCCGAGATCGACCGCGCCGCGCGGCCGGACGTGATTGTCGGTTCCTCTACCTCGGGATTGCTGCCGAGCCGCCTGCAGTCGGGCATGGCGCGCCCCGAGCGGCTGGTGGTGGGCCACCCCTTCAATCCGGTTTATCTGCTGCCGCTGGTCGAAATCTGCGGTGGAGACAAGACGAGCGCCGAGACCAAGCAGCGCGCGGCGGAAATCTACAGCGCGATCGGCATGTATCCCCTGCAGGTGCGCAAGGAGATCGACGGCTTCATCGCCGACCGCCTGCTGGAGGCTTTGTGGCGCGAGGCGTTGTGGCTGGTCAATGACGGAATCGCCACCACGGAGGAGATCGACGATGCCATCAGATTCGGCGCCGGGCTGAGATTCTCCTTCATGGGCACCTTCCTGATCTACCGGGTGGCGGGCGGCGAGGCGGGCATGCGCCATTTCCTCGCCCAGTTCGGCCCCGCGCTGAAATTGCCCTGGACCAAGCTGGTCGCGCCGGAACTGACCGACGAATTGGTCGATAAAGTGGCTGGGCAATCCGACGACCAGGCGGCGGGCAAGTCGATCCGCGAACTCGAAGCCTTGCGCGACAATTGCCTCGTATCGGTGGTCAAGGCCTTGTCGGCCAACGGATACGGCGCCGGCGCCGCCAGCCGGGCCTACGCCGAGCGGTTGGCGGCGGGCCTGCCGTCTCCGGGCCTCATCGACGAAGGCCAGCCCTTGAGGCTGCATCGCGCCCAGGTCGAAGCCGACTGGATCGACTATAACGGCCATATGACCGAACACCGTTACCTGCAGGTGTTCGGCGATTCCACCGACGCGCTGCTCCGCTATGTCGGCGCCTCGGGAGACTATGTCGAGGGCGGCTACAGCTACTATACCGTCGAGAGCCACCTCATGCATCGCGACGAGGGACATGAGGGCGACGCGCTGGAAGTGACGACCCAGATTCTGGGGGCGGACCCGAAACGTATCCGTCTGTTCCATACCCTGTTGCGCTCCTCCGACCAGGTGGTGCTTGCCAGTGCCGAACAGATGCTCCTGCATGTCGACAGCAAAGCCGGCAAGGCTTGTCCGGCCAGGGACCCGGTGATCAACCACGTCCTCGACCTCGCGCAGGCGCAGGCGCATTTGCCTGTTCCCGCCGCGGCAGGTCGGAACATCGCCGCATTGGGAGACTGAGCCATGGACCTGACCCTTTCCCATGAACAGCAACTGGTGGTCGACACCGTCCGCGGCTTCGTCGAGCAGGAGCTCTACCCGCTCGAAGCCGAGGTGGAGCGCACCGGCGACGTGCCGATCGAGATCGGACGGGAAATCCAGCGCAAGGTCGTCGAACTGGGCTTCCATGCCCCCAACATTCCGGAGGAATTCGGCGGCG
>OVEP010017614.1_pt1 | contig 15438 bp, 13 predicted proteins | sample 1779801 | NCBI WGS metagenome assembly OVEP01 (sample SAMEA3914791, study PRJEB12502) | metagenome | biome: forest; material: soil | place: Canada | collected 2011-07-03 | depth 0.1 m
CCCGCCCCGCCGGGCGCTCCGCGCCGGCGCCCAGGGAGCCGATGGACGATCCGGACCGGTCCGCCGGGGCCGACCCGGTCTACTGTCGGCTGCGGCAGCGGGTGCTGGCAGCGGCGCTGCGCGCCCGGCCGCGCCGGCTGGCGCCGCCCCCGTACGTCTGGGGCCTGCGCCTGTTCACCCTCGGCGGCGGGGCCGAGGAACTGGCCCTGGACCGCGCGCTCGCCGGAGCCACCGGGCCCGAGCGGGCCGCGTACGCGCTGCTGGGGCTGGAGCGGCTGAGCCCCGCGAGCGCCGCGCCGCTGCTGCGCGAGGCCGGGGTACGCGATCCGGACGCCGCCCTGGGCACGGCCGTGGTGCTGCTCGCCGACCACCCGCTGGACGCGCCGCACGGCGCCCGCTTCGACCCGGCCACCGTCCAGGCCCGGCCGACCGACCTGCTGCGCCGCCGACGGCGGCTGCGGGCGGCGGCCGTGACCGGCGCGCTGGCACTGGTCGCGGCCCTCGCGCTGACCGTCCCCGGCGCGCACGGCGGCCCGGCCGGGGCGGTCGCCCGGGGCGCGGACCCGGTGACCGCCGCCGACCTGGTACGGGTCCCCGCCGACGCCTGGCAGGACACCGCCCGGGTGGACTTCACCGCCTGGCCCGCCAGGGGCGACGCCACCGGGGACGGCGCGCTGCTGGCCGAGGCCCTGGCCGCCTGGACCGCGCCCGGCGGTGCCGACGCGGTGCTGGTGGGCCCCGGCGCCGCCGCCGCGCCCCCGGTGGTCCCGCCGCGCCTGCTGTGGGCCGGGCACCTGGACGGCGCGGCGGTGGTCCTGTTCGACGACGGGACCAGGCTGGCCCGCTACACCCGCCCCGACCGTCCGGACCAGGCCGATCCGGTACGGCTGGAGCTGACCCGCAGCGACGACTCGGACCTGACCTCGGCCGGTGCGGTGCTGCTGCGCTCGGGACCGGCGGGGGACCGCTTCCTGGTCGCCCCGTGGGTGGCCGCGGTGCAGCTGCGCGACCTGCGCGCGCCGGACACCCGGGCCCGGGACGTCAGCACCGCCGCGGGGGTCACCCCGGCGCTGCCCGCGCCGCCCGCCACCGGCTGCGGCAGCTGGCCGGTGCTGCGGCTGCGGTCCTCCCCGGTGGTCGCCGACAACCATGCCTTCCTGCTCACCGACCTCGGCGGGATCACCCCGGCGCAGCTGACCTACACCCCGCCGCCGCAGCGCGGCCCGGCCGGGCCGCCGGGGGAGGCGACCGGGGCGGACGCGCTGCTCACCTGGGCCCGGCTGGTCTGCACCCTGCCCGCACTGCGCGGCGAGGACGTCAAGCAGGTCAACGCCTGGCAGTTCGCCCAGCAGGCACTGCCGGAGCGCCAGGGCACTGCCGCCTGGGTCTGCGCCCGGGCCGACCACTGGGACGGCACCGGATCGGCCGCCACCCTGTTCCTGCCGCCCGGCGCCGTCGGCGCCCCCGCGCTCACCACCGCCGTCCAGCGGCAGGGCCGCGCCTGCAGCCGCTTCCAGCAGTCCGTGCTCGCCTGGACCTGGTGGCGCGCACCGGCGGGCGGGCACCCGTACCTGCTGGCGGCGGGCAGCCGCGGGGTCACCCGGATCAGTACCGGCGGCACGCTGCCCGACGGCGACCCGGGCACCCCCGGGCACACGCTGGCACTGGCGGTCACGCCGCGCGCCGGTGCGGTCCTCGGCGCACGGCTCGACACCGGCCAGCAGATCGCCCCACTGAGCGGGTGACGGGGGAGCCGGCGGGTGACGGGGAAGCCGGCGGCGTCGCGGCTGATCGGATGATCAGTCACGACGACGTCTTTTTGTGCGAATCTGCGGGAATCTGACCGCGTCTGCACCCCAGCTGCACCTCATGCGCACCGTGTCGTTTCGGAAAGACGTTTCTGCGATGGCGCCGTCAGCTTCGGGGGTACGGTCGGCGAACCCTGCCCGGCCCGGCTGCCGCCGACGGGTTCAGGCTTCCCAGCAGCCGCACCCGCCCCAGCGGAAGGACGCTCCCGTGAAGTTCCCTCCACTGCGTACCGCCTTCACCCGCTCCCGCGCGACCACCCCCGACGCGGTCTGGTCCGCCGCGCGGTCCTTCCTCGTCCAGTTCGCCCGGGAGAGCCCCGGCGCGTACGGGGGCGTGGCCGGGGGCGCGTACGGGATCGAGCGGCGGCTGCGGCAGGTCCGGGCGGAGATCAGCGCCACCGGCACGTACCAGCACACCGAGCAGGAGCTGACCTTCGGAGCGCGGGTCGCCTGGCGCAACGCGGCCCGCTGCATCGGGAGGCTCTACTGGAACAGCATGGCCGTGCGCGACCTGCGGCACCTGAGCACCTCCGACGAGGTCGCCGAGCAGTGCGTCGAGCACCTGCGGCTGGCCACCAACGGCGGCCGGATCCGGCCGCTGATCAGCGTGTTCGCGCCGGACCGGCCGGATCAGCGGACCGCTCGGCTGCTGAACGAGCAGCTGGTGCGCTACGCCGACGACCCGCGCAGCCGCCAGCGCACCGCGCTGGCACGGGAGCTGGGGTGGAAGGGCGGGGACAAGGACTTCGACGTGCTGCCGCTGCTGACCCAGACCGCGCCCGGCCGCACACCCCGGTTCCACGAACTGCCGGAGGAGGCGGTGCTGGAGATACCGCTCACCCACCCGAACCAGCCCGGCTTCGCCGCGCTCGGCCTGCGCTGGTACGCGGTGCCCGCGATCTGCGACATGTCGCTGGAGATCGGCGGCGTGACCTACCCCACCGCGCCCTTCAACGGCTGGTACCTCGGCACCGAGATCGGCGCCCGCAACCTGGGCGACACCGACCGGTACGACCTGCTGCCCGCCGTCGCCCAGCTGTTCCAGCTCGACACCGAGGACGACCGGACGCTGTGGAAGGACCGCGCCCTGGTCGAGCTCAACCTGGCCGTGCTGCACTCCTACCAGCAGGCCGGGGTGACCATGGCCGACCACCACACCGAGTCGGCGCGGTTCCTGACCCACATCGAGCGCGAGCGCCGGCACGGCCGCGCGGTCGCCGCCGACTGGAGCTGGATCGTCCCGCCGATCTCCGCCTCGGCCACCCCGGTCTTCCACCGCTACTACGACCCGCCCGACCCCGCGCAGGGGCCCGCCTTCACCCACAACCCGCAGCGCTGGAACCCCAACTGACGGTTCGGACTTCTATGACCGTGGCCATTCAACTATTGTTGCCCCTCGGATCGAGGCAGGGGGGTTCGTATGGGCGCCGATCCGGTGCTGGCCGTGGTCGTCCTGGAGCGCGGCAGCGTCGCCGAGGTCCTGCTCGCGGGGGAGCTGGACGTCGAGGCGGCGCCGCAGCTGCGCGCGGCGGTCATCCAGATCCTGATCGACCCGCAGGTGCGGCGGATCGACATCGACGTGTCGCTGGTGGCCTTCTGCGACTCCAGCGGGCTGACCGCGCTGATCCGCGCCCGGGGGCAGGCGCGCGGCTTCGGCGTGCCGCTGTGCCTGGTCCAGGTCGGCCCCCGGCTGCGGCGGCTGCTGCGCCTGACCGGACTGTGGGACGTCTTCGACTGCACCGGAGCCGAAGACGCCCCCTAGCCCGCCGGCCGCCAGCGCCTCGGAGCGGGTGTCCAGGGCCGAGGTGGCCTCGTCCAGGATGAGCACCCGGGGGGCGCGGATCAGCGCCCGGGCGATCGCCAGCCGCTGCCTTTGCCCGCCGGACAGTCGGGCCCCGCGCTCCCCGACGACGGTGTCCAGGCCGTCCGGGAGCCGGTCCAGGCGTCACGGGAACTCCGCTGCGCGGGCGGCGTGGTCGCGGCGACGGTGCCGTGTCCTCGGCCGGCCGGATCCGGCCCGGCACAAGGACGCTGCAGATCCTCGCGGAGCGAACACCGCCGCTCCAACCGGATTCCCCGGCGGCACCGGTCGTGACCAGCGATCGGAGGTGATGGCCAGTCAATACCGGACCGCGCCGCCGTGGCGGGCCCTTGACGCCGGATATTGGTCTGGACCATGGTGTGGGTGCCGCGCGGCCAACCACCCCCACACGCCCAGCAGTACGAGTCCTGTGCTGCCCCACGCCGAGGAGAACTCGCCCATGAGGCGTTTCACCTTGCACGCCACCACGGCTGCCGCGCTGATCGCAGCGCCGCTGCTCGTCCCGTCCACCGCGCACGCCACCGGCGCGCTGACCGGTCTGATCGCCGACTTCGGGGTCACCCAGACCTGGCAGGGCGGGTTCGCGGGCAGCTACACCATCACCAACGACACCAGAGCCACGGTGAACACCTGGTCGCTGACCTTCTCGCTGCCGGCGGGCGAGGCGGTCACCAGCTCCTGGAACGGCACGCTCACCCAGTCCGGCAGCAACTACACGATCACCTCGCCGAGTTGGGCGACCCCACTCGCCCCGGGCGCCAGCGCCGACGTGGTCGGCCTGGACATCTCGTCCGGCGCCACCCAGACCGATCCGGCCAACTGCCTGATCAACAACGAGCCCTGCCAGGGGCTGCCGGCCGACACCACGCCGCCGTCCACGCCGACCGGCCTGGCCGTCAGCGGGACCGGCCCGGGCAGCATCGCGCTCTCCTGGAACGCCTCCACCGACAATGTCGGGGTCACCGGCTACAACGTGTACGAGGGCGGCAGCGTGGTCGCCACGGTCACCGGCACCACCGCGAACATCACCGGCCTGCTGGCGGGCAGCAGCCACACCTTCGACGTCACCGCGTTCGACGCGGTCGGCAACGAGTCCCCGGCCTCGGCCGCGGTGACCGGCGTCGCCGGGAGCGGCACCCTGCCCGGGGTGGCCGCCCCCTACGTCGACATGGGCGCCTACCCGACGCCCAGCCTGCCGGCGATCACCGCGGCGACCGGGCTCAAGCAGCTCTCGCTGGCGTTCATCGTCAACGGCAGCACCCCCTGCACCGCCAGCTGGTTCGGCGACTACAACGTCTCCACCGCCTGGGACAAGGCGGACATCCAGGCGATCCAGGCGGCGGGCGGCGACGTCCGGGTGTCCTTCGGCGGGGCCAACGGCACCGAACTCGCCCAGTCCTGCACCACCGTGGCCTCCCTCGCCGCGCAGTACCAGTCGGTGGTGGACACCTACGGGCTGGACCGGATCGACTTCGACATCGAGGGCAGCGCGCTCGCGGACCACGCCTCCATCGACCTCCGCTCGGCGGCGATCGCCGAGGTCCAGGCCGCGCAGCGGGCCAAGGGCCGGGACCTGAGGGTGTCCCTGACGCTGCCGGTGCTGCCCACCGGCCTGACCTCCGACGGCATGTACGCGCTCCAGTCGGCCGAGAACGCCGGAGTGGTCGTGGACGGCGTCAACGTGATGACGATGGACTTCGGCGACTCGACCGCGCCCAACCCGGCCGGTCAGATGGGCACCTACTCGATCGACGCCGCGACGGCCACCCAGGCCCAGATCAAGTCGGTCTGGACCGGCCTGACCAACGCCCAGGCCTGGGCCATGGTCGGGGTCACCCCGATGCTCGGCCAGAACGACCAGTCGGACGAGGTCTTCGGCCTGTCCGACGCCCAGCAGCTGATCTCCTTCGCCGAGCAGAACCACCTCGGTGAGCTGTCCTTCTGGGAGGTCACCCGGGACGCCAACGCCTGCACCGGCGGGCTGTCCGAGTGCACCAACATCGCGCAGACGCCCTACGAGTTCTCCAAGATGTTCGCCGCCTACACCGGCTGACAACCGCACCGGCTGACGGCTCGGGCCCGGCAGCCGCACACGGTCAGCCGTGTGCGGTTGCCGGGCCGCCGTCGGCGGACGAGGGTGGCGTCAGCGGGGCAGACCGCGCCCCCGGCCGCGCCGGACCCCGGTCCGCCCGTACGCATCCCGGAGAGCACCGTGGAACTGTTCCCTCCCCTGCCGCTTGAGTCGTGGCGCGACACCAAGGAGACGCTGCACCGGTTCGCGCAGATCGTCGGCAAGATCCGGCTGGCCGGCAGCCCGCGCCGGAACCACTGGTGGAACGTGCCGTTCCACCTGACCGGCCAGGGCATCACCACCCGCCCGATGGGCCCGACGGCGGACGGCGACAGCTTCTGCGTCGACTTCGACCTGGTCGCCCACCGGCTGGTGGTGCGCACCCTCTCCGGCCGGGAGGAGTCCTTCCCGCTGACCGGGCGCTCCGTCGCGCGGTTCTACCAGGACACCATGGCCGCGCTCGACCACCTCGGCATCGAGGTCGAACCCGAGCTCTGCCACCCGTACGACCTGCCGGACTCCGGGCGCCCCTTCGCCGAGGACCACGAGCACCACAGCTACGACCCGGCGGCGGTCAGCCGGTACTGGGTGGTCCTCAGCCAGGTCGCGCTGCTGCTGGAGCAGCACGCCGCCGGCTACTCCGGCAAGATCAGCCCGGTGCACCACTTCTGGCACACCTTCGACCTCGCGGTCACCCGCTTCTCGGACCGGGTCGTCGAACCCGCCGCGGACGCCGACCCGGTCACCCGCGAGGCCTACTCGCGCGAGGTGATCAGCGCCGGGTTCTGGTTCGGCGACGACAATGTGCCCGCCCCGGCCTTCTACTCCTACACCGCCCCCGAGCCCGACGGCCTGGCCGAGCGCCCGCTACGGCCCGCGGCCGCCACCTGGGCCCCGAACCGGGGCGCCCATCTGGCGGTACTGATGTACGAGGACGTCCGGGCGGCGGCGGACCCCTGGCAGACCGCGCTGGACTTCCTGGACAGCGCCTACCGGGCGGGCGCGGAACTGGCCGGCTGGCCGCAGGCGCGGGAGTGCCCGGGCGGCGTCACCGACCCCCGGCTGCGCGCCGCCACCGGCTGACCCCGGGCCGGCACCCCGGCCGCCCCGGCCGACCCGCCGCCGGGCGGTGGCGCCCGACGCCGACCCGGGGCAGGCTGGCCGGAGGACCGGAACAGACCTCAGGAGGAGCAGATGGCCGACCAGCGGATACCCGGCATCGATCCCAGCGTCCCGCCCAGCGGTGACGGCTGCGTGGAGTGCCTGGCGGGCGGCGGCTGGTGGTTCCACCTGCGCCGCTGCGCCGCCTGCGGGCACATCGGCTGCTGCGACTCCTCGCCCGCGCAGCACGCCGGCCGGCACGCCCAGGAGTCCGGGCACGCCTTCCTGACCAGCTTCGAACCGGGGGAGGACTGGTTCTGGAACACCGGTACCGAGGAGTACTACGACGGCCCCGCGCTGGCCCCGCCCACCTCGCACCCGGCCGACCAGCCCGCCCCCGGCCCCGCGGGCAGGGTGCCCGCGGACTGGGAGCGGCAGCTGCACTAGGAGGGGTCAGTGGGTGTGGGAACCGGGGGGCTCCTGCTCGCGCAGTGCCTCGTGTTGTCGCCAGGCTCCGGGGGGTTGGCCGTGGTGGCGGCGGAAGGCGGCGGCGAACGCGTAGGGCGAGCTGTAGCCGATCGTGCGGGCGATGGCCGCCATTCCGAGTTCACCGGTGCGCAGGTGGTCGCGGGCGAGGGCCATGCGCCAGTCGGTCAGGTATTGCATGGGGGTCTGGCCGAGGGCGTCGCGGAAGGTCCGGGCGAAGGCGGCCCGGGACAGGCCGCTGATCGAGGCGAGTTCGGGGACCGACCAGTCGCGGCCGGCGTTCTCGTGGATGGCCTGCAGTGCGGCGCTCAGGCGGGGGTCGGCAAGGGCGCGGTACCAGCGGGGGGCGGCGGGACTGCGGCGGAAGTCACTGCGGATGGCGAGGACCAGGAGGACGTCGAGGAGCCGGTCGAGCACGGTCGGCTGGCCCGGCTGGGGGGTGGCCAACTCGTGGGAGAGCAGCGCGATCACGTCCCGCAGTGGGTCGCCGACTGCGGCTTGCAGGGTGAGGACCTGCGGTAGTGCCTCCAGCAGTCCGTTGCCGATGTCGCCGGTGAACCGGTAGGCGCCGCAGAGGAACACGGTCGCCCGCGGGTTGTCGGCCTGCGTGTCATGGGCGTGCCGGGCCCGGAACTCGTCCGGTTCGAGGCAGTCGGTGCCCGGCTCGTGGCCGATGTGGTGGTCCGGTCCGCCGCGCACCAGCGTCACCTCCCCGGGCACCAGTTCCACCGCGCGGTCCGGGTCGGTGAGCCACAGCCAGCCCCGGCCGCGGACCACCGTGTGCACGGCCAGCTGGATCGAGCCGGCCAGCCGCAGCCCCCAGGGTGGTTCGGCGACGGTCCGGGCGAAGACGGCGCCGTCGGCGCGCGCCCGCGCCAGGTGATCGTGCAGTATGTCCACCCGTCCAGTATCGGCAGGACGGCTGCCGCCGACAATGGAGCGAGCGTTTGACGTAAAGAGTTGAGCTATTCACGCATTGATCCGCTTCCTTGGCGCACTCACGATGAAACCATGACTGGATCACCGCAGACCGCGCTTGTCCTTGGCGGCACCGGCCGCTCGGGCTCGCTCCTGGCGAAGAGCCTCACCGAACGCGGCCTGGGGGCCCGCACCGCGGCGCGCCACGGCGCCGACGTGCACTTCGACTGGGACGACCCCACCACCCACCCCGGCGCCCTGACCGGCGTCGACCGCCTCTACCTGGTCACGCCCGTCCTGCGCGTCACCTACGCCGACCAGGTCGCCGCCTTCCTCGACCTCGCCGAGACCGCCGGCGTCCGCCACGTCACCTACCTCAGCACCTACGGCGCCGACCAGGCACCGCCCCAGGTCGACATCAGGGCCGTCGAGGCCGACCTGGCCGCCCGCGGCGGCATCACCCACTGCGTCCTGCGCCCCGCCTGGGTGATGCAGAACTTCACCGACGCCCACCTGCCGGTCATCGACGGGGCCGTCACCGTCCCCACCGGCGGCGGCAGGGAGGCCTTCGTCGACGCGGACGACATCGCCGCCGTCGCGGCCCAGACCCTGCTCGCCCCCGCCGCCCACGCCGGCGCCCGCTACGAGCCCACCGGCCCGCAGGCCCTCACCGTCGAAGAGGTCGCCGACACCATCACCGCCGTGACCGGTCGGCCCGTCGCGCACCACGACCTCGACCCCGAGGGATGGATCGAAGGCGCCGTCGCCGCCGGCCTCGTCCCCGCCGACTACGCGGTGATGCTGCGCTGGCTGACCGGCACCATCAGCTCCGGCAACGGCTCCACCCCCAACCACGACGTCGAGAGAGTCACCGGCCGGCCCCCGACCGCCTTCCTCGACTTCGCCCGACGCAACGCCCACGTCTGGACAGCGGGCCGGTGACCGCGCTCGTGGGCGACAGCGCCGACCTCGCGGCGTTGGACCCGTTCTTCCGCATCATCCAGGAGGGCCTGGCGGGCCTGGTCGACGGCGAGCACTTCCTCGACCTCCTGGCCCAGGACGTGGTCATCGAGTACGTGGTCTCCGTGCCCGGCTACCCGCGCCGCATCCAGGGGCGGCGGGCGGTCGCCGACCTGTACCGCGGCTACGGCGACCTGATGGTTCTGCACAGCGCGGACGAACTCGCCGTCCACCACGACCCCGCGACGTCCGTCGTCGTGCTGGAGTACGCCGTGCACGGGCGGGCGGTCCGCACCGGACGGGCCTACGACAACCACTTCGTCTCCGTGATCAGCATCAAGGACCGCCAGGTGACGCATTGGCGGGACTACCTGGACCCCGTCGCCGTCTTCCACGCCCTCGGATGGCCGGCCGAGCCCCGCCGGTGCCCTGACCGGCAGGGTTCGCCGGGTCATGATCTCCATGGTGTGGCCGTCCGGGTCGGTGAAGTACGCACCGCGGCCGCCGAAGAGGTGGTTGGTCCGGCCTGCGTCGGTGAGACGGGGGTCGGCGTAGTACGTGACCCTGATCGCGTTCAGCCGGGCGATCATGGCGTCGAACTGATCGTCGGGCACGAGGAACGCGTAGTGCTGTGACTGGATCGGTTCGTCGCGCCTTCGTAGTAGTCGAGCGTCACGCCGTTGCCCAGGTCGACGGGGAGGAACGGCCCAGCTGGGGCACTCACCCTCAGCCCCAGGACCTCGGCGATGAACTCGGCCGAAGTCCGCTGGTCCGTGGCGTAGACGTTGGTGTGGTTGAGCTGGACGGTGGTGACGGGTGGCTGGTGCTGGTCGTGCGGCATCTGTGGTGCCTCTCCGAATCCTAGGTTCCGCTGAGACGGGGCGCCGCTTCGGGGCGCCGGGAGGGAAGACCCGGGAGGGAAGACAGGGAGAGGAGAGGGCGGGCCTCGTGCCCGCGTGGTGCTCAGAGCGAGGCCGGGGGCCTGACTCGTGCATGGCTCAAGGCCGACCCGGCAGTCACCCGACCGACCCTAGTGCCCAGTTCGAGGCCGGGGCAACGCCATATGTGCAGGCCCGCCCCAGCGGATGCCCTCAACACCCCACCGTGCCGCACCCCGTGAACCTGCTCGGCCACCGCACTAGATCCTGCTCTCCTTCGCAGGTCTCCTCGACGAGTTCGACCCCAACTTCAACATCATCAGTCCCTGACCGGAGGCACCAGGATGGAGCACGGTTCGGTGCTCGTGGGCGGGTCAGTCAGCGGTTGCCGCCTGCCACGTCCATGACGCTCGGCGGGGGTGGTCAACCAGCTCGCCTCGGCCGGTGCACCACAGGAGCACCCGGACCGGGTCGCCGTGCGGAGCGTCGGGGAAGAGGCGGTCGAGCACTGCGGCACACAGCTGGGCCGGGGGCAGCCAGGACAGGCCCAGCCCCTGGGTGAAGTAACGACGGGTTCAAACGGTACCCGGGCGCTTCGCCATGACCCGTTCCCTGCGCACGCCATCGGGCAGGAGATCGCCCGGCTCACCCGTGTCTGCGAAACCGTGGCGTTCGTAGAGAGCGCTCGCCTTGCCGTTGTCCGGCATCACCGACAGGCGCAACGTCTTGGCGCACCGTTCCACGGCCCACCCCTCCACCGCCCCGATCAAGAGGTCTCCCACTCCCCGTCCACGGGCCTCGGGGCTGACCCACATCGAGATCAGTTCAGTACTGGCGTCCTCCTCGGTCGGCACTCCGCTGGCCATCCCAACCGGATGACCGTCGAGGACCGCGACGACATCGAGCGCACCAGGGATCTCCAGGCGAGCACGCCAGCGTTCCTCCCGATCACCGGCTCCCTGCCACTGTGCCAACGTCGATCCGAACGCGTCAGGCGCCTCGGCAAGCGCCGCAAGTCGCAGCTCCCGCCAGATCGGCCAGTCGTCCGACTTCAAAGTGCGCAGTTCAAGCATGCTCCAGACGTTGCCCTACCTGGGGCGCCGGCGACAAGGCGTTTACGGACACGGATGAGGCGGCCGGTCACCTCGGTGACCGGCCGGCCGACGGGGCCCTCCCCGGTCGGAGCACTGGTGGGTAACTGCTGGATCAGCAGTGGAGGTTGTCCACGTCAGGAGGTGATCACCCCCGCTCAGGGGCGGGGCCCCACGTACAGCCCTTGGGGCCGGTAGCGTACGGCAGGGGCCTGGTACTCCTCCAGGGCGTGGGCGATCCACCCGGCCGAGCGGGCCACCGCGAAGATCGCCTCCTCCGCGTCGGCTGTCATCCCGGACATCTGGGCGAGCACGGCGAGGGCGAAGTCGACGTTGGGGAAGCTGCCCAACCGCTCCCGTGCGACCGCGAGCAGGCCGTCGACGGCCGCGTGCACCCCGCCCGGATCCGGCAGCGGCTCGATCAGGCGCAGCAGCGCCTCGGCGCGCGGGTCGCGCCGCTGGTAGATCAGGTGTCCGAAGCCCGGGACGGAGCTGCCGTCGCGCAGCCGCTCGGCCACGACTCCCACCGGGTCGCCGCTGCCCACGGCGTCGGAGATCAGCCGGTGTGCCAGGGCGCCCGCGCCGCCGTGCATCGGACCGTCGAGGGCGGCCAGACCGGCGGCCACCACGGCGTAGGGGTGGGCGCGGGTCGAGGCGGCGATGCGCGCCGCGTAGGTGGACGCGGCCATGTCGTGGTCGGCCAGCAGGACCAGGGCCGCGTCGAGTGCCCGAAGATGCTCCGGCGTGTCGGGCAGACGGGTGAGTCTGGGCCACAGCAGCTCGGCCGTCCGTGCCCCGGGCCGGTCCTCGCCGCCGCTGATGTGATCCGCGGCCATGACCATCGCGGTGATGAGCGAGCCGGCGGCGGCCGTGACCGCGGCGGGCCGGATGTCGAAGCGCAGCGGATCGGTGACGGCGGCGGCCGTGACCGCGACCCGGAAGCGGTCGGTGACCCTGGCCGCTGCGGGCAGCGCGCGGGCGGCGGCCGAGGCGGCGGCGACGGCCGACGGGTGCCCCTCGAAGCGTGGGTCGGGGTTCGCGCCGGGGGCCCGCTGCCCGTCCCAGAGCCACTGCGCCACGGCTTCGAAGCCGGCGCTGTCGGCGCTGTCGGCGCAGGCGACGGCGTCGCGCCCCCGGTAGTACAAGCGGTCCCGGTCGGGGTCGATGAGCGTGAGCGCGGTGCGGATCGACGCGCCGGACGCCGGAGCGCCGGCCTGCCCGCGCGTGCCCCGGTCCGCGAGCGCGTCGACGTCCGCGACGGAGAAGAGGCTCCCCTTTCCGTCGGGTGCCCTCTCGCGGTCGATGAGGCCGCGGCTGACGTAGGCGTACAGGGTTTCCGGCTTGATCCCGAGTCGCCGGGCGGCTTGCTGTGTCGTCAGCATCGGGCGGTCGCGGGCCCCGGAGTCCGGGTCGGAGGTGCTGGCCGTCACAGGTTCCCGCTCTCATGTATTGACTGGATCAACATTGACAAGAGTTGCCCATATGAACGAGATTCGCAAGTACCGCATGCACGGCAACGGAAATGAACGAGCCCAACGGAGGCAACCATGCCCACCCAGAACGCAGCCCCCGCGCACCGCGAGGTCGCCACCGTCGACGTCCCGCGCGGCCTCAGCGGCGTCGTCGTCACGGAGACCGCGATCAGCGACGTGCGCGGCCGCGAGGGCTTCTACCACTACCGCCAGTACTCGGCGATCGACCTCGCCGAGCAGCGCGGCTTCGAGGACGTCTGGCGTCTGCTGGCGGACGGATCGCTGCCGGTCGACGCCGCCGAACGCGCCGCCTTCACCGCCGCGACCCTGCCCGGGCGCCGCATCCCGGACGCTCTGCGACCGCTGCTGGAACCGGTCGCCGCCGGCAGCGGCGCCGCGGGCCCGCTCGCCGGGTTGCGCGCGCTGCTGCCCATCGCCGCGTCGCTGCACGGCATGCGCCCGCTGTACGACAGCGCCCCGGAGGTCCGCCGTACCGACGCGCTCCACCTGAGCGCGCTCGCGCCGACCCTGATCGTCGCGCTGCACCGGCTCAGCCGGGGCCTGCGACCGGTCGAGCCCCGCGACGACCTGCCGTACGCGGCGAACTACCTGTACATGCTCACCGGTGAGGAGCCCCGCCCCGAGCACGCGCGAGCGATCGAGCAGTACCTGATCTCCACCATCGACCACGGCTTCAACGCCTCGACCTTCACCGGCAGGGTGATCGCGTCCACCGGGGCGGACCTGTCCGCCTGCGTCGGCGGAGCGCTGGGCGCCCTGTCCGGGCCGCTGCACGGAGGCGCCCCGAGCCGCGCCCTGGACACCCTCGACGCCATCGGGACCCCGGAGAACGCCGAGGCCTGGGTGCGCGACCGGGTTCTGCGCGGCGAGCGGATCATGGGCTTCGGCCACCCCGTCTACCGGACCGACGACCCGCGGTCGCTGATGCTGCGGCGGGTGGCCCAGTCCCTCGGCGGGCCGCGGGCGGACCTCGCTGTCCGCGTCGAGCAGCACATCGTCGACGCGCTCGCCGAACTGAAGCCCGGGCGGGAGCTGTACACCAACGTCGAGTACTACGCGGGCGTCGTCATGGAGCAGTGCGGAGTGCCGCGCGAGATGTTCACCCCGACCTTCGCGGCGGCCCGGATCGTCGGCTGGTGCGCGAACATCCTCGAACAGGCGGAGGACAGCAAGATCATTCGCCCGTCGGCCCGCTACGTCGGCCCCGCCCCGGCGCAGCCCGTCCCGCCGCTGGCCTGACCGCCGGGCCGTGGCCGCAGTCATGCCGCATGTGACGTCCGCTGACGGATCAGGGGGAGGGTGTCGGGCCTTCCAGCCTGTCGCTGATCCACTGGATCGGGCCGGTGCCCATCGCCGGGACATAGGTGTAGGCGTTGTGCCGACCGCCCTGGATCAGGTTGAGGGTGGTGTGGACCGGACCCTTGTTGCCGTAGGTCGCGATGAAGTTCTTGATCGGGTTGATCGTTCCGGAACCCTCCGCGGTGCCGACCTGGAAGGCGAGGTAGACGTCCGGTCCCTTTCGGGCGATCAGCTGTTCCGCCAGCACCTGGGGGTTGTTCTGCTGCTGCTCCTTCTCATGCCCCTTCCAGAAAGGCGAGTCGGGCACGATGTCCGGGCCGGAGGCGAGCACGGCCTTGAAGCGGTCCGGATGCTGCAGCACCATCTTGAGTCCGGCGAACCCCCCGCTTGAGGAGCCCATGACTGCCCAGCCGTCGCGTGATGTGAGGGTACGGAAGTTCTGCTTCATCAGGTCGGGGACGTCGTCGGCCAGCCAGGTGCCCATTTTGGGCTGGCCGGGGATGTCGCTGCCGTCCCAGTAGTGCGCGTGGTCGTCGGGCCCGGGGTTGAGCACGGGCATGGCCAGCAGGAACGGCTTGCTCTTGCCCGACCGGTACCAGGAGCTGATGCTCTGCTCCAGCTTGAGGCCGGGGTCGGCCCAGTAGTTGTCGTTGTAGCCGGGCCCGCCCGGCAGCGCGATCAGCACCGGGAAGCCGCTGTGCGCGTACTTCGGGTCGCTGTACTCCTTGGGGGCCCACACCCAGACCTTGCCGGTGTAACCGGACTTCTTGCCCGTCACGGTGGCCACGGCGATGTGCGTGCCGTCGTCCAGTGTGTGCGCGATCCGCCACGGGGTCTCGGGGCCGGTCGGCAGCACGGTATCGGACGCGACGGTGGGTGCTGTGCCGCTGCCTTTGCCCGGGTTGGCGGGGACGGCCGTGTCGAAGGCGATCGGCTCGCCCTTCTGGCTGAACGGCGGGATCTCGTAGTGCTTCATCATCGGGATGCCCACACCGGTGACGGCTCCCAGGCAGGCCGCGAGTGAGGCGCAGAGCACTATCCGGCGCCGGCGTCGGCGCCGGGAGCGCAGTTTGCGGGCCGCGGCACGGCTGCCGCCTGAGCCGCCACGGGACTGCTCAGGTATCGCAGGCTGGTCGGTCACGGTCGGCTGGTTGGTCAAGGTCGGCTCCGCTGGTGCAGGTGGTGGTGATATTCGCCCTATGCAACTTTCAGGACGAAAACACACGCCATGCGGTTCCTGCCGGTACGAACCCTCGGGTCCCACGGTTCCTGGGGGCGAACCGCGAGGGGTCCCGCTCACACGCGTGCGAGCGGCCTGGAAGCGAAACGGTGGGGGAGGAGCTCCGCTCCTTCCCCACCGTCCATGCCGGTCAACCGGCGTGCTGCTCGTGCTGCTAGGGTCGCTGGACGCTGCTGGTCGGGATCGACCGGTTCCGCGCCGAATCGGCCACGGCGGCGGTGCCACCGGTGCCCCAGACCTGGAACTCGGAGACCTGGGCGCCGTTCTGCAC
>OVEP011218047.1_pt1 | contig 15427 bp, 12 predicted proteins | sample 1779801 | NCBI WGS metagenome assembly OVEP01 (sample SAMEA3914791, study PRJEB12502) | metagenome | biome: forest; material: soil | place: Canada | collected 2011-07-03 | depth 0.1 m
AGGGCGGCGATCTGGCTCGCGGTCAGTTCGCCGATATCGGTGGAGGTCAGGCCGCGGATCTGCAGGGTCGACATGGCGCCGACGGCCTGGGTGCTCATCGCCTCCAGCTGGGCCGACCCCAGCACCGACATCTGCGCCGCCGAGAAACCCATCTGGGCGGAGGTCATCGCCCCCATCTGGGTGGTGGTCAGGCCGGTGACCTGGGTCGTGGATAATTTGCCGATCTGAGTCGAATTGAGTTCCTGGATCTCGGTGGTGGTCAGTTCGCCGATTTGCGTCAGCGAGAAAGCAGCCATGTCCGTTGCCGTCAGTCCACTGATCGTGGTTGATGACAGGGCTTGGATTTGAGTCAGACTAAGGTTCGGTATGATCGACGACACTTAGGCGGTTCTCCGGGCTTTCTTCTTCCAGGTTACTTATCGAATAAATAGAGTGTGATTTTTAAAATCATTAACTTCAGTATTTTTTCTTAACTATTAAAGGCACATATTTCATAATTTGAAATTATCTTCTTGCATATTCGGTTCCGTCGGCGCTAGATCTCTTCCTATTCCTTGGTTTGGTGCCGTGCGCGCCCTTTTACCAAGCAAGAATCCGGCCAACTCCCCGGCCCCTTGAAATCCCTAGCGCCACCCGGGGATTCCACGAGTTTACCCCCGCGATCCTTACCGTTTCCTCTCTACCGCCCGGCAAATTTTGCCCGGCAAGGCTTGCCGTGCATTTTTGCCTTTGATCTTGGGAAAGCTTCCCGCTATAAGACTGCCTCCCGGCGTCGGAGTGTAGCTCAGCCTGGTAGAGCACTGTCTTCGGGAGGCAGGGGCCGGAGGTTCGAATCCTCTCACTCCGACCAATCAAAAGCCGCAGATCTTCAAGGGTCTGCGGCTTTTTGACTCTTCGCCGAAAATCGATTTTTGAATATGCGCCACAAATGCGCCACACTGACGTCAGGTGGGGGTGATTCATGGCCGCGATCAAAGAGCGCCGTAACCGCAAGGGCCAGATCATTGGTTGGCAGGTTCAGATCCGGAGAAGGGGATATCCGGCCAAGGTAAGAACCTTCGACAAATGGACCGATGCGGAAGCGTGGGCGACCACAACAGAGGCGGATATGATCCGCCGAGTGCATGTGGACCGCTCCCTGTCGGAGCGCATGACGCTCGGCCAAGCCATCACAGATTATATCGACAAGATAGTGCCGACCCATAAGGGCGGGGGCATCGAGGAAGTGCGCCTAAAACGCTTTATGCGTGAGGAGGCCGACCTTTGTGCTTACGCTCTCGCCAACTTGCGGACTGAGCATTTCGAAGATTATCGGGATCGGCGCAGCACAGAAATCGTGGCCGGGTCATTGAGTAGGGAGTTGAATCTCCTCTACTCAGTCCTTGAGCACATCCGCCGGCGCGTCGGGCTAATCGAAAATCCGCTTTCTCATGTCCGCCGGCCCAAAGTCAACGACGCCCGCGACACGCGCCTTTCTCCAGAGGAGGAGGCCCTATTGTTGGCCGCCCTCGAGAAATCGCGTAACGAATGGATCAAGCCTTTCGTGATCGTCGCGCTGGAAACGGCGATGCGCCGTTCCGAGCTGTTGGCGCTGAAATGGGAGAATGTGGATCTGAGGCGACAGACGGCGCATCTTCCCGACACGAAAAACGGAAAGGGGCGCACGGTCCCGCTTTCATCCCGAGCCGTCGCGGTTCTGGATGCGCTGCTGAGATCCAATTCCGGCATGGTGTTTCCCACCTCGTGCAATTCGCTTGAACACGCGTGGGTCAGGGCGAGGGGAAGGGCCGCTGTAGAGGCGATCGCCGCCCTGGCCGATACCCCGGCAAGCAAGCTGATCGCCCGGCTCACGAGAGGCAAAATCGTACCGAGCTATGAAAGGTGCGTTGAAGCTGCGAAAGCCGAAGGCATAGATTTTCCGGCTGGGCTGACCAACTTACATATGCATGATCTTCGACATGAGGCGACAAGTCGGCTGGCTGAGCGTGGTTGGAATGTTTTGGAGCTGGCCGCCGTTACCGGCCACAGCGATTTGCAGATGCTCAAGCGGTACACGAATTTCCGCGCTGAGGATTTGGCAAGGAAGATGGGGTAGCCGATGGCGAACGGGAGGCCAAACAAGCAGGTCGCCGTTTGGGTTTTTCAAACTCGGGCGGTTCTCGTGAACGCCTTGCAAGCGAGAAAGGCTGGCTTATCAGCTGATTTTTTTGAGCAGTACGCCATCCCCTTTATCAAAAGGGCTAACTATGAGGTCATGCCCAACCGCATCCCCGAGTCGGATACGGTCGAATTTTCCGCATGGGTTGAGATTTTTTGGGACGAGCTAGAGAAATGGGCGGAACAAAAATACCCCTCGAATCCTAGCCAGGGGAGAGGAGACTGGCTGAGTGAGCTAGTGAAGGTTGGCGGCGCGGCTAAATGGCTGGCGGAGACGACTTTCAACGAGTGGTCGGAGCAGATGATGGACAGCCATCGGGCGGCAACCGATCCTTATTATGGAATCGATTTGGCAGAGCCGAAAGGTGGGCCAGAGGGATTTCGGCGGCCTGGACGGGCGGAACGGTAACTGCCACCAGGATGAATGCCAGCCCAATTAACAGACGAAGGGTCTGTTAGTTGGGCTGGCATTTCTATTGTTCCTACTAATCTTCGATCTTGCGCATTGAGCACAATCAGTGCCCGCCACCTCATCTAGCGTGGCCTTGCTTTGCTTCTATGAAGCCAAGTCCGATGGAGAGGGCTCGATGAGAAACCCTTCTCTCTCGGGCTGCCGCCGCAAACTTTATATGCTAAGACTTAAGTGCGGAATTGAGCGGGAAGTCTTAGAAAAACTTCAAGGATGACGTGTAAATCAAAGAGTTAATAGTGCTTTCTCAATCTCTTCTAGAGCCAAAATGTGATCCTCTGTCTTCATTGGGGCTGAGCTGTAGTAGCGATTTGCTTCCATTGGATGTCCTGCCCGTCGTTCAATTAAGAACTCGGTGTTCTCGACGCCATCTACCGCGCTCGCAACGGTTACTCCGATGTTTTCAGCAAAATTTATTCGAGTAAGATATCTGGGGTTTCGTCTTTTTGTTCCGTAAATCTGAACAATAGATTGTATTTTTGATATAATTGGATTTGCCTCTTCTAGGCTTTTTTCAAACTCTACGACCAAATCGCTCCTATAGCTTTTGGCTAGATTTTCCGTTTGAATTTTATATCCGAACTCTTTGTTTAGCAAATTCACAAGGTGATCAAGAAATATCTCTGCATGATTGGTATTTCCCGCGACAGCGATATCTCCATCGGTCGCCATCACCAATTGTGTGATCGCAAAGGAGTGGCCATCATTTTCAAATTTCCCGCCAGAGTACACCTGAACGGGTGGTAGGGGGGCCCCTGGAGCAACTACCGGGCAGGAGACGAAATTGTAGGTCTTCCGCACGAGGTCGACGGTCTCTTGAAACGAGGGCCAAGCATCAGGTGCGTATTCCTCAACTGACTCCCTGAAGGCCGTAATCCCATACAGTGCGCCAATAAATTTCATTGATAGATTCCCGCTCTTGAAGAACTCTGGTCAGGATAAAATGTCGGAATTGTTCCTTGTTTCTGCGTGTATTGGCTAATTGTGTTTTTGTTTCCAGCCATTTGCGCGGATAAAAGAGCAGTTTCTAGTTGATTTATTCTGTATTTGTATGAGCTATTTTCTTCTTCCAGCCTTGTGTTTTTTTGAGATAAGGCTTCGATGTCCCCTTTGTTCGCATTTGGGACGTTGTTCGACGCGGGGCTAAATTGGAACCATTCACCAGTCAAAACAGGCTTCACCACGGGAGGGGTGCTTCCAAAAAAAACTCCCGAACCTGCAGTAACCATGTTTCCAGTGACGGCGATGGGTGTGGTCGCGGTAAATGACCCCGTGACTGTGTTAGGAGCGGCTGTAACTATTGAAGCCGCTCCTGACCCTGCGATCATGCTGGAGGGGGTTCCATACACCGAGAGTGGGGGGATCGTCAGGGTTCCATTAGAGCCGAACATCGGTGGTAGGCTGCGGGAGACTGTCATTGCGGCATTGGGAAGCGCATTTACGCTTGTCAGGTTAACTGCAGCACTCGTTGCCTGATCAAGGAGCAACAAGTTGGGCCACTCCGCCCATTCATGTACCTTCGCGGATTGTCCAATTTCCTGCCGATTTGGGGGGGAGTCGCTCTGCGCAGTCTGGGTTTTCGCAGTGCCTTGGCTAGCGGCTAGGTGAGCATCCGGACGCTGATATTCATGGATGATGTCCTCCGACGCTTCTATAGAGACTCGAATCCTTGCGTCTAGCACTTCGGCGATGCTGCGTAGCGTATTAAAGCTCCAGTTCCGATAATCGGCCTGCTCAACCCTAGAAATTGCGGGTTGCTTCGTCCCTACTTTTTCAGCGACCTCTTTTTGATTATAGCCGCGCCGCTTTCGAAGGGCGATTATCTGTTCTGCGATCAAGGCGGAAGATTCAGCGATAAAAAATCTCATGCGAAATTTTTTATCGCTCATTTTTTCCGCCAATCTCAAATCAACGGGGTGATCTACTTCTGTCATTCGGGCGGCTCTCTAATTTCTTTTTTGGGTCTTCTTTGTTCGCTTCTTCGTATTCACGCTTGCGCTTCATTGCTAATGCGTAGGCGCGTTCCTGCTCCTGCGGAGAAGATTTTTTGTGAATCCGAAACAAGACGATTTTCTCGGTTCCATAAGGCGCATATAGGATTCTTATCTGGCGCTTTTCTACCTTCAGATTGATCTGCCATAGCCCGCCCATCTTCTTGCCTAGGGCCTTGGCCTTGTAGGCAGTCGGCGACGGCCCTTGACTGGCCATCCTTGATATCAACACTACAACTTCCGGATCTGCCTCGGGGCACTCCGCCTCCACCTCGCCGGGATACACAACCGTAGGGTAGTGGGTAACAATGTAGGTCATAAAATATCACAAAATTGTTCTTTTATCAAGATACACCCTCGGGCGCGATATAACAATTAAGTTATATTTTGATCAAATTGGGTTTTGAAACGGTCGCAAGTAGCTTTTTAGATCGAAGATAACATGTTGAAAAAAAGGAACATTCCGCCCATCTCCGATTGAGCGGCGTTAGGCACTCAGCAGCTTCGCAAACTGCCCAAGTTGGAAACTCGCTTAAAGACGGGTCTCAGTGTTGGTTGGGGTGGCGCTGTGCACGAGTACCCATTTTGCCCAAAAGTATAGCGTTACGGTGCTTGTTGGGCAATTTTCGGTTGTACGCGACTGGCGAGCAGCATCTTTACGACCGCGAGGCGCATTTTCATGCTGTCTGGATGAAATCGCGACCCAAACGGGCGAGTGGCGTTACGTTCGGGCGCTTGAGAGCTCCAAAGTAGCGTATTATTGACGAAAAATGGACGGTAGTGCAGCTCTCGCTTCGTTCAAGATCGTCGCAGGGTCAATATCCAGCGCCGAGCAAAGCCGCAGAAAATCAATAACGTCGATCCGCCGTTCCCGGCGTTCGAATTTCGATATTTGCGATTGATCGGTGCCCATCGCCCGAGCGAGATCGATCTGCGTAAATCCGAGTGACTTCCGGCGGGAAATCAGCCTCTGCAAGATCAGGCTGTACGCAGGATCATGGGCGTCCTTCGTCCCCAACCACCACCTCCCAGGCAATGGACAGGGAATAGGGCAAAAAGGCATAATAGGTCGAATTGACCTATTTCCTTGGGAGTCCGCCGTGCCTCGACGTGTCAGCATCGACAAAATTATTGCCCTTGCAGCCCTCTCCCTTCTGGTCGAAGGCTGCGACGATAAGAAGGCGGCATCGGAGAAGAACTTTACAAAGGTTTTAGAGGCGGACTTTCACGTTCACGATGCTTTGTGCACATCCAACGCTCACCCTAATTACGTCATCACTTCATTGGATGGAGATAGCAGGAGAGTAAGATTTGCCTTAGACGAAGGGGTCGGATCGATCACGCCCACGGTCGTTAAGGCCGCAGAGTCTGCAGGAGTCATTAAGGTTGATGGCTACAAACCCACTCAGAATTTGGGTCTGTCTGCGCGCTATTACGACGTTACACTCATTGATCCCAAGGCGTGGACCGACAGGGGCATTTGTGCCGGCACAAGAACCTTTAAGGTTACGGGTTGGACTACACCTCAGCTTGGCCAAACCGAGGTGTCTTATGATTTGGAGATCACTCCATCTTACTGGATCAAAAAGGAAGACTTGCAAAAGTTCATTAATCTGAAGCACGCCTTTAAGGTGGGGATGCAACAGACGAATGACGGATGGGTAATTATGCGATGAAGCTACACGCTTAGCGGTCCCACTCGTCATCGTCTCGTTGCCGGGGTTTCTGCCGCAGCTGTGTATGCTCATCCGGCTCGCCCCTCTCTCGCCGCCGAAATTCCTGCTCGATCAGCACACGGCCTTGGCTAGCATGGCTCCGCTCAACGTGGTTAGGGGCTGACTTTGCAGCTTTGTTTGTCAGCCGGTAGGTAGCATCAAGATCGGCGTCTGATAGGGCGCGCAGCCGGCTTCGCCACTCGTCTGGTGATCGGCCAGCTATCGTATTGCTGACCCTGACCCCGAGCCCCCACGGCAAATCCTTAGGCCAACCGGAAGCTGCCTTTCGCTTTTCGTCCTCAGATTTACGCTTAGCCTCGGCATCGGCTATCAGCCGAAGCCGCTCTTCCGTACCGACGAGCCGATCCAATTCTTCCAGAAGGCTTTTCTCTAATGCCTTATCTCCGATCTGCCGGGCCTTCAACAGCTCGGCGACAAGCTGATGCACAGGTCTTTCCATTTTTTCCTCTCTCTGTGGACTTGTTGATTGACGATCAGGGGAGGCGGTTCCAGCTACACGCCGCCGTTCCGCCTTTGCGATCTTGAGTCTTTCGATTAGCGCGTTGGCGGTTATCGCCTCGATCTCGGAGTCACTGATCTCGATGCCGGCCTCGACAGCCAAGATGCGGATGAACTCAAGTTGCTTGTCGGTTTTTGCCTCAGCCTTCGTCGCGCGTCGCCCCTCGGCGTGGGCGCGTGCCTGCGCCGCCGACAGTGCTGCCGCCGCCTTGGTCGCGTCGCTGGCTCGAACGGCTTTGACGAATCCCATGAGATCGCCACCATCAAGGCGATGCATTTCCTCTTCAGAAAGCCGGAAACCAGCGTCTGCCAGCTCTTTTTTTGCCCGCCAAATTTGGCGGTCAGTCGCCTCTTTGAACGCCCTCTCTGCCCGATCCGCGCGCTCTTCGGCCCGGGCATGAGCTACGGCGACCTCGACATACTCTTTCCGTTCTATGCCGTTTAAACGCCGCAGCGCTGCTTGTGCTTTAGCGTCTTTCTCGCGGCGGCGCTGCCGCCGCCGCTCACTCTCCTGGCGTCGGGTTTCTGTGTGCTCATCCCGACGCTTGGCGGCGACGTCGGCGTCTATCTCCCGCTGATCGTTTTCATGGAACAGCCGCTCCGGCACACGGCGTTTCGCTTCACGTTCAATGCCGGTGTCGGCCAGCCGTCCGCCGTGGAAAATTTCACGCCCTACGGTCTCGTTGACGATCCTGGCAATTCGTCGCCGCTCGGCGCGCATCGCACCCTTGCCGACGAGCAGCCGATTGCACGGTGTGCGGTCCACGTCCCACCCGCTACCGTCCGGGCGACGGATGACGGGCCGCGCCGTCACGGCAAAGTGGAGGTGCGGCTGGACGCGCCCATGACCGTGAACTGCAGCGACGGCGGCATGGCCGCGAGATTGCCAATCCTCGACAATGCGTCGTGCAATTTCCTCTCGCCCCTGAAAACTGGTTTCGGCGGGGAGGTCAAACACGCCTGTAAGCAAGACGCGTTCTGCTGTCTTTCCTCGCCGCTTTGTCGCGGCCTCATCGACCGCAGCAGTAGCCGATTTCACCGCATCAGGATCGCCGGCCAAAGATTCGAGGTCATCGCGGTCTGTGTAGTCGCCCTCTCGCGCCAGATAGTCGACGGGGGCCGCGGCATCGCCGGCTACTTTCACCGAGCGGAAATCGCAGTGGAATGTGCGAATGCGATTGCGACCGATCCGGCCAGATCTGAGGTCTATGTATCGCCCTCCGGTGTCGAGTTGGTGTCGGGGGAGGCCGGAAAGTTTATTGCCCTGGCGGCGCATCGGATCGTCGGCAAGATAGCCTTGCAGTTCATCATCGCCCCAAAAGCGCTGAACGCGGATCACGAGCGCGCCCCCATCTTGCAAACCTTATCTTCCTCGTGCGCGCACGAGAGCCGAGGTTTGCCCACAGTCTGTAGGCATTGGGAGGGGTAAGGGGTGGGGAAGGCGGAGTGAGCCGCGCCCCGCTTGCGACAAACCGCGCGGTGCTGCTGCGCGGGGCGCTCCGCCGACTCTGAGTCTGGGTCTAAGTCGCGCGCGCGTGTGACGGTCCGTCTGGCAAACCAAGGTGGTGCGTCTGGCGGTCCAGGGTGGTCTGTGTGGCGAACCACTTTCAGGTTATTCACAGCCCTCTCCCGCGTTGGTGGGAGAGACATTCACGATACCGACACCGCCGGGCTCGATGTGCTGGTAGATATTGATCTCAATGCCGGGGCGACGTTCGCCCCCCGCTACGACCTCTCTCACCGCTGCCTGGTCTCGACCTGCCTGCATAGGGATGTGCGGCCATGCCGCCTCCCCTGCGCGTTGTCCATCCAGGGAAATTAATCCCGCGCGATAGCGCAGCCGATACTTTGATCTCTGGCCTGGTCGTCGGTCTGGCTGTACGTCTAGCCAGGCATGCGACACCAGCGCCTCTAAAGCATCTAGCGCGGAGCTTTTCCCCATGCCGGCGAGAGCGGCAATATCGACGACGCTCAAACCTTCAATGTCGCCCGTAGCAAGATCGGCGTGGGCGGCCAGCACCACCAGGGCCGCCGTCGCGTATGGCCCGAGATCGGCAGCATAACCGCCGGTCACATACCAGCGCATCAAATGTGACCAGCCTGTCTCGGCCGTGAGCCCTGTCGGGACCAATTCAGGCGCGGTCATCTCCGACCTCCCGCTACCTTCTTTGCTTGGGAATCCGGGATGGGCGGCTTGGGTGGTCGGCCCGGACCCGCCTTGGTCGCAGGGGGAATGGGCGATGCTGGAGAGGGCACAATTCGCTGAGATCTGACGTACGCGTTTACCTCATCGCGATCGTATAGTTTCTTCGGTCCAATCGGATAAATCGGTAGCGGCAGACCTTTCACCAGTCGTGGTGTAATTCCCAATATGTCCGAGACCTGACGCAGACTCATCCATGGGGAGTCGTCACAAGGGTCGAGGTGTCGTGGGGGGCGCGCGTCGGCGCGGCGTTTCTTGCGAGGAAGCTTTGCAGTGTCAGGCATGACAAACCGTCCAGCCCCCATACCGAAGGGGCTATCGGACGCATCGTCATCGATCCGGTTGGGCCGCGCTCCTCACGCGGGTGGTCATGGCACCCGATTAGCCAGAAATTTGGCATACCGAGGATGGATCGCTCGACACATTTGCTGATCACTGGGTGTCATGAGAATCCAGTGCAGCTCAATATCCATAAAGGTGGTGAAAATTGGGTCATTCGTCAACAGTGCGAACGGTAGTGCTCTAATTTGAGCGGAACCGCGCTTTTAGCCGCAGCACGCACCCCTGCGACCATAGCCGGCGCGATCCGTAGGGCAGCGACAAGAGCTGTTCTTTGCTATACTGAATATAGGGCAATCGAGTCGCCAGCCAATGCAGTACGGGCGGCTATTGTAACGGAGTACTGACATGACGAGCCTTGAGGCGCAATTTGACCAAGTGATGTTTGATATCTATCGGCGCGCTAAGGAAGAAGCGAAATACACCGCCACCATCTTCCTCCAGATGTTGAGCGATAACGGGGGCCTTATAACGGCGAAAACGCTGATTAACGCCGCGAAGCCTTCAGACGGCTATACGGCACTTTATCTGCGTAAACGCCTTGACCTCACCGTGGAGGCCGTAGTGACGGAGGATGAGCGTTGGCACTCGCTTTTTTTAGAGGATGAACTTGATCGCGCTCGAAAGCGGCTGGATGCATATGAATACAAGCCGCGCGTTAAGCCGTCGTCAAATTAGGACATTATCGAACAGTGCGCCACAAATGCGCCACACACAGCAGTCAAAAACATTCACTTTCATTCGCTCGCATTCACATTGATGAGGGCAATTAATATATGTAAAATCAAGTAATTGATGTGTTTTCCAAGAGGTTGCCAAAATGGGTTGTGTTGTCTTCGGGAGGCAGGGGCCGGAGGTTCGAATCCTCTCACTCCGACCAATCAAAAAGCCGCAGATCCTCATAGGTCTGCGGCTTTTTTGACTCTGGCCGATGGTGCGAGCCGGAGCCGCCGGGCCGGTCTTGCCGTTCGGGAGGCTTTTGTTCGTCTGACATCGGATTCCGGCATCGTCCCGAGCGGAAAGATCAGCCCGTCCCGCTAAACCGTCGCCTCCGACAGGCGCGGCTCATCGGTCATCACCGTCGACAGATGTTGCAGAAGCAGCGATGACGGCACCGAGAGATGGCGGTTGTTCGCGCTGAGCAGCGAAAAGAACGACAGCGGAATCTTGTCGTCCGAGAATTTGACGAACACCAGTTCCCCGCTGTCGATCTCCTGATAGATGTTGATCTCGGTCAGGATGGCGACGCCCATGCCGCAGCGGACCATGCTTTTCATGACATTGATGCTGTCGACGACCGACATCAGGGCCGGCGGCGTGCCGACGCATTTGGCCCAGCCGGCGTCGAAGACCGAGCGCAGCGACAGATTTTCATCCGGAATGATCAGCGGATAGTCGGCGCATTCGTCCAGCGCGATCTCCTGGCGGCCCGCCAGGGGGTGATCCGGCCGGACCGCGGCGCCGAGGGGATAGGTCTGCGTGCGCTCGACCCGCAGCGTGTCGTGTTTCGGCGCGTTGAAGGTCAGGCCGAGTTCGACCTCGCCCTTCAGCACCAGATCGACGATCTCCCGGGCCCCCGCCACCTTCAGATGAAAGACGATCGACGGATATTTTTCCTGAAATTGCCTGAGCGCGCGTGAGACGAACTCGGTCGCGCCCTCGACGAAGGCCAAGGAAATCTCGCCGCGGCGCAGGCCGCGCAGATCGTCGATGCGGGTCTTGATCCGGGCAAAATCGCGCTGCCACCGCCGGATCCCGTCGGCAAGAGCCTCGCCCGCCGCGGTGAGCCGGACCCCCTGGGGAAGCCGCTCGAACAGCGGAGCGCCCAAACTGTCCTCGAGCAGCAATATCTGCCGATCCACGGCGGACGCGGCGATATTGAGGGACTCCGAGGCCCGGCGGATCGACCCGCGGCGGGCGACCTCGTCGAAATAGAGCGCGGCACGGGAAAACATCGGCTGAGGGATCCTGCCTGTTTCAACACCCAGGACGGTACCGCTCTAATTTTTCGAACGCAACTCGCGAAATATAGCGATGGATTAGTTCTCTCCGCCGCTATTCCATACGACCGTCACAAAACCAAAAAGAAGTCTCCACGGGGGGAAATGTCCTTTGCTGCATCTCGACATGGGGGGGTTATGGCAAAGCTATATTTCCAAAATCGGCATTGGGTCGTTCTGGCGGGGGGTGTTTCCTGGCTCGCGCTGATGCAGTCCGCTCATGCGGCGGGCGATGCCGACACAGGCGGGCAGATCGAGTCGGTGACCGTCACCGCGCAAAAGGTCAGCAGCGATCTGCAGAAGACGCCGTTGTCGGTCACGGCGATCGGCAGCAATACCCTGGATCAGTCCAATATCGCGTCGGTCAAGGACCTCGACGCGACGGTTCCGGGCGTGGTGGTCAATACCACGCCGTCCAATCCGCTGACGGTCACGATCCGCGGCGCGGGCTATGAAGGCATCGAGAACAACAGCGCCCAGCCCAGCGTCTCGTTCAATGAAAACGGCGTCTACATCACCAATCCGGTCGGGGCCAATGCGAATTTCCTCGATGTCGATCATGTCGAGGTGCTGCGCGGGCCCCAGGGCACCGTGCTGGGACAGAATTCGGACGGCGGCGCTCTCAATGTGACCACCACGCGCCCGCAGCTCGACACGTTCAGCGGCGATCTGAATACCAGCTACGGCAGCTATAATTATGATCGCCTGCGCGGCGACCTCAATCTGCCGGTCGGCGACACGATGGCGCTGAGACTGGCGGCTCAGCAGGAACATCACGATGGCTGGGCCAATGCGACCGGCGTGCCGGGCACGAACGGCAAATATCAATTGTCGGATGAGAACAGCTTCAACGGCCGGGCCGATCTTCTGTGGAAGCCGACCGATCCGCTGACCCTCGAACTGTGGGCCGAGCACTATCAGAACAATGCGCATGGCGAGGCGCTGAAGAATATTTACGACCCCAACCCGGATCCGCGCGAGCTCACCCAGGACTATCCCTCGGCGATCCATCAGGAGAGCGATATCGTCTCCGCCAATGTCGGCTATGACCTGGGCTGGGCGACGGCAAAGCTGGTGACCAGCTATCAGTTCGGCAAGCTCGAAGCGCCCGAGGATCTCGACAAGCTCGATTTCGCCACGGGGCTGTCGGTCTATGGCGTACACGATATCGACACCATCAACAGCCGGCTGGGTCACAGCTTCACCCAGGAATTCGACCTGTCCTCGACCCCGGGCGGCCGGCTGGATTGGATCGTCGGCGCCTTCGCCATGGAGCAGACCTACAACGAGCAGGTCCTCGAATTCCAATACACCAATCCGGCCCTGGTGCTGCCGACCGACATCTTCCTGCCCGGACCGATCTTCGCGACCAATTCGCTGGCTTTCGAGGCCCGCGACACGCAGAAGCTCGAAAGCGATTCGGTCTACGCCCAGGGCACCTATCACATCACGGATCGTCTGCGCTTCACCGGGGGCATCCGCGGGACGCTGGACAATCAGGCCGGCTATGTATCGACCTTCTTCGCGGCCCCCGTCACCTTGAAAACCAACTTCAAGGCGGCGACCGGCAAGGCCGATCTCGAATATGACCTGGCTCCCGACAATACCGTCTATGCCATGTGGTCGTCGGGCATCAAGCCGGGCGGCACCAACCTCAATCCCTCGGCCGAGGCCATCCCGACGGTCTTCCGGCCGGAGAGCAACAACGCCTATGAGGTGGGGTCCAAGAACGAGTTCCTGGACAAGAAGATCCGCCTCAACCTGTCGGCCTTCTACAATCGCTATCACGATTATCAATCCGACAGCGAAGACCCGCTGCCCTATCAGGGCGGGCTGACCAACATCAAGGCGGTTCATACCTACGGCCTGGAGACGGAACTGAGCGCCCTGCTGCCGTATAATCTGCGGTTCGACGGGAATTTCGCGGCGATGGGCGGCAAGGTGGACAGCAACGAGAAGATGCTGGATCCGGAGATCGCCCAGGAAATCAACAAGGCGAATGGCGGCCCCTTCGTCGGAAACGACCTGGCCCAGCGCGCCGCGGCCTTCGCGTCCGACAGCAGCGACATCTATGGCCGGACGCCGCCGAAGCTGCCGCCCTTCTCGACCGGTCTGGCGCTCAAGCACACCCTCAACCTGCCGGATGGCGGCAGCCTGACCTCGCAGGCCAAATTCACCTTCCGGGAGAGCTACTGGTTCCGCATCTACAACAATCCGGCGACGGACAGGGTCCCCGACATGCGCCAATGGGACCTCAACGTCACCTACCTGCCGGCGGTCGGCAATTGGCACGCCGACTTCATCGTCACCAACCTGACCAACAATGCGTCGGTCAATTCGCGCTACACCGACAGTTTCGGCGTGGGGGCCGTGGTGGATTATTTCGTTCCGCCCCGGCAGTTCATCGGCCGTTTGGCCTACAGCTTCTAAAGCCGGATGGTGTCGCGATGAACATGGACGTGATTCCCAAGACCGTCTCGAACCCCGTGATCTATCCGGAAGACAGGCTGCCTTTCTTCAAGAATGTGATCGCCGGGTTCCAGCACGTCATCGCCATGTTCGGCGGCACCATCCTTTGCCCGATGCTGATGGGGTTCGATCCCAATGTCGCCATCCTGTTTTCCGGCCTCTCGACCTTCCTGTTCTTCTTCGTGGTACGGGGAAAGATCCCCAGCTATCTGGGGTCGAGTTTCTCCTTCATCGCGGTGGTCATCGCCGCCACCGCCTATTCCGGCGGCGGCCCCAATCCCCACATCGCCACGGCGTTGGGCGGGATCATCGCCACCGGCGTTTTATATGGCTTGATCGGGGTCATCGTTCTGGTCGTCGGATATCGCTGGATCGAGCGGCTGATGCCGCCCGTCCTCACCGGCGCCATCGTCGCCGCGATCGGGCTCAATCTGGCGCCGGTCGCGGTTCACGATATCGGGGATCGCCCTACGGATGTGATGTTCGGCCTGCTGACGGTGGCGCTGGTGGCGGTGTCCTCGATCTATCTTCCCCGGTTCCTGGCCCGGCTTCCCATCCTGATCGGCGGGGGAGCGGCCTATCTGCTTTATTTTCTGGTCAAACCGATCGATTTCGCCGCGACGCAAGCCGCGCCCTGGATCGGCTTCCCGCGTTTCGTCGCGCCGTCCTTCGAGGCGTCCTCCTGCCTGTTGATCGCTCCGGTCGCCATCATTCTGATCGCCGAGAATCTGGGGCATGTGCGCTCGATCGGCATCATGATGGGGCGCAATCTCGATCCCAGCCTGGGCCGGGCGTTTGTGGCGGACGGACTGGCGACCATCCTGTCGGCGTCCTTCGGCGGAACCGGCGTCACCACCTATGCCGAGAATATGGGCGTCATGGCGATCACCCGGAATTTCTCCTCGCGCACCTTCCTGTTCGCGGCGTTCTTCGCGGTGTGTTTCGGCTTGTCGCCCAAGTTCGGCGCGCTGATCCAGACCATTCCCCAGCCGATCATGGGCGGATTGTCCCTGGTGGTGTTCGGCCTGATCGCCTCGGCGGCCGGGCGCATCTGGGTCGAGAACCGGGTGGACTTCACCAATCCGCGCAACCTGATCATGGTCGGTGTCGCCGTCATGATCGCGGCGGGCAATCTCAGCCTTCAGATCGGCGATTTCGTCTTGAGCGGCATCGGCCTGGCCACGGTCAGCAGCCTGGCCCTTTATCATGGGCTGGGGGTGAGGTTGAGAGGGTAGTCGGGCGATTGTCGATCAGCTCATCGCGGACTTCTTGACGGCCTCGAGGCGGGCCTCGACGCCTTCCGTCGCGCCTGGCAAACCGGGCGGGCGGAATCCGATGCCAGGATCAGCTTCGCTTCTCCAGAGCTCCTTTGGAAGGTGATGACGGCCAAGAGGCGGGAGTTGCTGAAGACCCTGGCCGGACAGGATCGCGCCGTCGCCGACATCGATATGGCCCGCCAGGGTTGCCGCGTCGGCCAGCCGACATTGGCGCTGCCCCGTCGCCTCACTCGACCGCCGAAATCACCATCAGCCGCTTATAGAACGCGATCATCCCCTCGTAATCCG
>OVEP010000604.1_pt1 | contig 15390 bp, 11 predicted proteins | sample 1779801 | NCBI WGS metagenome assembly OVEP01 (sample SAMEA3914791, study PRJEB12502) | metagenome | biome: forest; material: soil | place: Canada | collected 2011-07-03 | depth 0.1 m
ATCGAGGCGTACAAGGCGCGCACGGTCATCGTGAACAAGCGGTCGATGGCGGCGGGTTACGCCGGTCTCGACAACGACCTGTTCTACATGGACAAGACGATGATGGTGTTCGGCGATGCGAAGAAGGTGATCGAAGATATGGTGAAGGCTGCTGCATGACGAGCCTCAAGCGGCACCTCGCCGGCTTCAATTGCGATCCACATCGCGATCGAGTCTACGTCGGCAATTTTCAATGTCCGTACGCGAAGAGGGTTGAATGACGACTACTGATGCCACTGATATCGATGCGGGAGCGCTTGCGCTTTACCTCGAACAATCGATCAAGGGCTTTAGCGGACCCGTGACCGCGAAGAAATTCTCGGGCGGTCAATCGAATCCCACTTTTCTTCTCCAGGCAGCAAGCGGCGAGTATGTGCTGCGCCGGCAGCCGTCCGGGCCGTTACTGAAGTCGGCCCACGCTGTGGACCGCGAGTTCCGGGTACTTGATGCATTGGCGAAGACTGACGTGCCCGTCGCTCGCGCGTATCACCTATGCGAGGACCGGAACGTGATCGGCACGATGTTCTATGTGATGAGCTTCGAGCAAGGTCGCATTTTCTGGAATCCTGCACTGCCTGAAATCCCGCGCGATGAGCGGCGCGAATACTACGATGCTGTCGTGCGTGCGATGGCGACACTCCACGACGTCGACGTAAACGCTGCCGGGTTGTCGGACTATGGGCGGCCGGGCAACTACTTCGAGCGCCAGATCAGCCTGTGGACACGGCAGTATCGCGCGGCCGAAACAGAACACGTTGAGGCGATGGAGACGCTGATCAAATGGTTGCCCATCCAGTGTCCGGCACAAGCGGATGAGCACTCGCTCGTGCACGGTGATTTTCGCATCGACAATCTAATTTTCGATCCGCACGAATGCCGGATCAAGGCCCTGCTCGACTGGGAATTGTCGACCTTGGGCCATCCCATTGCCGACCTGGCCTACTTCTGCATGTGCCTGCGGCTGCCTACCAATGCTCCGATCATGGGTCTTCAAGGTCAGATCAGACATGCGTTGGGCCTACCGGAGGAACAGGGAATTGTTGAACGATATTGCGATCTGCGCGGCATCCCGGCGATCAAGGGGTGGAACTTTTATCTCGCAGTGAGCTTTTTCCGCCTGGCCGCGATTATCCAGGGCGTGAAAAAGCGCGCGCTTGGGGGCAATGCGTCGCATGCCAATGCGAGGGCAGTGAGCGAGATGGTAGAGCCATTGGCGCGCATGGCGGTGACCGTCCTCGAAGAGCAAAGTTGACCGGGTTTTCAGCAACAAATGACTCAGCACGCAGCCTGATCCGGGCGCGAGTCGGATTCCGACAAGGGTGTCGCACGGCTACAGACAGATAACGTTTTTGGAGTAACCAAAAATATGAGTACCCATCTCTTCGATTTGACCAGAAAGATTGCTCTCGTCAGTGGAGCAAGCCGTGGTATTGGCGAACAAATTGCGCGATTGCTGGCACAGCAAGGCGCACATGTGATCGTGACGAGCCGGAAACAGGAGGACTGCGAGGCTGTTTGCACGCAAATTATCGAGAATGGCGGAAGTTCGGAAGCGCTTGCCTGCCATATTGGGCGCATGGAAGATATTGCCGAGGTCTTCGACCATATCCGCAGGGTCCATGGGCGGCTTGACATCCTTGTGAATAACGCCGCAGGGAATCCTTATTTTGGGCATATTCTCGACACCGATCTCGCGGCGTTCGAGAAAACCGTTGACGTCAATATTCGCGGCTACTTCTTCATGTCGGTGGAAGCGGGCCGACTGATGCGGGAGAAGGGGAGCGGCGCGATCGTCAATACCGCCTCGATCAACGCGTTGCAGCCTGGTGACATGCAGGGCATCTACTCGATCAGCAAGGCTGCCGTGGTTAACATGACCAAGGCGTTTGCGAAGGAGTGTGGACCCTACGGCATACGTGTCAACGCACTGCTCCCGGGCTTGACCAAAACAAAGTTTGCTGGCGCTCTGTTCGAGACAGCGAAGATCTACGAAGAGTGGATGAGCCGCATTCCGTTGCGGCGTCACGCGGAGCCGCAGGAAATGGCGGGTACCGTCCTTTATCTCGTATCAGATGCCGCGAGCTACACGAACGGCGAATGTATCGTCGTCGACGGCGGATTGACTATTTAACGACCGAAAGAACGGAGGCGGAATGCCATTCGACCCCATCCTGAAGGCCTCAAACCATGCTAAAGACCGCTACGGCCGAATTGAGCTTGAGCGCCTGATCCTGCAATGATTGTGCCGCTGCGGCGGCCTCTTCGACAAGCGCGGCGTTCTGCTGCGTGACTTCGTCCATCTGCGTGACGGCCTGTCCAACCTGATCGATACCCTTGCTCTGCTCGTCCGATGCTGCTGCGATCTCGCTCATGATGTCCGTCACACGAGACACAGCGTGAATAATCTCCTGCATCGTGCGCCCGGCTTCACCGACAAGCTCAGTGCCCGCTGCCACACGGACAACCGACGTGCCTATCAATTCCTTGATTTCCTTGGCGGCGCTGGACGAGCGCTGAGCGAGCGCTCGAACTTCTTGCGCGACGACGGCGAAACCCCGCCCCTGTTCACCTGCGCGTGCCGCTTCAACTGCGGCGTTTAGCGCGAGGATGTTGGTCTGGAAGGCGATGCCCTCGATTATTCCAATGATGTCGGCGATCCGCGTGGAGCTCTCGCTGATCTCCCCCATTGTTCCTACCACGCGCGCCACGACCTCGTTACCGCGGGCTGCAATGTCAGACGCGCTGCCAGCCAAAGCACTTGCATGACGTGCATTGTCGGCATTGTGCCGGACGGCACCCGTCAACTGCTCCATGCTGGCGGCCGTTTCTTCGAGCGACGCTGCCTGCTGCTCAGTGCGAGAGGACAGGTCGATGTTCCCTGCTGCGATCTGCTTCGTGGCGGACCCAATAGCCTCACTGCTTGAACGCACGCCACCGACGATATCAACCAGACGATCGTTCATATGCTTGAGGGCCGCCAGCAACTCGCTTGTTTCGTCGCGTCCGGCCACGGAGATGACCGACCTCAGGTCGCCAGATGCCACGGTTTCCGCAACCTTGACCGCTTCCGAAAGCGGGCTTGTAATCGAGCGTATCAGCATCCAGCAAGTCAGCACGGCGACACAGAGTGTGAGTCCTGTCACAACCCCGTTCACCACCATGAATCGTTCGACCCTATGATGCGCCTTGGTGTATTCGCGCTGAGCCTCATCGATCTGCAGGTTTGCCAGTTGACCGCGACCCACCAAGCGATCTTTGTAAATGATCTCGATCGAAGCATTGGCCTGCCGAAGGCGAATGGTGCCCATGACGGAAGTCAACAACACGAGCGCAAGCAGAACTGCAACAAGTGTGATCAATCGGGTCTTGATGCGGAATTTGTTCACGGCGATTTACGTGCAGAAATGACATAAAAATGCCGCCTCGCGGATGCGGGCGGCCATGGATGCCGGCTGCCTGGCCCGCCCCGCGACGGCAAGGTTGCGCGCCGTGCGGGGTGCCGGCTTTAGAAAGAGTGGCGAATACCGAGCATGCCAGCAGCGGTGTTCATACCGACTGCGGTGGGCTGACCGTAGACGATCTCCTGGTTCATCGCGCCACGGTTCGACACGTAGCCGAACTCGGCGTAGAGCAGGGTGCTCTTGGACAGGTTGTAGTCGGCGCCCAGCACATATTCGGTCGACTGGTTTTGCGAGTGCTTCTCGTCCTTCACGTAATAGACGCCGGACGTGATATCGAACGCCGGTGACAAGCGATACCCGATGCCTGCCGTCAACATATTGAAATCGCCTGATACGGCGAAGATCTTCGGGTTACCGTTCTCGGCTGCCGGGTTGCGTCCGTTGCTAAAGGACCCGGAGACTGACAGGCCGCGCCACGTGTACTTCGCGCCGACGTAGACGAAGCGGTTGTTGTTCAGGCCGGTTGCTGGGGCCGCGGTGGAGGGCGCCGCATAGGTATAAGGACTGGCGTCGTGTCCGTTGTAGTAGACGGCTGCAACATTCAGACCATAGTTCGAATACTTGAGCACGGCCGACTCACGCGTGCCGCCTTGGGGCTGGCCAGCCACGCCGCCCGGTGCGTATTCCAATGCGGCCGATACGCCATAGAACGACGGCGAATTGTAGACGAGCGCATTGCTGTCATACAGCGCGCCAATGATGCCGTTCGTGCTGTTGCCGGGCCACCCGCCCACCGTGTTCATGGTGAGCCACGCGGTCAGGACGCTGCCGAAGAACTGCGCATTGCGCACGTCTGTGTCTGCAAACGCATAGGCCATCGGTGCGAGTTGCCGACCCGCGTCAAACCGGCCGAATGGCCCCGACACGCCGACCTCGGCGATCTGGTTGAACAGGGCGGGGGTACCCGCGGTATCGCTCAGCTGGAACTTGCCGGTGCCACTGTCGAACGACCCTTGGAGCCGAAAGTTGACCTTGTAGCCGCCGCCGATGTCCTCCGTACCTTTCATGCCGAAGAGGCTGGAATAGATGCCGCCGTCCTTGAGCCGGAACACGGATCCGGTGTTCGGGTTAAGTTTGCTGTTCGGGAGGAAGGGGGCTGCTCCTGATGCTGAGGTGTTCTGCCAGAGCAGGCCCGAGTCGATTGTGCCGTACAGCGTAACGGATGATTGGGCGTGTGCGGCACCAGCAAGTGCCAACAATGCGACAAGCCCAGTGATTCTCAACTTCATGCGGTCTCCTGTGCAACGTTGTTCTGACGAGAGGCCCCGTGGCCTTAAGTCATGAAGGCCTCGTTGCATCTGGGTCGAGAGCATACGTACTCGTGCCGCAGCCGAACCCCCCTCCCGGAAGGGGGGTGGGTTTTCAGGAATACCGTTATGGCATAAACGGCGGGCGACCCGCTATAGCACGGTTCGCAGCCGGTTCGACAACCATGAGACCGTGCTGCTGAGCCCGTACCACCCCCCCGAGTGTTGTACCTGTGTGACGCACGACACGGCGAGAGGGTCGTGATTAATTCACGGACTCACGCGTTCAGGCGGCTTCTTGCAACAGGCCCATGAGTTGAGCCCGGCGAACAATCTGCTTGCGTGACGTTGCGTCGAGTTTGAGGAAGAGGTTCTTCATATGCCACTTCACCGTCTCCTGGCCGATCCCCATGGCGAAGGCGATTTCCTTATTGGTGAGGTGACGGGTGACTAACTCCAGCACGCGACGTTCCTTCGGTGTCAGGGTCATACTGGGGGTCGCACGCAGGCCGTCGTGACGCTCGGGCGCGGGTGCATCGGCCACAGTCGACGATTGCGGTTCAGGAGACGAGGAAAGGCGCGCGGCGCCGTCGGCATCGGGCGCGTCCATCCACAGCGCAGCGGCAGGATGCAGGTCGACAGGCATGAGCTTCATCCCGCACGCTGCCCCAAGACCCACGGCCTCACGAAGAAGCGCGGTAGACGATTCCCCAATGCGATCCAGAACAAAGGCGCGCAACGTCATGATATCGACGCGTGCCGCACCGAGCCTCATCGCCTCGGCGATTGCCTGCGCGCGAGTGAGCGCATGCCCGGCTGCATGCCATTCCTGAGCCGCGATAGCCGCGTAAGCATGGCTAATATCCTGATGCAAGACCAGAGCGCGACGCGTGATGGGCGCATCTGACACCGCGTGTGCGGCGACGATCCGGTCGAGCTGCGCGACAAGCGTCTGGCATGTCGCGGAACGGAAGCTGCCACTGTGTAACCGGATCTGCTCCGTCAAGCTCGCCACGCGCAGCCTCGGCATGTTGCGCACGGCGCCAATGGCATCCAGCATCCCAAGCAGGTCGACGGCGCGGTGCTCCATGCCCGCCGCGACCGCGATGCGCGCCGCTGTGCGGTACGCCAGGATCACCGCATCGGGTGTTCCTCCCCGTTCGAGTACGTCCAGGCGGTTGGCCAGCAAGGCCGTCGCTTCCTCGAAGTCGCCTCGCTTGAATCGGGTCGCGGCGAGAAGCGCTGCAATCATGCAGGAAAACGGGTGCCGCCGGCCAAGGTCGTTGTCGGCGCGTTCGAGCGCCGGGCGCAGTGTGCGCTCCGCCAGCAGCATTTGCCCTTCGAACAGGTACCCAAGGCCGCTCATGTAGTCACGCCATCGACTCACGTATCGACAGGCGGCACTGGTTTTGCCGTGCGCTGTGCGCTGCTGCAATCGACGGGCCGCCGCGTAATCGCCGTTCATGAGCGCGCGCGCCGCAAGCCGGTTCGCGTGCACCTGTTGCAGCCATGAGTCGTCTACTGGGGAAGTGTCGCCCCACTTATCCATCAGACACTCCGCGCGATCAGGCTCGTCAGCGAAATAGGCGGCGGCGCTCAGGATCAAATCGATCTCATAGCGGGTCGCCTCGTCGGGTTGTGTGCTGTGGAGAATGGCTTGAGCCTGTGTCTCGGCGTCCTCGTGCCGGTCGCTCATGGCGAGTGCCCATGCGATGGCGATACGCAACTGCGGATGCCGGTCCAGCACCACGTCAGGCAGCCATCCGAGCCACTCGGCCACATCAACCAGGTGGCCTTGGGTTACGGCTTCATGCAAGCTGCGTTGCGCGAGCCGATAGGCGGTTTCCTCCTCACCGCACGCTAGTGCATGTCGCGCTGCCGCCTCGGTCATGCCGTTGTCGGCCAACCATTGCATGGCACGGCTATGGAGGCAAGTCAGTTCGGCATGGGGCAGATCAGCGACGCGCTCGCGCAGCACCTCGCGTGCCATGGCGTGCAATCGGTACCAGCCTCGGCGACCTTGCGCATTGCAAAGAAGCGGGGTCTCACTTGCAAGGCGCAGTAACCGTTGCCTTGCATCGGCGAACCCGGAGAGCACAGCGCAGAGGTCACCATGCAACAGCTCGACGATCGAGATGAGCGTGAGGAAATGGATATCGTCGCTGCTGAGCCGCTCAAAAAACGCGCTCACGAACTGCTTCTGGATACCACCCGTGCTGCTTGCGAAAGCGTTAATGCCCGTAACCGCATCGTGGGTATCGGCGATCGCGTCAAGCGCGAGTTGCAGGCCGAGTGGCCACCCCTCGGTGATGTCGTGCAATCTCGCGCTCGTGTCGGCATCGACATCGGCGCCAAACCGGCTGCCGATCAGCGCGACGGTTTCGTCGAGGCGAAACCGAAGCGTCGCGGCGTCGACCGCCGTACACAGGCCATAGGGGATCAAGCGCGCGATAAGCTTGTCGCATCCGCCGCGCGAGGCAAGCACGACACGCAGATTGGCGGGCAGGTTCTCGAACAGGTAAACCAGCGCCTCGTGGCTCGCCTGCGGAAGTGGCTCCACTTCGTCGAGTATCAGAACGACATCGAGTGCCGTGCGGGCGACCTCGGCCAGCCAGGCCATGATGGCTTCGAGCGGCGCCGCGGGCGCCGCGCCACCCTCGAGCAGGTGTTTCCCAAATGCTGTCCGCCCGGAACCCAAGCGCACAGCAAGCATCAGACCCACGAACAGACGCCTCGGATCATCGCGTCCGTCAAGCGAGAGCCACGCCACCACGCAGCCACGCATCAGTTGCTCGTGGCGCCACTGGGCCAGCAGCGAAGTCTTGCCGAAGCCCGGTGGTGCCTGCACGATCGCTACTGGCCGGTCGCGAAAGCGCTCGCTGCCAGAGCTCAGGCGCGTGCGGGCAAGCATGTGCCGTGGGGCGCGTGGTGGACTGATCTTGAGGGTGAGTTCCATCGTCACGGGTAGCTTTATGCTCTCGAATGCGGCATCTCCGGACATGCAATCGAAGAGGGGACGCGGGCAGGGCAGACTGGATTGATGGCCCGGCGCGGTAACAGTGGGCCGATCGTAGTCCCGATTGGACGGAAATCGACTATCTAAATCGGCCCATCTATTGACAAAGTCGGCCACGACTTGCACCCAAGCATGCTGACGGTTGACGAGGGATCAGGGTGAAGGGCAATGCAGGCGATCAAGCTCTACAGGTCAAAGTCAGTGGCGCTTGGCTGGACCGAGGGTGTATGCCAGTCCATCCAGTCGAAGTGTCCGGAACTCTCGGCCCAGGCCCAATTCGCTTTTGGTGTGTGTGCGACCGGCGTTGCTACGTACAGCGCGCTTCTTTCGTGCTCGCCTGATGCATTGGGGTGGAGACCGGTCGTGCGTGAGTTCGCCTTGAATTCGTCCAGGTCGATATCAGACGTAGTTGATTTGTAATCCATAATAATCAGAATGATAAGTGATTGAATGGGTTCGATGGAGTATCGGCGCCAATGTCATGCTGCAAGGCGTGAAACTAATATCGCCCGCGCTCGGGGAGGGGTTTCGAGGCATCGCGAAAGCCCGCGGAATGGTTTCGCTTCCTTTGAGAAAGTGCGCGCTCCCAGAAAGGAGATTACTGGTCGAATGTCCTCTGAATCACGATCTGATTTTTGACCGACGTCACGCCTGGGACCGTTTTCGCTATTGCGGTCGCTGTGTCGATCTGAGACGCTGCCGGCACGGTTCCGTAAAGGGTGACCGCGCCGCCCTTCGCTTTCACGCTTATGTTGGCGGCGTTGATGCTCTTTTCTTTTGCAATAGTCGTGCGAACTTGCCTGGCTAGTTCGCGATTCGCTCGTTTAGCGGCTTTGGCATCGATTCCGGCCGATGCCGCGTTTGCCGATCCGGTTGAAGCAGGGGCCGTCTGGCCAGACTGAGCCCACACGCTAATAGACGCCAACGCGAACATTCCGCAGGCCGCCAGCTTGAGTACATTTGCTTTTTTCATCGATTTATCTCCAGTTTTATGGTTTAAGTGTGACAGCTAGTTATCCTTGAATCTCGAATCGACTCGAGCACGAATTGACGTCTCCCTATCGTGCGTGTGGGCTGTCAGGCCCGCGGGTCACACGAGTCAGGTTGTCCCCGTGGCGGAATCCGCCGCCGTTGCGTCGAATGCCGTCGCGATATCGTTCCAGTCCTCGTCGCGCAAATAGCGCCGCGCGGCCGGCAGTACCACACCTTCTTCCCGGCCCATATGCTCCCAGGTGAATTGCGCGTAAGCGCTTAGAGCCTGTTCAAGTCGCCCACCTAGGACGGCCGGTTCCGAGTTACGCTCGACGAGTTCGGTGAGTTCGGTGAGTTCGGTGAGTTCGGTGAGGAGTTGTTCGTCGCGCTGACGCTGGCATTCGAGTTCATCAAGTTCGGCATCCGCAATGGAAGTGCGCTCACGCAGTCGCGCGAAAAACCTAGCCGCTTCCTTAAGACGATGCCGGCGTATCTGGAGATCGCGTAGGTGCTTGACCGTCTCATGCATTGATATCGGATCGGGTTGCTGGCTGGCGATTCGTGCGGTGCGGACCATGTCCTGCAGCGCGTGGACGGTGTCGGCGATGGCGCGGTGTTGGTCGAGGAGTCTGCCGATCGCGCGCGAGGTCGCCGGTCGACTGTCTGCAGCGCAGATCAGGACTGCCACGTTGCCCGCACCAGAGCCATCCGACGGCGCCAAAGCGACGTTGCCAACTTCGGTCAGCCGCAGGCCAGGGGCGATGCAAATCAGATCGCATCCAGACCTGACTGCCGCCGCGACGATGCTGTCGAACGACGTTTCGTCGCTGGCGGGGACGGACGAATATGGCACGCCCTGCGCGCGCGCCGCAGCCTCGGCCCGCGCCAGCAGTTCCAATGCGCGCTCCCTGACGTCGCATGCGCGCGAGGCGTCACCGGTCACACCCTGTGCGTGCCAGTCCTGGTGATGCGGCGTGGCGGCATGTTGGTACAGTATGGGCAGAAAGGTGACGCGCGCACCCATCGACTGGGCAAACGCGACTGCGTGACCGGTTGCTTCAATGCATGAACCAATGTCGCCTACAGGGACGAGAAAGTGTCGATACATAGTATCCCTTATGCCGCATTCGACGTTCGCCGATCCTGCTGTCCAGTTTCGAACTCACCCGTTGGCTTCGCATCGGAGGTCTGTTAGAACCCATCTTAGTCGGCGGTCGATTCGCGCACCCCTCCCACGAAGGGAGGGGCTTCAAGCGTTCGGGTGGTACGCTTCAATCTTCCCCTAATCCGCTCCCTGCGGCAGCCTGCAACGGCCGTCAGGAGCCTCGACAGGCCCCGCAAGATGGCATCAACACCTACAGGCGCCGCTAGTGTAGCCACCGAGCTCGTCCTGAAGACCATCGCGCCGCGCGCGCCGGCGCACTTGCTGGTTCGTGAGCGGCTAGCTGCGCAGGCGATGCACTTCGGTGATCAGCCGATCGCTCTCGTGCAAGCGCCGGCCGGCTACGGCAAGACCTCGCTACTTGCTCAATGGCGCCGGGAAGCCCTCGCGCGTGGTGCCGCGGTCGCCTTCCTTTCAGTGGATGAGCGGGATGACCCTCAGAGGCTTCTCCAGGGGCTCGTCCATGCCATGCGGGTAGGCTGTGCCCGCCCCGCTTTCGGAAGATTGCTGCTTGGCGGCGCGATGGGATCGATCGGCGAACTGGACGGCGTGACCGCCTGGCTGGCGGAAGTCGCCCAGTTTTCGGGCGATGTTCTATTGATCGTCGACGAGGCCGACCGTCTACCCGATGCCGGTCTGACCGCACTGATTTATGTCTTGCATAATGCCCCGCAGAATCTTCACGTGGCCGTTGCTGCGCGCCGCAAAATCGATACGGCAGTCGCCGATCTGATCACCTACGGGCAATGCATCCTGGTCGGTCCCGAGATGCTGCGCTTTCGTCTCGAAGAGACGATTGGACTGATCGCCAACCGGTTCGGGGCGCGTTTCGACGCCGACGCGTGCGCCAGGCTGTTTGAGTTGACGGACGGCTGGCCGCTTGGGTTGCAGCTTGCGATGGCGGCAATGGCGCGTGCCCCGGATCCCCGGAAGGTTGTGGAGGCCATGGCGGCCAACCAGGGCGGACTGCGTGAACACCTCGTCGGGACGCTGATCGCGGAGCTTTCGTCGCAAGATACCGATTTCCTCACGCGCGCCAGCTTATTGGATTCACTGCACCCGGATCTCTGCCAGGCGTTGACTGGCGATCCGCAGGCACCGGAGCGGCTGGCTCGCCTCGTGCGCGAGACGCCCGTGTTCGTTACCTCTGAGGACGGCGCGTGGTGCTGGCTTCATGCGCTTGTGCGCGACGTGCTGCAAAGCCGCCTCGCTCATGTGCCTGCCGCCGAGCGGGCTGCGCTGCATGGTCGTGCCGCCGCCTGGCTGAACGGGCACGGCATGATCGAACAGGCAGCAAGGCATGCTCACGCCGCAGGGGAGCACCAAACTGCCTACGAGCTGGCGGAGCGTTGCCTGCATGACGCGGTCAAGGAGGGGCGCCTGAGTGCGGTTCTCGAATGGCTCGATCTGCTCCCCGCGGATGAACTCGAGCGCCGTCCGCGTTTGTTGCTGGCGGCGGCTTGGGCATTGGCGCTGGGTGAGCGGCACAAGGAGGCTGAACTTCAGGTGCAGCGCGTGCTTGCCAGTCCCGACACTGACCCTCAACTGCGCTATGAATGCGCCCTTATCCTGTGCGCAGCCGCCTATTACGCCGATGAAATCGACCGTTTCGTGGACCTGTTCACTCCGTGGGCCGAGTTTGCTCCCGCTGGCGATTCCTGGCTCGCCCAGGTTCACGCGAACCGCCTCGCGGTACGCGCGATTCTCCTCTCCCAGCCCGCGCAGGCGCGTCGGTTCCAACTGGCGGCAAAGCGGGCCGAAGTTGGCAAAGGGATCGGCTACGTGGTGCGCTGGGGCGACTACATTGTTGGCTTCAGCTACGTATGGGAAGGACAACTCGTGCTTGCCGAGGAGGTGCTCCGTCCGGCACTGGCAAGTGCGGAAGCGGACCTTGGCCGCCGCCATCCACTCACGTGCATGTTCGCCGCGACATGCGCCGCGCTGAGCTATGAAGCCGATCGCGTCGACGAGGCCGCCGCGTTGCTGGCCAATCGACTTGACGTTCTGGAGCGAGGCGGCACGCCAGACACCGTATTGCTCGCCTACCGCACCGCGGCGCGCATCGCCGCGGTCAAAGGTAACGAACACCGGGCCCTTGATCTCCTCGAGGCCATGCACGCGATGGGGGTGAGCCGGCGCCTGCCGCGGCTGTGTATTGCCAGCATGGCTGAACAGGTGCGCATTCATGCTGGCCGATATCGCACGCAAATGTGCGACGCGCTGGTACGTCGTATCGACGACATGGTGGCCGAGGAGGAGCCGAACAAGGGGCCGCTGTGGAGGCAGTCGGTCGGGCTGTTAGCCGGGTTGGCGCATGCAGGCGCCGCCATTGCTGCGCAACGCTGGCAGCAGGCGCTTGACGACCTCGCTCCGGCAGGCGTTGCCGCTGAGGCGATGAAGCTAGGCCGATATCAGATTGAAGTCATGGCGATGCGCGCATTCGCGCTCGAGCAGTCCGGCGCAGACGGGCTAGCACTGCTTCGCGAGGCGATGAATCTTGCGCAGACTTTCCGTTTGACTCGCACTCTGGCCGACGCGCATCCCGCTCTCGCGGACTGGGCGCGGCGAGTCAGCGAAGAGCAGCCGGAATCCGGCGAAGTCTTCCGCGCCATTGCGGCAGCGCGCATTGCGGTGCCGCCACTGGGCCGCCAGGCCACCGTCCCGCGTGCTACACCGAGCGTTGTGCTAACGCCCAAAGAGCGCGAAATCCTGGAGCTACTGGCGAGAAATATGTCGAACAAAGAGATCGCAGTTGCGGCCGCAGTGGGCGAGGGCACCGTGAAGTGGCACCTCAAGAATCTCTTTGGAAAGCTCGACGCCAGCTCGCGAAAGCATGCGGTTCGAAGAGCACTGGTGCTGGGTTTGCTCGAAGGCGCCTGAGCTGGCACCGGGCGGCGTGCTGTCCATCTTAATGTTCTGCCCCTCCCGCTTTGGGAGGGGCCTGTACGCTCTCCTTTACGTATTCTTCCCTGCACGACGCGCCACAATGCCGCGAATTCCGCGCAGGAGAGATGTTCCGTGCAAGAGAACAAACCCTCCGACACCCTGATTGTTCCTGGGCTGGCCGCCGTCGAAACAAAACTATCAGGAGACAAAATGCAGGTGAAACTGATCGGAGCGGCTGCGCTCATCGCATTCGCGAGCGCTGTTCACGCGCAATCTTCGGTGACGCTTTACGGCACCATCGATTCGGGCTTCTTGTACCAGAGCAGCTCGGCAGCGTCGTTTAACCCAAAGGCGCCCAATACGGGAGCGGTGTACCGCCTCAAGGACGGCGGCATCTATTCGAGCCTATGGGGAATCAAGGGTAGTGAAGACATCGGCGGCGGCTACGATGTCAATTTCAAGCTCCAGGGTTCGTTCGACAGTACCACCGGCAAATCCGGCCTGAGCGATACACCAGGCGTCGCGGCTCAGTTCAATCAGTTTGCGACGGTCGGCGTATCGGGACCGCTCGGCACGTTCAACGCAGGTCGACAGATCGTCCCGATGATCTATGCCATGGCCGAGACGGACGTACGGTCCTCCCAATACTTCGGCAGTATCCTGACCGCGTGGCTGGGTATGAACCAGGCCGCCGGCTGGCAGGGCACCAGCACCAATGCGCCAATCGGCGCACTGTATGACAGCAACGCGCTGGTTTACCAGTCGCCCTCTTTCGGCGGCGCTTCGGTCGGATTGGAATACGCGCCCGGTGGCGTGGCGGGCCAGATTCAGGGGGGAACGCGCGAGTCCGCCGTGCTCAAGTACTCGAACTACGGCCTGAGCCTGTCCGCCGTGTACTACAACGGACACGATACGAATCCGGCTCCTAATGCGCCATTGACCGGACTCGACAACAACCGGTTCGTTTATCTTGGCGCGCTTTATACGCTCCATGGCTTCTCGGTGTCGGCGTCGTACAGCAACGGCAAGAATCCTGCGCATAACAATCAGGTCAATATCGATCTCTATTCCGCGGGATTGGGCTATCGCTTCTCCCCGGCGTTTCAGGTGACCTCGGGTCTCTACTACCTGAAAGACAAAAACAACTCGGCAAATCGCTCGACGGAAATTGCGCTCGGCGCCGAATACAAGCTCTCCGTCAGAACCATGGTTTACGCGCAGGTCGGTCACGTCAATAACAAAGGGACCATGAACCAGACGATCGTCTACGGTCAGCCGGTGGCGCCTGGTGTGACGACGACGGCGGCCATGATCGGCCTGCGCCATAGCTTCTGAGCGGACCTGTCACTGTGCGCCCGTATTTATCCTCGACCCGGTTGAACGAGATTCAGTCTGCCTGATGAATTGGAGCGGGCCGTGCATTCGGATATTTACGAACTTGAGGCTTGGACGAGAGCATGGTATGAAGAAGCCATCCGAATGAATTACATTCAGCCACCTTTCACGCCTGACTGTGCAAGAATGGATCAACTTCGCTACTATTTCCGCGCCGGCTTCTCTCCAGTTGAGGCGGTGCAAGCCTGCTTTGGCACCAAACACTAGCAATGACCTTCCCTGGCAATGACCTTCAACCGCATAAACCGTGGCGGCGCATTGCTACTTCTTGGCTTGTTTCTCATCGATCTGATCATTTGGGCAGCAACATGGAGCTGGGTGGAGGCAAGTCGAAAGCAGTACGAAGAGAAGGCTTCCATCCAGGCCGGCAACATGTCTCAGTTGCTTTACTGGGACCTTGCGAGCCGACTTGAAAGTGTCGATCGCACGCTCGCTGCGGTGGTCAGCGAAATTGAGCGCCAGCAGACATTCGGGGCGCTGCGCCCTGAACTCGTCGAACCCGTTCTGAGTCAGCACCTTTTCGTGTTCCCATCTATGTTGGGTATGCGAGTGACGAACGCAAGCGGCGAGATTATCTTCGGCGCCAGTGGGAAGTCCCGGGTTTTTCTTACCGACCGCGATTACTTTCAGCAATTACGTGATCATCCCGAAGTGGGTATGGTAATCAGCCGCCCAGTCTTTGGCCGTATCAGCAAAACATGGACCGTTGTCTTTGCCCGAGTCATTCGCACGCCGCAAGGCAAGTTTGCCGGTATCGTGACGCTCGTGCTGCCGATCAACGCGCTAAACGAACGCTTTGCGACGCTTTCCAACGGGTCAACTGATTCCTTCACCGTCTTTAATGACAGGAGCATGATTTTTATTACACGGTACCCCTATGGAATCGTTACACCGGGGGAACCACTAGTCGTTCGCAATGATGCTCCCATGTTTATTGCGAGGAGATTTTCCCGACTGGCAGGAAAGTTCGTCAATGTCGCGCCGCAAGATGGCGTGATGCGCTCCTATGGGTATCGCTGCATGGAGACCCAACCGTTGTGCGTTCTGGTGGGGGTCGGGCTCGAGGCTTTTCTCGCGCCCTGGGTTGCCGAGCGGCGCATGATCCTTGGCTCCGTTGCTCTATTTACGTTGCTTACCTGGTTGTTGTGGTATCTGGTTTACCGGGCTTGGGGTAAGCAACTCGATGCCATGAACGCCGAGCAAGCCGCCTAT
>OVEP010065419.1_pt1 | contig 15351 bp, 11 predicted proteins | sample 1779801 | NCBI WGS metagenome assembly OVEP01 (sample SAMEA3914791, study PRJEB12502) | metagenome | biome: forest; material: soil | place: Canada | collected 2011-07-03 | depth 0.1 m
CCATGCATGAGCGAAACTAATGCGTGCCGTCTAATGTGTCTTGCCCGGCTGTCTGCATGAGCCACGCGCGGAAGGCAGACGCTGGATCGCCCAACGCCCCCTTGGGTGTCACGAGCCACCAACCGATGCGCGGGTCGTCGAGCACCGCATCGGGCAGCGCCTCTACCAGCGCCTTGCTCGCCAGTTGCTGGGCAATCACCCGATGGCGGCCCATGGCGATGCCCTGTCCGGCGAGGGCCGCTTCCACGACGATATTGTAGTCATGCAACTGCACGCGCTGCGCCTGGGTCAGGTCCAGCCCGAAACGATGCGCCCAGACTTCCCACTCGAACGAATGCGTTGAATACGAAGCCAGAAATGGGAAGCGCAGCAGGTCCTGGGGCTTGCGCGGACGGCGCTTTCCGTCGAGGAGCGACGGGACGCAAACCAGCGACAGACGTTCGGACATGAGTTGCTGCGAACGCACGCCCGGCCAGCCGCCGCGGCCGTAACGGATCGCCACGTCGACCTCGCCGCTGGACACATCGGCCAGCGCGATCTCGGGTCGCAGTTGCAGATCGATGCCAGGATGGGCGGCCGAAAAAGCATGCAATCGTGGCGCCAGCCAGCGCGTCGCAAACGAAGCCAATACCCCCACCGTCAACGTGGCCCGTTCGTCGGCCTGGACGCGAATCTCGCGGGTGCCGATCCGCAGAAGCTCGAATGCGGCGTGCACCTTGTCGTAGTACGACCGCCCCTCCGGCGTGAGCTCGATGGCGCGCGTGCGTCGTTCGAACAACGCAACGCCCAGGTCGGCTTCGAGCTTCTGGATCTGGTGACTGACGGCGCTTTGTGTCACGAAGAGTTCTTGAGCCGCAAGGCTGAAACTCAGACGCCTCGCGGCGGCTTCAAAAGCGCGTAACGACAGAAGAGGCGGTAATGGGCGGGTAGGATGCATCGGGCATGGGCGATAGGCGCGGGGAGTTTGCCATGCTACGCCACTTGGTACGGCAGCGCGCCAGCCGGAGACGGACTAGCGCGAAAGCGCATGAATGAACGAACGAGCGGGACGACCGCTGCAAACGCTACCGCAAGCCAGCCGCAATCTCGACCTTCGAGACCATCGTCAAGAGTCGTGGCGCGATATCGTCGATCAACCGGCGTCCCTGCGCCGATTGCGCCGGCACCGCGCAATTGAACACCAGCGTCTCAGCGTCGACCTGTGCGCACAACGGCACACCGACGCCGTAGGCGTTCTTCTGCGCATCGCCATAGGAGAAGCAAGCGCCGGTTTGCTGGTAGTCGTGAAGCGCCTGCTGCACCTGCGCCCCGTACTGTTGCCACTGGTCGGGCACGGCGATGCGTAGCCGGTTCAGCGCCACCTCCCGTTCCTGCGGCGCCACCGCCGCGAGCCACGCCCGTCCCATTGCCATCCGCAGAATCGGACGCACCGCACCGACGTCGGGCCGCGCACGAATGCGCTTATCGCCCGGACAACATTCGATGTAGACCATATTCGACTGGTCGCGCATGCCAAGCGAGACGGACCCGCGTACCTGAAGCGCAAGCTCGCGCATAAACGGCCGCGCGATCTGCCGGATACGCATGCCGGCCAGCAGCGGATAGCCCATCGACAGCACGCCGCCGCCGAGCCGGTAGTTGCGCGCCGTTTCGTCATGGCGCAGGTAGCCGAGTTCAGTCAACGTGTAGGCAAGCCGGGAGACCGTAGCCTTCGACAAAGCCGTACGCGCCACAAAATCCTTATTGCCCAGCGCGACTTCGCCGGGCTGGAAACAGCGCAGGATTTCCAGACCGCGCGCGAGCGTGAAGGCGAATTGACGATCGTCGTCGTCGGGAAACGAGTCCACGGATGCCCGCTCAACAAGCGGCGGACTGGGCGCGGTTCGCGCGTCGTCGCCGGCCACCTGCTGCGACGCAAGCTGCCGTTCGAGTGTGTCCACCATCGCCACGAGGCGCGGCGCGACCACGTCGACGAGTGTCCGGTCGGTCAGTTGCAAGCGCGGCACGCCACAATTGAAAACGAAGGTTTCCGAATTGATCGGTTCGCGCATCGGCACGGCAACCGCATGGATTTCACGCTCAACATCGCCTTCGCTAAGGGCAAAGCCGCGCTCTGCAAACGTGCGTAGGGCGGCCGCGAGGTCGGTGTGATACGCGTCCCATTGCACAGGATCGCCAACGCGGACCTGCTCGAGCACGGCAGCACGTTGCGCAGGTTCGGCGCGGCCCAGCCAGGCCCGGCCCATCGCGGAAGCGAGAATGGGCAGCGATGCACCGGTATCCGGACGAAACGTCGGCAATTCATGACCGCGCGCAGTCTCGACATACACGATCTGCGTGCGGTCACGAATCCCAAGCGACACCGACCCGCGCGCCACGTCGGCAAGCTCCCTCATCAACGGCCGCGCCAGTTCACGGATACGCAGGCCTTGCAGAAGCGGGTAGCCCACCGACACGACCGCCGAGCCCAGCCGATATTTGCGTACGGTGTTGTCATAGCGCAGAAAGCCGAGCATGGCGAGCGTATACGTCAGCCGCGACACCGTCGCTTTCGACAGGCCAGTGCGCTCGGCGAAGTCTTTGTTGCTGAGAACCGGGTCGCCCACCTTGAAACAGTTCAACAACGCGAGGCCATGCGCGAGCGTCGTGGCGAACTGGGGATTGCGGAGTGGATTCGGAACCATCGTTTCGTACGGAAAAAGCGCTTGGCGCGTGCTTGGCTCCAATTGAAACACATCCGCCATCCCGCTTCCATTTCAGATTACCGCTGCGCCATCTCTCCGACCCGCTCGACCGGCGGAATCGTATAGTCCTTCGACAGGATCGCCTCGCGCGGATGGTACAGCCGCAAGATGAGATAGAACCGGCCCGCGGGTGCCGGCAACCAGTTCGAGAGACCCTGCTGCGGCTGACTGTGCTGGATCAGGATCTCGAGCGAGCCGTCCGGGCCATAGCGCAGATCACGCGTGCGATCGCCGATCGCGTAGCGACGGATCGGGTTGTCGACGAAACAGAAATCGCTGCCGTAGAGTGATACGGACCAGAAGGCATCCACGGGGGGCAGTCCTCCAGCAGGAAAGCGCAAGACGTAGCCATGGTCGCCGTTGAGTGGTTCGCCGTGCTCGTCGAAGTCGCACAGCGCATAGAGCGCCTCCTCGCTCGCGAGCGCGCCGAGGCCTTTCATTGCGGTACAGGCGCGCGCCAGATAGTCCGTGCCCAAGCGGCCACCCGCATAGTTAATCGACCACGAGCGCGCGCGACGGCTACGGGTATGACCGTCGACAATCTCGACACCGGCCGCGACCGCCCTTCTCAAGGCCGCCACCTGCGCGTCGCCGAGCGCATCGGCGTCGAACGTTCGATGCGGTGCGATGCCGATGCGGGAGAACTGCGCGACGAGTCCCGTATCCACCGCGGGCGGCGGATCGTCGGCCATCGCTCTCGCCAGGTTCGCGAAGAACGCCTCGCCTGACTCAGCCCAGGACTCGTAGGCCGCGACTGCGTGCGGCAAGCGGCCCGGCGCCGTCGCGCGCAAGGTGAAGCCTGCCTGGAAGCTACGCGCTGCCTCCATGTCTTCGACACCGTCGATCAGCACACGGCCCAGCACCCACACGAGATTCGTCGGGCAGCGGATTTCGATCGAACCGGGCGGCAGCGAGCCAGACCAGCCTGGCCCGACGATGGCGAAGGTCGCCGCCGACGGACCCACCACGCGTGGGCCGAGGTTATGAAAGTTATCGCTGTACGCGTCGATGAATTCCATCACGAAGTAACGCCCGGTCGGCGCCGGCGTCGTCAATATGACGGGGCCGTCAGCAAGATTCAGCCAGGCCATCGAGTAAAGCAGGTCATTGGCCGGCGTGACGACATCACGGTCCTCGTGTGTCCACGGCCGCTGGCTATGCGAGAACTGGTTGATCGGCGCGCGGCCGTTGTTCTGCGGCTCGTCGACGGCGGTCATGAGCGCGCAGGTGCGCACGATCTCGACGAGCGGATAGCCGTATATGAAGGCCTGAACGCCTGCGACATAAGCCCATTCCTGCTGTGCATTGCCAATGGTCATGCGAGAAACTCCGTGAGGATCTGCTTGCAGGCGCGGGAGCGCACAGGAGGCGGAATACCGCATTCCTTTGCAAGCCTTAGGAGCGCAAAGTATAGGCAGCGGAGGCCTCGCAAGTGTTTAACATAGCGAAACCCTAGTTCCGTTATCTGGCCGTCCCGGTAGGCTTGATCCGACTCCTTCCCGTCTATAGCCGGAGCGGCATCCATGTCTTGTACTTCAAGCGACAACATCAGCGCACTCACCCGTAACGCAGTGCTCTACACCCTGCCTCTATTCGAAATGACGCGCATGCGCGCAGCGATGTGCCCGCGTCGCGACGACAGCGGCCAATTTGCCGGCGACAGTCCGGATTCGACGCTCGGCTGGATCAATCAACTGGTGCGCGGACGCCAGTTGCTGAGCCCGCGGAACCGCGAAGTCGTGACGCCCAATAACGACACGCTGTACCTCAGCGCATGGCTGGACCTTGGCGACGAACCGCTTGTGCTGGAGGTGCCCGACACGGCGGACCGCTACTACGTGCTCGGTCTGCTGGACTTCTACACCAACCCGTTCGAATCGATTGGCACGCGCACGACCGGCAACGGCGCGCGGCGTTTTCTGTTGCATCACGGCAAGGTCGCGCTACCCACAGATGACGATCTCACGCCGATCGCCTGCCCCACGCGAGACGTCTGGATGATCGGCCGCATCCTGGTCGACGAAACAGACGATCTAACCGCCGTGCATGCCCTGCAGGATCGCTTCGTGTTGAAGACGCTCGGGGGTCAACCGGCGCAGCGGCGTTTCGACGTCGGCGTAACGCGACGTACGGCAGTGGGTGATCCGCGGCTCTATGCGGCGGCGGTCAACGCGGCCCTCGTGCGTAATCCTCCGCCTGCCGCGGAATCCGCGCTCGTCGCTCAGTTCGCTGCCGTCGGTATCGGTGCGGACATCGACGCGTCCACGCTCGAGGCGCCGACGCTCGCCGCCCTCGGCAGTGCGCTGGGCCAGGTGATTGAGGAACTGGGCGTGCCCCAACCCTCGGCGCTGGGTGGTGGATGGTTCCTGCCAGTGGCCGTCCGCGCGTCGTTCGGCGACGACTACCTGACGCGCGCGCACGTCAGCCGGAACTACATCGGTGCGCTCGGTATCGAGGAAGCCATGTACGTCTCCGCCGACTGCGACAGCGAAGGACAGCCGCTCGACGGGCACTATGCGTACGAGCTCACGTTCCCGCCTGATGGTCTGCCACAGGCGCAGGCCTTCTGGTCGATCACGATGTACGACAAAGCCTCGTGCATGCTGGTGGATAACGTGATCGACCGATACTCGATCGGCGATCGCTCGCCGCAACTGCGCTACGACGAGCACGGCCTGACGTTGCGTCTATCGGCAGCGCCGCCGGCCGACGCCGCAACGCAATCCAACTGGCTGCCTGCGCCGGATGGCCTGTTTTACATCATCCTTCGCATCTACATACCGGGCGTGGCTCATCTCGAGCAACGTTTTCACTATCCGCCGATTCGCCGCGTGCAACTCCAGGAAGCCGGCACGCGCACCGATCAGAGCAGCATGGCGAGTTGAGCGCGAGTACGGCTGTTGCGTTTCGGATCTGATGGAGAGGTGATCGCAACAGCCGTCATGTCGTTAGGTCAATTAACGGGCTGCGGCGCCGGGAAAGTCCAGGCGCCGCTGAGAATTTCGGCACGCGGACGGTACAGTCGCACGGTGTAATTCCAGCCGGCGACAACGGGCAAGCAATTAGCCACCTGCGCATCGCAACCACCGAACTGCACGGTAATTGAACCGTCGGCACCCTTCTTCGCGGTAAGGTCGTTGATCGAATACGCGTTGGACGGGTTCTTCTCAAAGTACCCTTGTGCGTTGTACACGCTCACTGACCAGAACGCATCCACGGGGACATCCTTGACCGTGAGCCGGTAGACGGTCTTGCCGTCGTTCTTCGCCGGCGTGAAGTTGAGGTAGGTGGCGTCCTTGTCCGGATTGCCGCCCCAAGCCGCCGCGGCGCCGACCAGGCGTCGTACCGGGTTGACCTCTTCTTTGGTACCGAACGCGCCCTTGAAATCCGGAATCGTGGAACCGAGAACCAGCAGCGCATCGCGAACCTTCTTCTGACTCACTGGATCCCAGTTAGGCATGTCGAGCTTGCCCGGCGCCTTCTGGCTGACAGTGATCGCGTCCTGCAGGCTGTGGACCTGCTTGATGTCCTCCGGGCTATTCGGGTCGACCAGCGTTCGTATCGCGACGACGACGTAACGTGTCCCGACATTCTCTCGCGTCAGGGTATGCGTACCCGCGCCGTAGAATACGTTCGGCGTGTAGTGATCCTCGTTGATGACCTGCATCGCCATGAAACGCTTGCCCGCATCAGGCATCTTGATCGTCACCGGCCCGGCGTCGAGATCGAAGACACCCGATGAATAGAGCGTGTCGCGATTGAGGCGGATGACCGTCTGATGATCGATCGAGGCGGGCTCCCGGCGATGGAGCAGCTTTCCCAGCCCGCCTTGCTTGGCCAACGCAACGACGTACATGTCTGATTCCGCGCGAACAAAATTGTCGACGGTCACGGGAACCGTCGCGCCCGCTGACGGCGCCGCGGCAGTTTGCGCTTGAGCGGTGCCAACAGCTGCGAGAACAAGGCCGGTAACGCAGGTGGTGATCAGTGAAGTTTTCATGAATAGTCTTTTTCTTGGTTGGAATCGCGCCGCTAAGGTCCCACTGGCGCCGAAGTACGGTCTGAAGCGGCACACCGGGCTGCGCGCGCAGACAAAAACAATTCGTTTCGCATATCGTCCAGGCTCGATTCGGGTGTCGACCTCGTAGCCTTCGCGCCTGCTTCAGGCAAACAACCGCGCTTATAGCCGTCGAACGCTGTCCCGAATGCAAAAACCGCCCAAGTATCGACTGGATCAGGCGAGTCGTAAAGGCTGAAGCCCGTTGCCGCACAGGTCGCGTGACGCCGCGCAAACCCAACGCACGCCGCCAAAACAAAAAATCAACATTCAGCGACGGATTCCGGCGGGTTGCTCCGTTAAAGAAGTCGGAGCACACCATTCGCGGGGCAATCGCATCCTGACGGCATTGAAAGCTTGCACGACAAAATCGGCAACCCTGATGTCGCAGCCACCGCGATTGCCAACCCGTTTTCTGGCCTAAGCGTTCGATTTCCCTACTATGACAACTCAGATACTGGTCGTTGACGACGATATCGATCTACTTGGGTCGCTGGCCGACTTCCTCGGACGGGAGGGTATGGCGGTCTCCGTTCTGCATGAGGTGAGGTCGCTCGGAGAACATATCAAACGGGATCCGCCCGATCTGATTGTCCTCGACCCGATCATGCAAGGCCTGAATGGCCTTGCAGCGCTGAGCACCCTACGCGCGGCGGGCAACACGGTCCCGGTGATTCTGACCTCAGGCGCCGACGACATGGACCGGATCGTGGGACTCGAAATGGGCGCGGACGACTGTATCGGCAAACCCTTCAATCCTCGCGAACTCCTTGCGCGCATGCGGGCCGTATTGCGGCGACAAACCCAGTCTGCATCGAGCGCCGCGCGCAAAGAACATGAAGTCGCCGTATTCGGCCCGTTCACGCTCGACCTTCAGCTGCGCACACTCAACATGGAGAACAGCCGGCTCACGCTATCGGCGGGAGAATTCGCGCTGCTTAAGGTTTTCGTCAATCACCCCATGCGCACGCTGACCCGGGAGCACCTGCTTGAGTTGCTGCACGGCCCGGAGGACGACCACACCGGCCGAGGGATCGATGTCCAGGTGTGGCGGTTGCGCAGAATCCTCGAGACCAACCCCTCCTCGCCGAGGTTCATCCAGACCGTCCGCAGTCATGGTTATGTATTCGTGCCGGATGGCGCGCGACATGCCACGCAGCATTGATTGTTCACTCATCGCGACGATCGCCAGCTTAAGCACGGATGTGGACAAGGCGTTCAAGGCGCTGCATTATCCATGCTGTCTGTCAGACACCCCCGCAGCGCGGCAAGACCAACGCTTCACGCGACGAACTTCGCGGCGCCGCCTGCAACTATTGACCACGCTGCGACCTCGACGCCATCTCCACGACGACTGCGCGCGGCAAAGACCTGGCGAGCAGCGCCGAACGAGAGAGGCAAACAATGCCCAGGCACAACCCCGCGCTTCATCGCAACGAAAAAGTCCCGATGACACCGGGTCGCCGGCGGCTTCTCATCGCCGGCGTGATACTGCTGACGGCCGTACTAGGTTGGGGGATCGCGGTCATTCTCGAACCCGCCTTCCGGCACACGATCGTCATCACAACCGGAGCAGACAACGGGATCTATCGCGGCTTTGCAGATCGCTATGCTCCCATCCTGAAACGCGATGGCATTAAGCTTGATATCCGCAGCTCATCGGGTTCGAACGAAAACTATCAGCGCTTGACAGATCCGCAAAGCGAATACGAGGTGGGCTTCATCCAGTCCGGCACCACCAGCCCGAAAGACACCGACCACCTGAAGACCATTGCCGCCGTCTCCTATGAACCGATCTGGGTGTTCTACCGTGGCGAGTCCACCATCAACCGGCTGGCACAACTGCGTGGCAAGCGGATTTCAATCGGTGTTCCTGGCAGCGGCCTGCTGAACGTCGCCCAAGTCCTGCTCGGATACAGCGGCATCACACGGGACAATACGACGCTGCTCGAAATGGACGCGAACCAGGCCTACCAGGGTCTCGAAAATGGTCAAGTGGATGCGGCTTTCTTTATCGGCCGGCCCGATGCGGCCATGCAGACAACGCTGCTGAACAGCGATCTCAAACTGATGAGTTTTGCGCAGGCCGATGCGCTGGTCCAGAAATTCCCGTCGCTATCCAAGGTGATTTTTCCGCGCGCCGCGACCAGCATCGTCAACGATCTGCCGCAAACCGACGTCACGCTGCTCGCCGCTACCGCTTTGCTCGTCGCCAAAGACACGCTGCACCCCGCGCTGGTCTACCTGTTGCTGGACGCGGCCAAAACCGTCCACGGCGGCGAAGATTACTTCACGCCGCTTGGCGTGTTTCCCAATCTGAACACTGAGGAATTTCCTGTTTCCGAAGAGAGCGAGCGCTACTTCAAAACGGGGCGCCCCTTCCTGCAGCGCTACCTGCCATTCTGGCTGGCCAGCTTTATCGAAAGACGTCTGCTGATCCTGCTCCCCTTCATGGCTTTACTGCTGGGACTGCTGCAGGCGTTACCGCGTATGGCCGAGGCGCGGATAAAGAAACGCCTGGTTGTCTGGTATCGCGAGATCAAAGCGCTGGAAGATGAAATATGGAAAAACCGCCAACCCACTCCGAGCCAGATTGCACAATGGCAGGACGAGATCGAGCACATCGATGCGCATGCCAATCAGATCCGGATGCCGCAGCGTTACATCCACGACGTTTACGCACTTAAACAGGCGATTGGCGTAGTCCGGGACCGAATTGCCCGTGTGGCAGGGGAGCGATAGCCGCACAAACGGGATCACAACCCGCTGCGCAAGCAGATTCCCGGCACGCATAAGATCACGCGTACTATCCCGACTAGCCGTTTCACCGGTCATACTCAACGCCTACAACCACCATGCCCTGCCACTCGCTCGGTCACTCGAGGTGATACCCATGCTCAGGACGATTTCGCAAGCAAGCTTCGCAACCCTCGCCTTATCCATGCTCGCCGCGTGTGTCACGCCACCCGCAAGTCCGCCGAGTGCATCCATCGACCCACCCGAAGCCGAACGCGTGATGACACTCGCTGCGTCCGGCGTACAGAATTACTCGTGCGAATTCGACGCACAGCATCGTCTCGGATGGGTGTTCAAGAGTCCACTCGCGACGCTCTACGACGCGAGCGGCCACGCCGCGGTCCGGCATGGCGCGGGGCCGTCATGGGAAGCGGAGGATGGCAGCCGGATCATAGGCCACGTGATTGCCCAGCAGCCCAGCGAAACACGGGCGAGCATCCCACAGTTGTTGCTCGAAACGCATAGCACGTCCGGTAGCGGCGCACTGTCAGCGGTGCGGTATGTCCAGCGCGTGCATACCGTCGGCGGGTTAGCGCCGACGGCACCGTGTTCGACGGAACATGAAACGGGAAGCTCACCCTATCTCGCGGACTACGTGTTCTACCGATAGCCACTCACGCTTCACGTTGCGCGCTTACTTCACGCCGGACTGGTCCGGCGGCGGGAGTGCCGGATCGAGTTTCGCGGACTCTCTGACAAGCTGCTCCGTCATCGCAGCCGCAACCGGGTTCGAGCCGGAATGGTCCGCGTTGTTACGGCCGGGTTGGTCCGGCGGCGGCAGCGGCAGTGCCGACGCCGACGGCGGCGGCAGCGCCGGATCGAGTTTGGCGGACTCTTTGACCAATTCATCCGTCATTGCGGACGCAACCGGATTCAAACCACGGCGCTGCAGGCTGTCATGCCTGCTTTCGGTTCGCGACGGTGGGTTCGTCTTCGGCTCAACGTAAGCACGGACGGCGACCGGTTCGCGTGGTCGCGTGTCCGGTCGCGGCGCTTGCGCGGCGACTTGAACTGGCGAGTCGGATTGCGCCGCCACGATCCCGCTCGTAGACTGCCCGGCACCCGTCGCTGTGTTGCCGGAGAGAGCGGTCGCGCCGATCACACTTCCCGCGGCCACATGGGTGTCACCCAATTGGGGGGAAGTCGCAGCCCATTGCGCCGAGCTATTTGTCGTGACGTCGGTGTCGACCGTCGAGCGATGGCTCTTCTGTGACAGTAAAAAGACGCCGAACACCAACTCGACGATCAGCACTCCGACTATCAATGATGTGCGTACATTCCTCATATTAACTAACGATTCGTTCAATCGATGCGATTGGATGAATGACGGCCGTCTGTTCGAACAGCACGTCGAACGGCAGGTTCGCAGTGTGAGCCTGCGATGAGCTGATGTGGGGATGACTGCGCAACCCGCACACGTTGATGGTTCAGTGGCAATGGTCCGGTGATTCACTCCACCGAACGGCACTGAACACCCTTGCTATGCTAATGCGAAAAAAAAATCTGTGCTGAACGGTCGCGGGGGTCCGAGCGAGATAGTCAGAAAGCCGCGGGCATTCTCTGCGCCCGCGGCCACCGTGGACTACAGCGCGATGGGATGGAACATCCGGTTGGAGAGAGGCAATTTTCTCGTCCGGAGTCGTCAGATATTTGTCGGCAAGTAGCTATTTCCCTCGCGATCGAGGTGGCCACGATTCATCCGACAATCCGCGCGCGGCGTGACGCGGTATCCCTTGTCACTTGGGTCAATATGACCCCAACACCAGATTGGTCGGCGCACCGCGGACGAAGTTGTCGATGTTGTCCATTAACTGATTGGCAAGACACTGTTGCGCCTCGTCCGAAGCCCATGCGATATGCGGCGTGAGAATGACGTTCGGCCGGCCGGCCGCACGCATCAGCGGATTGTCCTCAGGGGGTGGTTCGCTCGCGGTCACATCGAAACCTGCACCACTGATCAAACCCTCGTCGAGCGCCTGCACCAACGCGCTTTCGTCGACCAGTCCGCCGCGCGCCGTGTTGATGATCAAAGGCTTGCGCTTCATCGCGCGGAACTCCGGCATCGCAAGCATGTTGCGCGTGTGCGGTGTGAGCGGACTGTGCACGGTGATGATGTCGCTGGTCGCGAGCACCTCGTCCCACGGCGTGTAAAGCGGGCCGAGCCCCGTCTTCCCCTTGTGAGCGGCGAACATCGGCAGCATGCCGAAGGCTTTGCCGATTTCCGCGACGCGCTGCCCAAGCACCCCTTCGCCGATGATGCCGAGTCGCGCGCCGGCCAGATCGTGAATCGCATGCGTGAAGAAGCAGAATTGCCCTGACTTCTGCCACTCGCCGGCGAGCACATCGTCGCGGTAAGCGATCAGATTGCGCCGCAGCGCGAGGATCAGTGCAAAGGTGTGCTCCGGCACCGTGTTGATCGCATAGCCGCGAATATTGCTCACCGCGATGCCGAGTTCCTGGCAGGCGGCCTTATCGACGCAATCGGTGCCGGTGGCGGCAACCGCGACGAGTTTCAGATCCGGCAGTTGCGCGAGGATTTCTTTCGTCAGCGGCACCTTGTTGGTGATCGCGATCGATGCGCCGGCCAGCCGCTTCAGCAATTGATCCGGCGTCGTGTGATCGTGTTCGATCAGTTGATGTTCGAAGCGCGGCTCGCGCAACACGATCTGCGGCGCAAGCGTCGCGCGGTCGAGAAAAACGATTCTTTGCATGGTCATGCCCTCGATGGTTTACAAGTGCCGCTTCGCTTCGGCGACGACGTGCTGCGCCGTGATGCCGAAGTGCTCATACAACGTCTCCGCAGAGGCGGAAGCACCGAAGCCGGTCATCCCGACAAAACCGCCGCGTTCGCCGAGATAGCGGTCCCAACCGAAACGCAATGCGGCCTCGATGCCGATGCGCACGGTGCCTGAACCCAACACCGCAGCGCGATAGTCCGCGTCCTGTTCGTCGAAGATTTCCCAGCACGGCATCGACACCACCGCAGTCGCAATGCCTTCGTCCTGCAACTGGCTACGTGCCTGCAACGCCAGCGCGACTTCAGAGCCGGTTGCGAGCAACGTCACCGCACGCGGCCCGCCCTCCGCCTCAGCCAGCACGTACGCGCCGCGCTGAGACAACGGCTCGGCGCTGTACTCGCGACGCACCAGCGGCAGCGCCTGGCGCGCGAACACCAAGGTGCTCGGGCCACTGCGGTGCTCAAGCGCGAGCGCCCAGCACTCGGCGGCTTCAACGGCGTCGGCGGGACGCAGCACGCGCATGTTCGGCATGGCGCGCAATGAGGCAAGGATCTCGACGGGTTGATGCGTCGGCCCGTTCTTGCCGACGCCGATCGAGTCGTGGCTGAACACGAAATGCACCGGCAAGCCCATCAGCGCGGCCATACGCATCGCCGGACGCTGGTAGTCGGAGAACGCCAGATAGGTGACGCTGGTCGCGACGATGCCGCCGTGTGCAGCCATGCCGTTGGCCATCGCGCCCATCAGATGTTCCCGCACGCCGCAATGGACGTAGGCGCCGCTGTGGTCATCCGCAGTGAAGGCGCGCAACTGGCGCTTGTGGCCCGTAGGCGCTTCGAGATCGGCACAACCAACCATGCGCTCAGGCAGCAGCGTCGCGAACAGATCACTGATCTCGCCCGACACGGTGATGCCCGCTTGCGGCTCGTCACGCTCGACTGCACGATTGCGGTAATCGTCCAGTACGTCGCGCCAGCCGTCCGGCAAGCCGCCCGCCTGGACCCGCTCGAACTCGGCGCACTGCGTGTCCGGCAAAGCGGCGAGGCGCGCGTGCCACGCGTTGTATTCCTCGCTACTCCGCCGGCCCGCTTCGCGCCATGCGTTCAGGACGTCGGTGGGCACGTCGAACGGCGCATGCGGCCAGCCCAGTTGTTCGCGTGCCGCATCGGCATCCGACTGAAACAGCTTGCCGCTATGCCCGCCGCGCTGCCCTTGCAATCGCGCAATGCCGCGGCCGATCACCGTCTTGCAGGCAAGCATTGACGGCCTCGGGTCGGCGCGCGCAATCGTCAACGCTGCGGATACGGCCTCGAGATCGTGACCGTCGACTTCAATCACCTGCCAGCCGCCCACGCGAAATCGCGCGCAGACGTCTTCGCTGATCGAGAGTGAGGTGCTGCCGTCGTCGGTGATCTGGTTGTCGTCCCAGCAGAGAATCAGTTTGCCGAGCCGCAGGTGTCCCGCCAGCGAAATCATTTCCTGGCCGATACCCTCTTGCAGACAGCCGTCGCCGACGAACGCATACGTGTAGTGATCGACGAGATCGCTACCGAATTTCGCCGCGAGATACGCTTCGGCAATGGCCATGCCGAAGGCGTTGGCGATCCCCTGCCCGAGCGGACCTGTGGTCGCCTCGATGCCGTGCGCCGGCTCGTACTCGGGATGCCCCGCACAATGCGAGCTGAGTTCGCGGAAGGTCTTGAGCTGGTCCAGCCCGATCGCCGCATAACCGGTCAGATACAGCAGCGAATACAGCAGCAGCGAACCGTGGCCGTTGGACAAGACGAAGCGGTCGCGGTCGGGCCACGCCGGATCGGCGGGATTGAATTTCAGGTGCCGGGTGAACAGCGCGGTCGCGATTTCGGCCATGCCAAGGGGCACCCCTTGGTGGCCCTCACCCGCTTGCAGAATGGCATCGATGGAGAGGAAGCGGATCGCGTCGGCCAGCGGTAGTTGGGGCGCTTTCGCATGGGACTGCGTTGGCTTGGCCACGGCTGACAGCGATGGCGATGCGGTCAGCGCGACAATCGGTGCAGCAGGCTGAGCTTCAGTGGTGGACATGGCAAAAGGCTCCTCTACGCAGCCCCGGTAGACGCGGCTGCGGCAATCAAAACGAATCGAATCGGATTGGGCGAAAGAACTTCATACGAGGCCGCATAGCGCAGCCTCGTACGTCGGCGGATCAATGCAGGAAGCCGGTCGAAATCCAGGGCACCGCGGCGACGATGATCAATCCGACCATCAACGCAGCGATGTAGCCAAGAATCGGCTTCATGCCTTCGTCAGGATGGATGCGGCTCACCGCGCAAGCCGAGTAATAGCCCACACCAAAGGGCGGTGCGAACAGGCCCACACCCATCGACAGGATCACCACCATCGCGTAGTGCACGTCGTGAATACCCATCTGTCGCGCGATCGGGAACATCAGCGGGCCGAACAGCACAATCGCCGGAATGCCTTCGAGCACGCTGCCGAGAATCACGAACACGCAGATGGAGGCAGCCATGAACATCGCCGCGCCGCCAGGCAAACCGCCGAGCGTCTCCGCAAGCTCTCCTGAGAAGCCCGATTGAGTCAGCGCCCACGCCATGCTCGTCGCCGCACCGATGATCAGCAGAATCGCGCCGGACAAAGTCGCGGTATCGATCAGCATCGGCTTGAGCCGCTTCCACTCGAACCGGCGATAGATCAGCAAGCCCGCCAGCACCGCATACGCAATGCCGATGGTCGAGACTTCGGTCGCCGTGGCAATCCCTTCGACCACCGCCGCGCGAATCACGAACGGCAACGCGAGCGCCGGCACTGCGATCACCAGCTTGCGCAGAATCTCGCCACGGCTCGCGCGTTTGACGCCTGACAGGTCTTCGCGCCGGTAACGCCACTGCACCACCGCGCACAGCGTGATGGCAAGCACGATGCCCGGCAGCATGCCGCCGGTGAAGAGCGCCGAGATCGACACACCGGTCACCGAGCCGAGCGTAATCAGCACGAGGCTCGGCGGAATCGTCTCGGTCTG
>OVEP010004992.1_pt2 | contig 15315 bp, 15 predicted proteins | sample 1779801 | NCBI WGS metagenome assembly OVEP01 (sample SAMEA3914791, study PRJEB12502) | metagenome | biome: forest; material: soil | place: Canada | collected 2011-07-03 | depth 0.1 m
GTTTTCGCGCCCCTGTCACTGGTGACGATAGGCGGTGGCCAGGCCATCATCGCCGATATCCAACGGCAGGTTGTCGACGTGCATGGGTGGATGACACATGCCCAGTTCGGTGTCGACTTCGCCATCTCGCGCATGGCGCCTGGTCCCGGCTCGCTGTTAGCCACTTTGATCGGCTGGCAGATTGCCGGCTTCTGGGGCGCCGTGGTGGCCACGCTGGCACTACTCCTGCCGACCGGCATCCTGATCTACGGCGTGACCCACGTCTGGACACGCTATCAGGGCGCGGCGTGGCAGTTGGCGCTCGAGCGCGGGCTGCGGCCGGTTGCTTCCGGCATGATTCTCGCCGCGGGATGGGTTCTGCTGAAGTCGCTCGACGGCGGCCTTCCTGCCCAGGCGATTGCCCTCGTTTCAGTCGGGACACTGCTCAGCACGCGAATCAACCCGCTGCTTCTATTGCTATGCGGTGCATTGCTGCTGCTCGGCATGTCCGCGCTCAGCGCCAGCCTGCCGTCCATGCTTCAGGTGCACATGGCGAGCTAGTGCTAGCCCATCATGGTGTCTGCAGCGTGCCGTCCTTCAAGCGGGTTTGGGTCCACGTCGTCACGGTGTTTTCGCACGGATACTTCGCGGCCTCGGTTTCGTCAAGGTCGACGCCCAGGCCCGGTTTGTCGTTGGCATAAACGTACCCGTTCCTGAACTCGGGCAAGCCTGGGAAAACATCCAGCAGTGCCTCTCGCGGCCCTTTGAGTTCCTGGATCACGAAGTTCGGCGGTTCGGTTCCCGACCATTCCTGCACGCCGAAATTGCGCGCGGCGAGATCGATATGAATGTTCGCTGCATGCGCCAGCGGCGACATATCACCCGGACCGTGCCATGCGGTCCTCACCCCGAACTGCTCGGCAAATATCTGCAGCTTGCGTCCCGCCGTGATGCCGCCGATCTGGCTTAGATGAACACGGATGAAGTCGATCAGGCGCTCCGTGATCAGAAACCGCCATTCGTACGGATTGTTGAACAGCTCGCCCTGGGCCAGCGGCGTGGTTGTTTTGGCGCGTAGCTGACGCATCCATTCACCTTCCTCGAGCGCAATCGCGTCTTCGAGAAAGAATAGTTCGTACTGTTCCAGTTCGCATGCGAAGCGGATTGCTTCGACCGGCTTCAGACGTTCATGCACGTCATGGCACAACTCGACGTCGAAACCGATCTTGCTGCGAATGCCGTCGAACAGCTTGAGCGTCTCCCGCATATACTTTCTGCTGTCGAGATACACGCCATCCGCGGCGCCTTCGGGCGCACTCGCAGGCGCGTTGCCGAAGCCACCCCCGCCATAGCCGCCGCTCTGGCAACGAATATGCGTGATGCCCTGCTCGCGATATTTCTGGATGTTCTCGCACAACTCGTTCAGATCGCGGCCATCCGCATGGCGATAAATCGGCACGCCTTCGCGGCATTTGCCGCCGAACAGCTGATAGAGCGGCATGTTCGCCATCTTGCCCTTGATGTCCCACAGCGCCATATCCACACCGGAGATCGCGTTGTTCTCGATCGGACCATTACGCCAGTACGCGTTCTGATGCATCAGTTGCCATAGCTCCTCGATCGCCTCAGCGTCACGGCCGATCAGCAACGGCCGCAGATACTCCTCGATGAGACACTTCACCGCCATGTGCCGGTAGGCGAACGTCGCACATCCGAGACCGGCCAGACCGGGCTGGTTGGTCTCGATCTTCACGACCATCAGGTTGATGCCTTCCGGCGCGGTCAGGATGACCTTTACATCGGTAATCAGGGTTGCCATGGTCTGTCTGCCAAAATCGAATCTATCGAACGAAGCCGGATTGCGCGTTTCTTCGTCAAAACGTGATATCCAACGTGCCGGGAAAGCCGGACCGGTGTGAGCGATTTCCCTCGCGTCATGAGCGATGCAACGACAGGGAAGCGGTGCGCCTCGCGTGCTCGTCCGCATTCGCGGGCACGGTCATCATCAGGATCACCGAGGCCAGCAGGCCGGCCGCCATGAAGATATACGAAGCCGCCGGGCTACCGGTCGCGCCGTTCAGATAGCCCACCACCCACGATCCCGCGAACGCACCCAAGGCGCCGCACGCGTTGATGAGGCCGATCGCGCCACCCAGCACGTTGCTCGGAATCAGTTCCGGCACCAGCGCGAAGAACGGGCCATACGGCGCGTACATCGTTGCGCCTGCAACGACCAACAGCGCGAACGAAATCCAGAAATGCGAGCCGCCGATCAGATAGGAAGCGACGAACGCAATGGTCCCGACGAGCAGCAGCGGCCACACGAACAGCTTGCGGTTGCGCGTCTTGTCCGAGAGCCACGACGCAAGCAGCATCAGGATGATCGCAGCGAGATACGGAACGGCGGCGAGCCAGCCGACCGAAACGATATCGATCGTCGAAGCGCCCTTGAGAATCGACGGCAGCCACATGATGAAGCCGTACACGCCGATGCTCCATAACGCGTGAATCGAGCAGAACTTGATCACGATCGACGAACGGAACGCCGCCTTGTAATTGCGTACCGGCGCGATGTGGGCCTGCTCGGCCGTCAGACGCGCTTCGAGTTCGGTCTTTTCAGCATCGCTCATCCAGGGCGCGTCGGCCGGACGATCCTTCACGGTGAACCACCAGACCACCGCCCACACGAGCGCGGGGACGCCTTCGAAAATGAACATCTCGCGCCAGCCGAAGCTATGCACCAGATAACCGGACACCACCGACATCCACAATACCGTGACTGGATTACCGAGAATCAGGAATGTGTTGGCGCGCGAGCGTTCGCTGCGCGTGAACCAGCGGCTGATATACATCAGCATCGACGGCATCACGGCGGCCTCCACCACGCCGAGCACGAAGCGCAGCACCATCAGCATCGGAATATTGCTAACCATGCCGGTTGCCGCCGCGCACAGGCCCCACAGAATCAAGCTGAAAAAGATTAGCTTCTTGACGCTATTGCGCTGAGCGTAAATCGCACCGGGCACCTGAAACAGGCAGTAGCCGAGAAAGAACAGCGAGCCGATCAGTGACGAGGTGCCGTGCGAGATGCCGAGATCCCTGTCGATTCCGGCGGCAGCGGCAAAGCCGTAGTTCGCACGATCGAGATAGGCGAGGCTATACGTGATGAAGATGATGGGCATCAGATACCACCATCTTTGAGTTGCTACGGGTTTGACGCTTTCCATGATGTCTCCGGACCGGTACGGCGCGCGAACTATCTGATGCGAGTGGCAGTTTGTTTTGCTCTACTCGCGTGGACCTGCATTTAAAGAACAGCCAGCCAGCCGCCGTCGACGTAGATGATCTGGCCGTTCACATAGCTCGACGCCGGCGAAGCCAGATACACCGCCGTACCGACGAGCTCTTCCGGCTTGCCCCAGCGTTGCGAAGGATTGCTGCTCTTGACCCATGCGTCGAACGCGGCGTTCTCGATCAGCGGCTTGTTCATGTCGGTCAGGATGTAGCCCGGCCCGATCGCGTTCGCCTGAATGTTCGAGGCCGCCCACTCCGCGCTCATGGCGCGGGTCAGCATCTTGATGCCGCCCTTCGCCGCCGTATAGGCGCCGACTGTCGCGCGCCCGGCTTCGCTCGTAAGCGAGCCGATGTTGATGATCTTGCCGCCCGTGCCGCGCGCGATCATGCGGCGTGCGGCCTGCTTCGCAACGATGAAGGCGCTCGTCAGATTGGTGTCGATCACGCGCTGCCAGTCGCTCAGTTCGAGCTCGACGAGTGGCTTGCGAAACTGGATCCCGGCGTTGTTGACCACGATATCGACTTGCACGCCGTCCTTGTCCCACTGCGCGAAGGCTTCGGCTACGGCGCTTTCGTCGGTCACGTCGAAGGCGCGGCCTTGTGCATTGAAACCCTTGGCACTCAGACGGGCGGCCGCTTCAGCGACCGTGTCGGCGCGCGTGCCGTTCAGGATGACGTTCGCACCGGCGGCGGCCAGTCCCTCGGCAAGCGCGAAACCGATGCCGCGCGCCGAGCCGGTAACGAGCGCCGTGCGGCCGCTCAGATCGAATAGCTTTGTCATGCGTGTGTCCTCTCGATGTTCAGAAACGAGGCGCGAGTGCGCCCCTCGCGAACGTGATAACGGTCGCGATGAAGTGGATTACGGTTTCGCTGGGGAGGCCTTCTGACAGTCTGTCAGACGCGCTGCCAAGTACGCCTTAACGGGTCAATAAGCGAATCATTAAGCAGGTTGGTCGTTAGCGGTTTGGTTCAGCGCGGCGCGGTCTTCGAAGTCCTGCTCGGCACGCCTGATGAGCGTGAGCACCGCCTCCTCTGCACCCTCGGGGTCGCCCTTCTCGATCGCGACACACAGTGCCTCGTGCATCGGCAGCGAACGGGCCGGACCGCCGGCGATTTCAGAGCTGAGTTCGAAACTGGTGCGCAGGATCGCCGACAGCGCGTTCTGCATCTGCTGGACGAACTGGTTATGGCAGGCGGTGAGGATGGCGCCATGAAACGCGAGGTCGGCGGGAACGTACTCGCCGTGGCCGGCGACCGCGCGCTCCATGGCCTTGAAAGCCCGCCGGACCGCGATACGGTCTTCATCAGTCGCGCGCTTCGCGGCAAGCCTGGCCGCATTCGGCTCGATGATCATGCGCAGCTCCATCAGGTCTTCGATGAGACCTGGCTCCGCGGCGCCCGCACGCGCGCGCCACATGATCACGTCCGGGTCGAACAACTGCCATTGCGCGCGCGGCAGCACGACCGTGCCGTAACGGCGGCGCACCTGCAGCATGCCCTTCGCGGAGAGGGACTTCATCGTCTCGCGGATGGTGATCCGGCTCACCTGCATCTGCTCGGCAAGCACCGGCTCGGCGGGAAGAATGTCGCCGGGCATGAATTTGCCTGAACAAATCTGTTCACCCATCTGATTCAGGACCTGCCTGTGCAAAGTTGCCACGATTTGCCCTCTAGGTCATACGTATGATGTAGAAAGATAGGCGTGAATAAGGCCCGTTGCAATTCGGGTTGACCCGGAGTGTTAATGGGAGGGGGTTACCGGCGTGGAAGAGGTTGCCGGGGATAGAAAGGGTCGCCGGCATGGAAAGGGTTGCCGGGGCGGCAAGCGCCGGGCAAAGGCGCTGCGGCTTCGCTGGGCATCGAGCAACGCGCCGCCAGGCGCGAACCCGTCACTTACTGCTTCTCGAATATGCCGCGATAACCGCCGTACATCGACAGCACGATCAGCGCGCTGACTAGCGGCGTAACGAGCAATCCGCGCAATGGAAGCGGCGCGAAGGTGGCAAGCCACAGGTCGACGGCGATGGCAATGCCGAACACCGAAGCGACCCGCCAGTTACGCGCCACGGCACGCAGGCTCGCCGCCATCGCATTCAGAGGCGAAACGTTGTTCAGCACAACCAGCGCCGGCGCGAACCATACCAGCGAAGCCGCGACCGCATAGGCCAGCATATTCAGTACCGGCTCCAACGCATTGCCCGTGCCGTTATGCGCGCCGTAGACGATCGTCAGATCATGCACGCCGTTCGGTGCAACAGATGCCTTCATGGACACATGAAACGCCACAAACGCGATCACGTGACCCGCATAGGCAACGGCAGCGCCGCACTGCCCGATCGTGATCAACGCATTGCGATGGACATTGACGGCTTCGACTGTCTCGCGGATCGACCACGGGCGCGCATTGCTCGCCCGTTCCTGCATCAACACCAGACCCGCGGCGAGAACCGGTCCGACGAGCACCGCCAACACGCGCAACGGCGGCGCCAGTTCGAACAGCGTCACGAAATCGGCGCAGACGAGAATCGCCACGAGCCACAGTACCGGATTCGCGCGAGCGATACAGAACCCTTCCGCGAGCCAGCCGGCAACGTGCTGTACGCTGACCACGCGACTGTCCGGATAGCGCAGCCCGGAAGCATGTTGCGGGTGTGCCGGGACTGCCGTACTGCCTGAATAGTGCATGTTCATGGCCGCTTCCTTTTCAACGAATGAGGATAGAGACGTCAGTCAACCTGCGCCGCGCTTCAGGCGGATTGCCCTTCGTCGAGCCGAGCAGTAATCAGAGCGAGTTGCCGCTGGACGTAGCGGACCAACCCGCGCCATGTGATGCGCGTCAACCACAAGCACAGCCACAAGCCGACGATGCCGGCGGCCAGCAGCGCGAAACCGTAGATCATCGCGCCGATGCCCGAGCCATGCGACCCGACGATCACGACGTTATCCGCGCCGCTCCTGATCGCCATGTGGTCACGATCGATCACGACCGAATCCGACCCGCTCTGGACCGCCAGACTTTTACCGCTGCCGTCCATGCCTTGTACGAAGGACACGTGTTCGCCATGGTTCCTGATGTCCCATGCCATCGACTTCGAACCGGCACCAACGCGCGCGACCGATACCTTATCCCCTTCGTGATCCTTAAGATCGAGCGCGATGATGTCGGCGGATGCGATAGACCATGTGCCGTCCGGGTCGACTTTGAACAGATCACGTGCGCCGCCAACCGAATTGATCCTGAGTTTTCCGCCGTCATTCTTGATATCAATCGGACCGGCAAGCGTCACGATGGAAATCCGTGTGGCGGCGTCCGGCCGCAGCACGAAACGGTCTCCATCCACTCGGAACACCTTCATATCGGCGGTTGCCTGGCTCGCGTCGCCCTGCGCGGAAGCGTGATCCGTGTTGCTCGAGTCGCTCTCGTCGGCATCGTCTTTCGCCGCCTTGTCTTTTCCGATAACACTCGCCAGCGGACCCGTTCTCACGTTACTGCTCTCGAAGGTGAACGGCACCGAATGGAACGACGGCCACCCGAACAGGTGATGGCTCCCGAGCGCGACCACGGTCACTAGCCCAGCCACCGTCAGCGAACCCGAAACCACGTAGCCGATCGTCAGCATCAGCAGATAGAACATGAACGGGATCAACAGGAACAACTGCAACAAGCCGAGCCCCGCGATCGATACGACCACCCGCATCAGGTTGCCGAACGAGCGGCGCGTCTCCCACTGGCGGAAATTCGCCTGCGCCTTGAGTTCGCGTGCGAGCTTCACAGGATCGCCAAGCGCCGCGACCACCTCGACCTCACTGCGGCCCGCTGCGAGCGCATCGCCGAAGTACTCGCGATAGTCGGCGACGATTTCGTCGACCACCTTTTTCGGCAAACTCCGCAGTTCGTGGCGCAATTGCTGGATGAATGCGTCCTGCGTCATTGCTTTTCCCCTGTTCCATAGGGCGTACCGGACAAGGCCAGCACACCGTTGACTTCATCGACAAAACTGCGCCATTCGCTTTGCATTTCCGCCAGACTGCTGCGGCCTGCCGCCGTCAGCGAGTAGTACTTGCGAGGCGGCCCCGAACTGGATTCCACGAAATACGTCGACACCCACGCCTCGGCCTGCAAGCGGCGCATCAACGGGTAGATCGTGCCCTCGCTGATCTCCATGGTTTCGGAGAGCGTCGAGACGAGCTCGTACGCATAGCTGTCGCCGCCGGCGAGGACAGCTAGCACGCACATGTCGAGGGTTCCTTTCTTGAGCTGCGTTTTCATTCAATTCCATTACATTAGTGTGCATAGCACGGTACCTTGCTATGCACTGGTGCGGCGCGCACTGATCCGCCAGATGACGAACTAACTCTAGCATCCGGTATTGTTTAATGCAAGGTACTGTTTTATGCACGGGACCAGCCAATCAAATCACCTAAGTCGGCTGCAAGCGCCACCGCTCACGATCGCACGCGAAGCCCATTTGCCTATCGACGTGGCAGCGCGTGGAAGCAGTGTGGGTCACGCCTGGATGGGATAGCCGGCAACCGACGCGCGCGTTTGCGAAATGAACGCGAGGTTTCTCGAAGTGACATAATCCGGTCGTCGTTGCTTGCAACGCAACCATGACTTTCTCGCCGCAAAACAAGGAGATTCACATGAGCAAGGGATATTGGGTAACCGCATACCGTGCGACGAAGGATCCGTCGAAACTGGCAGCGTACGCACAGCTGGCACTGCCCGCCGTGGTAGCCGCCGGCGGCAAATTCATCGTGCGCGGATTAGCCGAAGAGGTTCGTGAACACGGCTTGAAGGAACGGACTGTCGTGATTGAGTTTCCGAGCTACGAGCAGGCCGTTGCCGCATACGAAAGCGAGGCGTACAAGAAAGCGCTTGAAGCCCTGGGCGACGGCGCCGAGCGCGATCTGCGAATCGTTCGCGGCGCCGAATAACGCTGTCGGTGCGACGGGCGTGACCGGCATGAACCACGGCACGCCCGAGCAGACCGCACAGCAGAGTCTCTGCCACGAATGGGCAGATCAAGCGCCGCAAGTAGGGATCGCCTCGCTGCACGGTTGCCGACACGCGCTTGACCTCGATCGGCTCAGTCGGCCGCCGCTGCCTGTACGAGCGCGCCGATGCCGTCGAGCGCTTTCATCAACTCTACAGGCGCGCCATGCCGCGCCTGTAGATAGCTCGTTGCGTTATACGAGAGCCACACCCGGCCGCCGTCGTCCTGCCACACCAACACCTTGAGCGGCAGATCGAGCGCTGCGCTCGGCACGGCCTGCATCAACGGCGTCCCCGCCCGCGGATTACCGAACACAAGCAATTGCGACGGTTGCATCTCAAGCCCCGCGCGTTGCGCATCCGCCGCGAAATTGATGCGGGCGAACAAGACGATGTTCTTCGCTTGAATCAGCGAGGCGAGTGTGTCGGCGGCCTGGTCAACCGTGCGTTGCGTGGGTACGGTGACGATGCCGTTGTCGGCTGTGAGCGTAGACATGGATTTCTCCCGGTACTGACGATTGTTGACAATAGACAAGCAGCCACGTTATGGTCAAAGAAGCCGACCGTCTGTTATCCCATCCTTTGTTCTAATCGCCGATCATGACCACGTCAACCACATCTAGCGCCATCGAACTGCTGCAGCGGCATTCCCTTGCGACGCTAGTGCAGGAAATGCTCGAACGCAGCATCGTCTCGGGGGAATTCGCCCCGGGGGAGAAATTGAACGAAGTTGAAGTCTCCACGCGGTTGAACGTGTCTCGTGGGCCGCTGCGCGAGGCGTTCCGCGCCCTGGAACAGGCAGGTCTGCTGAAGACGGAGAAAAACCGCGGTGTCACGGTGCGCGCGCTATCACTCCGCGAAGCCGAAGAGATTTATGAAGTCCGGGCGATGCTGGACGAATCGGTCGCCCGCGCTCTCGCCAATCGAATGACGCCTGCAACGCTTGCCACACTCAAAGGCATCATCACGTCAATGAAAGCCGCGAAGAAGGATCATGACCTCACGCGCTACACCGCATTGAACGTCCAGTTGCACGACGCGATGGTGACGGGTGTCGGCAACCAGCACTTGATCGAAACCTATCGGCATCTCGTCCGTCAACTCGGCTTGCTCCGTCAGGCCGCAATCGAATCGGAAAAGAGCGCGCTGGCGACATCGGTCGCGGAACACGAAAAAATCGTCAACGCGCTCGCCAAGGGCGATGCGGAGCTCGCCGTCACACTCGTGCGTGAACACGTCGCCCATGGCCTCGCGAGAATGCGGCACGCTCACGAGCATTGGGCAGCGTCCGCCGGCAATACCGGCGGCAACTGAAACAGAGTCGGACAGCTGCGCACGCGGCCCCGCGCTCAGCGCTACGGGGCCACACCACCGCACTAAGCTTTATCTGACTTCCCCGCCGCATTGGCGAGCTTGCTGAGCCATCGGTCGACCAGCCAGGGCTGCTTATCTTCGTCCTCCGCGCGCTCCTTGCGCCGAATCGCGTCCCGCACGGTAATCGAGCCCACGTACCGGATCGGCTCGGGCGGGAAATAGCCCAACGGTCCCTTCGTCAATGGACTGCGCGTCCATTCGTTGTCGAGTTCGAGCAACAGCGAAGACAGGATCTGTCCGCCCATATAGGTCGGCCCGACACCGTTGCCGGAATAGCCAAATCCATAGAGCACGTTTGGCGCGTCGTCGAGCCGGCCGAAAAACGGAAAGCCCGTCACCGACCGATCCGACGGACCGTTCCAACTCGCCGTCACCGGCACGTCGCGCAACGCCGGGAAGAAATCGTGCAGGCTGCGCGTCAGATCGGCTTCATACGGCGAGCGTTGATCGAACACCGGCGCGATCCGGCCTCGCCAGGCAAAGGTGTTGCCGCCCTTGCCGAGCATCAGCCGGCCGTCCGCGGTACTGCGATAGTAGTAAACGAAGATGCGCGAGTCGAGCACCGATACGCCATCTTTCAAGCCGATCTGTTGCAGCAACTCCGGGCATTTCTCGGTGACGATCATGTCGCTGGAGACGACCGCAAGCGTGCGTTCGAACTGCTTGAAACGGCTCGCCATCCACGCATTGATCGCAAGCACCAGTTTGGGCGCCGTGACACTGCCAGCCGGCGTGCGCACGGTCACGCGCTCGCCGGACGTGAAGTCGAGCATCGGCGTGCGTTCGTAAATACGAATGCCCATTTCAATCGCGACACGCCGCAAACCGCGCACGAGCTTGCCTGGATGAACCGTTGCCGCGACCGGCGAATACACGCCGCCGAGATTGCGCGCCGAACCGGAACGGCTCGCCACTTCCTCTGGCGCGAGATGTTGATACGAATTGATGCCATGCTCGCTCAACGCGGCGATCACCGGGTCGAGCAGGCCGATTTGCGCGCGCGATGTCGCGGTGTAGAGCGTGCCGTCGAGCCGAAGCTCGGCATCGATAGCGTGTTCGGCACAGAAGTCGCGAATCCGTCCAACGGCCGCTTCGGACGCTTTCACCAGCCGGATGGCTTCCGCCTCGCCGAACAGACGTCGCAGCGTGAAGAACTTCGTCGACCACGTCAGCAGGCACCCCCCGTTGCGGCCGCTGGCGCCCGCGCCGCACAAGTCGCTTTCGATGATCACGATGTCGAGATCGGGTTTCTTCTGCTTCGCCTGGATGGCAGTCCACAAACCGGTGAAACCCCCACCGACGATGCAAACATCGGCCGTCGTTGCGCCTTGCAGTGCGGGTGCCAGTGAACCATCGGCAAAGAGTGCTTGTTCAATCCAGAACGGACGCATGAATTGCTCACATTGATAAAACGGTTTAACGCCACGCGACGCAAAGGAAGGCTTCTTCCCGCTCCAACGGAAAGAAGCCTTCGCACGTGGACATGCTCAGGCCAGCGCTTTCGCCGATACCTGCGTGATTCCCATTGCCTTTAGCGTATCGGCGATCGCGGCAACTGCGCCGGGGATGCCGGATTCTCCAAAGTGCCCAATACAACCGACACGGAATGTTTCTACCTGGGTCAGCTTGCCCGGATACAGGATGTAGCCGCGTTTCTTTACTTCCTGATAAAACGTCTTGAAGTCGTACCTCGGATCGTCTGGCGCATGGAACGTGACGATGATCGGCGCCTGAATCGACGGGTCGAGAAAGGTTCGAAAACCCAGCGCGGCCATGCCTTCGATCAGCGCCCGGCAATTGTTTGCATAGCGCGCGCCGCGCGCTTCGAGACCGCCCTCCTCCACGTATTGCGCAATCGCCTGATCGAGTGCCGCGACAACGTGCGTGGGCGGCGTGAAGCGCCACTGTGTCGTGCGATTCATGTAGACCCACTGGTCGTACAGATCCATGGCGAGTGACGGACTGTTGCCCTCGCATCGCTCCAGCGTGCTGCGGCGAATGATCACGAAGCCCATGCCGGGCACCCCTTCCAGACATTTCCCGGAAGCGGCCACGACGGCGTCGAAAGGCGTTTGGCGCGCGTCGATGTCGATTGCGCCAAATGAGCTCATCGCGTCGATGATCAGGCTGCGGCCGTGCTTCGCGACCACCATGGCAATCTCATGCAGTGGATTGAGCACGCCGGCGCCGGTTTCACAATGCACGAGCGCGACGTGCGTGATACCCGGATCGGCCGCTAGCGCGCGATCGACGTCGGCCGCTTTGACCTGCGTGTCTTCGGGATAGTCGAGGGTCTGGTGACGGCGGCCGAGCGCCCGGCAAATCTTGGCGATGCGCTGGCAATACGCGCCGTTGTTCGGTATCAATACATGTCCATCGCGCGGCACCAGCGTGCCGATCGCGGCTTCCACCGAGAACGTGCCGCTGCCTTGCAAGGGCACGCATTCATGCGTGTCTTCGCCATGTACGATGCGCAGCGTCTGCTGGCGAACGCGGGCGGTGATCTGATTGAAGTCGGCGTCCCACGATCCCCAGTCGCGCAGCATCGCCTGACGCGTGCGTTCTGAAGTCGTGAGCGGACCGGGCGTGAGCAGAATGGGCTGGGCGGGGAGAGTCACAGTAGCTCCTTATAGATCTTGATGAAGACGCGTTTCAGCCACGGCGCGGTGTGCGCCATGCCTGGGTTCTGCGCAATACGCCATGCGACACGCAGGCAAACAGCACGCAAGCAAAGGCCGCCGTCACGAGAACCAGCGTGGCCATTGCCGCGGCCGGTCCAATCTGTCCGGCGTCGTCGAGATTGAGAATGGCGACAGAGGCCGGTTGCGTGTCGGGTGAATAGAGAAACGCAACCGCCGACACCGTCGTCATGCCATTGACGAACAGATAACGCGCGATCTGTAGGATCGACGGCAGGCACACCGGCACGGTGACGCGGAAAAACGTCTTGTAGAAAGGCACTTTCAGCGAAGCCGAGACCGCTTCGAACTCGTTGTCGATCTGCCGAAGCGCGGTGACCGCGGTCAAGTGGCTTGACGAGTAGTAGTGCACCACCGTGACAATCGCGAGCAGCGCGAGCGTGCCGTAAAGGCCGTTCAAAGGATTGGCGGGTGAGTTGAACAGAAAGATGTAGCTGATGCCGAGCACGAGACCCGGCACGCCCATCGGCAGAATCGCGCACAGATTGATAAAGCCGCGTAACCAGCGCGGCCCGCGCGTCTTCTCGACCAGATACGCGCCGCCGAACACGATGATGGTGCCGCCAATCGCCACGCACGCAGCCATTTTCAGGCTGTTCTTGTACGCGTCGAAAATCCCGGCGCCGATCAGTCCCATCTTGTAGTGCTGCAAGCCGAGACTCATCTGATACGGCCAGAACTTCACGAACGAAGCAAACACCGAAATGCCGACCACCGCCAACAGCAGCAAGCAGACGAATGCGCAGTACCCAAGCATCGCCATATCGAAGCCACGCGTGGGTTTCGGCTGATAAGGCGTCGAACGCGCGCCAAGTTGCGATTGCTGCTTGCGGCGAATGAAGAAGTCGACGGCGAACGCAACGAGCGCCGGACAGAGCAGCAGCAGGCTGACCACCGCACTCCGGTTGAAATCCTGCAAGCCGATGATGAGCTTATAGATGTCGGTGGAGAGCACCGAATAAGGTCCACCGATCACCACCGGTACGCCGAAATCGTTGATGCAGATCGTGAACGACACCATCGTCGCGCTGATCAGACCATACTTCGCGCCCGGCAGCGTGATCGTGAAGAACTTGCGCGCCCGGCGGGTGCCCATCGCATCGGCTGCTTCGTATAGGCGTCCGTCAGACAGCGAGAGCGCCGTCACGAGAATCATCAGCACATGCGGAAACGAGGCGTAGACCAGACTGCATACGATCCCCGGCAGCCCATAGATCGAATGCCCGTGAAGCAACGGCTTCAGGACGCCCGAGTTGCCGAACCAGTAGATGAACGACACGGCGGACAGCAGCGTCGGCGCGAGCAGCGGAAGCAGCGCGACCGTGCGGACGGCGTTCTTCATCGGCATGCACGAGCGGGTCAGCGCGTACGCGAACGTGAACGCCATCGGAATCACAATCGCCGTCACCAGGCAGGCGACCGTGACCGAATGCAGTGTCGAGGTCCACACGCCGGAATCCACCAGATAGCCGCTGAAATTGGCGAGTCCGACGAAGTGGCCATCCGCATCGACAAAGCATTTACCGATCACCAAGGCCAGCGGCACCAGCAGAAACATACCGAGAAACGCGGACATCAGCACGAGGGCCAACTGCGCGATCCGGTCATGCCAATGGCTCTTCTGCCGCACCTCGGCGTGACCTTCCTCGCCGCTGCGGCGCTCGATCAGGACGGCGCTCATTGAAGTCGCTCCTTCGCGGCGGAGAAGACGCATACGTGTTCGCGGTTGATGGCCAGATTGAAGCGCGACCCCGGCGCGAGGCGGGTGCGATGCATTTCATGAAACGACAGGTCGGCGACGATCTCCTGCTCGCCGAGCCCGTCCACCTTGAAGCTGACCCGGCAGAACGCGCCGAGGAATTCCAGCTTTTCGACTGAGGCGGGCAGCAGGTTGTCCGCCTCGCTGCCCGGCGCGCTGAGGTGAATATCTTCCGGGCGCACGAATGCCGACACTTTCGAACCCAGAACCGCACGCTCCGATCCGCATCCGTAGCGCAGCGCAATGGCGCCCGCCTTGAGACTGCCGTCGCGCGCCACCTCGGCCGGAATCAGATTGACCTTGCCGATGAAATCGGCAACGAAGGGCGAGGCCGGCTCGCGATAGATTTCGTGCGGCGTACCGATCTGTTCGATCACGCCCTGGTTCATCACAACGATCCGGTCGGCCATCGAAAGCGCTTCTTCCTGGTCGTGCGTCACCATGATCGTGGTCACGCCGAGGCGCTGCTGCAACTGGCGGATTTCCTGGCGCAGCCGCACACGCACGCGCGCATCCAGCGCCGAGAGCGGCTCGTCGAGCAAAAGCAGACCCGGCGACGTGGCCAGCGCACGTGCCAGCGCGATGCGCTGCTGCTGCCCACCCGACAACTGGTTCGGATGCTTCTTCTGCGCATCCGGCAAGCCGACCAGGGCGAGCAGTTCGTTCACACGATCGGCGATCGCTGCGCGCTTCATCCTGCGATTCACCAGACCGTAGGCCACGTTGTCGAAGATGGTCAGATTCGGAAACAGCGCGTACGACTGAAAGACGATGCCGTAGTCGCGAAGCTGAGGCGGCAGCCGCGAAATATCGCGGCCGTCCTGCGTGATCTGGCCGGCACTCTGGGTTTCCAGTCCGGCAATGATGCGCAACAAAGTGGTCTTGCCACATCCCGACGGCCCGAGAAAGCAGAGCATCTCGCCCTTCTTCACGCCAAGATTGATGTCTTCCAGAACCGGCGTGTCGTTGAACCGCTTATAGACCCGCTCTACGCTCAAATACGCTGTCATGTTCTCCTCCGCTTCCGCTTGCACGTCTGCACGGCGGCGACACACTGCTGTGCGTTGCATCGCCGTATCGTTCGGGGCCGCGCAGCGCGCGACCCGGCGCTCGTCGAGACCTGGCTGAACCCGGCCTTACTTTTGCTCCTTGTTGCCGTAGCGCTTTTGCCAGTCTTCGAGAATTGCGTCGCGGTTCTTTGCCGACCATGTGAA
>OVEP011218181.1_pt1 | contig 15290 bp, 17 predicted proteins | sample 1779801 | NCBI WGS metagenome assembly OVEP01 (sample SAMEA3914791, study PRJEB12502) | metagenome | biome: forest; material: soil | place: Canada | collected 2011-07-03 | depth 0.1 m
GCCGCAAGCTTCCAGTTGACCTGGTAAGCCACCCACTCGTCGCCGCGTTCTGCGCATACGGTGCGGATGGCTTTGTCGACATCTTCCTGCCAAAAGTACAGGATAAAAGGATCGAGTGGCGCAATGGCAGTGGCCACTGCCTGCACATAGTTGGAGATTAGTGCGGGTTCCGCCTCCATAAGAAGCAGATGCGTCAGATCGCCATGAAAGAGTTGACCGTCCATCACGACTACCGCGACACCCGTCCGCATAGACTCGACGAACGCGGTCCATCGCGCAAGAGCACGCTGTGCCAGTTGGGCGGCAGTCGCGTCCCGCCAAGGTTCAAACCAATGCTCGAGTTCGTCTGTTGCTCGGACCGGATGTGGGTCTGTCCGTTCATGTACAGGTTGCGCTTCGGCTCCGCTCTCTTGTAAGCGTTTCGCAATGAAGCGCATCGTGGTCGACTTACCGGAGCCCATGATGCCTTCGACAATCACGAGTCGCGGGGCGATGAACTGGTCAGCATGGGTTGACGTCGTCGAACACGCCATTTTTCACTCACTCGTCGTTGGGAGTTAGCGGAGACCGATCTTCTGAAAACGCCTGTTGATCGCACCCGGCGAACCGGGCATGTATCGCAATTGTCGCGGATTTGAAGGGAGGAGTCGAACGACCGATCGCGGCCGCACTGAGTCGGATGAGGGCCGGCTCAGGTCGATCCACTCCCGCCGCTGGGCCAAGCGTCGCCGCAACGGTAAATTCTAGGGTGCAGCGGTCATGAATCCCCTCGAGTCAGTAGGCAGATGATGGCCACGTCTGCATGCCCGAGCAACGCCTGCACCGTGCGGATGTCATACCCCGACTACCACCGGTGGCGACTTTTGGCTACGTGTGGCAACATCGAGCGGATTCGGGAGGCTAGGCCAGATCTTCAGGACTGCGTCACGGCCAACGGCCATCAGCGATTGAAACCCCTGCGCCTTCTGATCAGCGTACCAACTGGGCCAGCTCTCCGATATGCTCCTTGACGCAACGCTCGCCCCGGGCGGACCACTGTTCGCCCGACATCGTGCCACTCAATACGCCAACAAAACTCACACCAGCAGCCCGCGCCGCGTCGGCATCAACAGGATGGTCACCGACATACATCGCTGAAGCGGCAGGCACGCGCAGATGCGTCAACGCCAGCACAATCGCGTCAGGGTGTGGTTTGTGGCGCTGCACGTCCTCGCCGCCGACGATCACATCCACCAGCGGGCGCAACCGGGCGACGTCCAGGATCGACTCGATGCGGTAGCGGAACTTACTCGACACAATCGCCACATTGATGCCCTGGCCCCGCAACCGTTCAAATAGATCAGGAACCTCCGGATATATCTGAGTCGATGGCACCATGACATCATCGGCCCGCTCGACAAACAGACGTGCGAATTCGTCAGCGCGTTCTGTCTCTCCGTTTCCCGTCAACGTTTGAAACATTCCCTGTAGGGGCAGGCCAATAACGGAGTGGATCCGCCCGCTCTCGACGTCCGTAAGTCCCATCGCTCGCAATGCGTACCGTGTACATTCCACGATTCCGTTAGACGAGTCAGCCAACGTCAGATCGAAGTCGAACATGATGGCTTTGACGTGTCCACCTGCCATTAAAAGGCTCCCGGTTTTTGGTTCAGATAACGAAGGGTTTCCGCAGCATAGCGGACAAAAATTTATTCACGCGAAGGCATGCGTTTGCGTTGCTGTTGAGAGCATCAGAACGTAAAGATCCAAACTACTCATCAGAGAGGATTTCGTTGGTAACGTTATCAACCACGACGGGGCTCTCAAAGTACGTGACCGAGGGATCTGCTCCATACGTCTCCCGTGCTAATGCCCTCCAACTCTCGGTGTACATCGCCTCAGCTTCGGCGCGGGAGTTCCAGAGATAGACTCCGCCGGCTGTGCTCCCGTCTTGCGACAGGACATAACACTTACGGAGAAGCCCGGCTACGCCCCTATATCTCGGGGCCTTGCTCAGAAAAAGGCTCCGTGCCGCTTCGCGTGTAATCGGCTTTGACAACTTAAACGACGTGATGACGGTAATCATCGAAACGCTCCTTCCGTTATGGATGCTGTTAAAGACCTCGCCCCTGTTTTCAAAACCTGCGAGCGCGCCTGAGGTACCGCGTGCTCTTGCCGCTCGGCGCACAGATCATTGCGGCTCTCGGGTTGCTGTACGGACAGGAAAGCGCATCGCGTAAGACTCGAGCGGCAATTGCAGAGCATTGGTGAGATAGCTCACGGTTCGATAGAAGCCGGCCAGCATCAGCATTTCAATCATCGCCTCCTCACCGACATGGACGCGCAGCGCCTGCCATGAGTCGTCGTCGACATTGCAGTCGCGATGCAGTGCGTCACACATTTGCAAGACGGCTGAGTCTTCGACCGACCAACATGCGTCTTGAGGCGTGCCGTGTACCAGCGCCTCGATCTGCTCAGCCGAGAAACCGGCGCGTGCGCCAAAGAAGGCTATGTGTACCCCCCACTCGTACTCGGATCTACACAGCGCGGTGGTTCGATTGATGATCAACTCGCGTTGCCGCAGTGTCAGGTGGCCACGGTCCAGCAAGCTAGCGGCAAAGAATTTGCCAAACAAGCGCTCGTCGCGAGCCATCGTCGTGAAGAGGCTAAGCGGCGGCACGCCTGGCGGCATGATCTTCTCCAGGGTCTCCTGGATGGCTGGCGGGAACGGCGGCAGAGCGGGTGCAATACGGGTGGGCATGTCACATCCTCGTGCTATATTTTCAATAGCAAATCCTAGTCACAACGCTATGAAAAGTAAAGCATGAAGATACCGAAAGTTGGAAAGCCGGTGCGCGGGTCGACGACGGGCCGCCCGATCATGGTCGCCCTCGACTTGTTGGGGCGACGGGCGGCGTTGCGCATCCTCTGGGAATTGCGGGGCGAGCCGCTGACGTTTCGCGCTCTGCTGGAAGCGGCCGACACCAATCCCAGCTTGCTCAATACCCGGCTCAAGGAATTGCGGGAGGCGGGGCTCATCGATCACGCGGGGCAGGGATACTGTCTGACCGAGGCAGGGGTGGCGTTACGGATAGCGCTACGGCCGCTAACCGATTGGGCGGAGACCTGGTGCAAGTGATACCGGACCGGCATCTTCTCATTCAGGGCGATTGTCAACAGACCCTAGTCCAATCCGTCGTCATCGGACTGCTTAACCAGAAAATCGTTGTAGCTTCGGTTCCGGATCCAGGACGGCGCGCGTCCACGGCCGCTCCAGGTTGCACCGGTGACGGGGTCCTGATACTTCATCGAGATCGGTCTGGTGTTGTATGTGCCTCGCCGGTCGACGCGTAACTGGTTAGGCACAAGGTTGAAGAAGTTCATCACCTGGCGGACGTGTTCGATAGCCGCTTTCTGCTCCTGCTGCCACGCGACTAATAGCCGCTCATCGAGTTGCGCGAGTTGCTGCTTCAACATCTTTACCCTGCTGCTCATGTTCGCTTTCCGTAGTACATGACCAGGTTGTTACATCGCTCCCGGTCTTAGCGGTTGGCTCCCGCGCTGACTTCGCAGGCACGCCCTCATCCTGTTCCGTAAGAACGCTCGGAGGCACAGCCCACGCCCCGCACTTTCAAATATCAAGTGAGATATGAAATGCAATCGTAATAATAGTCAGTTGAATTTCAAATATCAACTGATATTCTTCCGGCTATGAACACCGTGACCAAACTCCCGCGGCTGAGCCGCGAAGAAAGTCGACTGCAGACCCGGGCACATTTGCTTGCTGCGGCGAAGCGGCTATTTGTCGAGAGAGGTTTCGGCGCCACCTCTCTCAGGGATATTGCGGCCGAGGCAGGTTATACGCAGGGTGCTTTCTATTCGAACTTCGCGAGCAAAGAAGATCTGTTTGTGGAACTGATGCGAGAGCGGTCAAAGACGCAAATGACCGACATTGCCCGGACGCTGAGTGACCCATCTGCGTCTGCGGACGACATACTGAACGCGTTGGAGATCTGGGCGCAGACACTTGATGCCGAGCCTGAGTGGTCTGTGCTGGGTGTTGAATTCAAGCTTCAGGGGCGTCGCAACCCCGTTTTTGCAACCGCCTCGCAGGCGTTGCTGGACGCCCACCGTGATGGCCTTGCCTATTGCATCGGGCAGATTTTCGCCAGACTGGACAGAGTGCCGCCCGAATCGCCAACCGTATTGGCCGCGTCCTTCATGGGGCTTTCACAAGGCCTCGCCTTGCAGCGGTCGATGCTGTCCGAGGTGCCCATTGGACACATGATCATGGTGTTCCTGCGCAGCTTGTTAGCCGCGGCGCCGCCTGTGCGCTGATCTGCGATTTAGTGGACGATAAGAGGAATAGTGGAGGCCCACGTGACGGTATCTCGCTTCCGCATAAACACATCGGCTGTAGCGGTCAAATGTCCAGCGATCTGTATCTGACTATCGAGGCCCTAAGTCTTTAGAGTGATCCGATGCAAAGACTTTCTTCGGGCACGCGCAATCATCGCGCATTCCCAATGTGATGATCAAGAGAACTCAACGATGCAAATGAAAGACATTCCATTCGGCGTCACCGACTGGGAGACGCTGCAAAAAACCGAACACAAAGGTGAGAGCGGCGTTGCTTACTGGCGAACGCAATACTTCGGACCGATTCGCGTACGGCGCGTCGAGTATACGGCGGGCTACGTTGCCGACCATTGGTGCGTCAAGGGGCACATCCTTTTCTGTATCGAAGGAGACCTTCAAACCGAACTTCAAGATGGACGCCAGTTCACGCTCATGCCCGGCATGAGTTACCAGGTTGCCGACGATGCCGAGGCACATCGTTCGTCGACTACAACGGGCGCCAAACTGTTCATCGTTGACTAGGTAACATCGGCCAGCTCTTTCCCGCCCCGGCCTCGAACGATCGAAACTGGCCGCGCGCGGTCAATAGAGCTTATCGCGCCGCGGCTCAGTGAAGCGATTAGCCCCCCGCCCGCTTCGCGCTGTGGCCGTACTTCTTGAGCGTTTCAATGATCCGCTCGCAATGGTCACCCTGAACTTCAATGACGCCATCCTTGACCGTTCCACCAGAACCGCAGGCCGTGCGCAACTGCTTGCCTAACAAGGCCAAGGCAAGAGGATCGAGCGCCAGCCCTTTAACGATCGTCACGCTCTTCCCGCCTCGCCCCTTGGTCTCGCGCGTCACTCGCACCACGCCATCACCTACCGGCAGTGTCTTGGCAGCGGTCTTGCAGACACATTCCGCTAGCACCCGTCTGCATTCGGGGCACATCCGCCCGCCATCGGTGGAATAGACAAGGCCGCCTTTTGAACTACCCTTCATGATTGCTTTACTCAAAGACAGTGAAATCGGAAATCGGGATGAGTTTAGCAGGCGCGCGTTAGCCGCCGCTTCTGCGCCGGGCAGATTCCACTCCCCGAGTTCCGCTACGGCTGCCGGGATGACGAGCGTTGCTGCCAGCAGCGTAAGCCGAACAGCGGCACGAGCCCATAAGCATGGTCAAGCATATCGGACTGCAGGTTTTCGTACGGTTCCCAGCGAGTCTCGTCGACGTAGAGATAGATCTCCAGCGCGACGACAGGTTCGCTGGACTGCAGTTGGCGGATCACGAGGGGCATGTCGTGACGGACCGCCGGGTGGTCGCGGAAATACGCGGTCAGATAAAGACGGTACAGGCCGAGGTTTGTGCGCCGCTGTGCGTCACCGGGTGCAAGTGCGGCGAGCGGCCGGTCGACATCGCTATGCAGCCGGGCAAGCAGCGCCTCGTCGGGAAAGCGGACGGTGTCGGCGTCAAAATGAATCGCATGCTTGACGCGCCTGCCGCCCGACTCTGTCATGCCACGCCAGTTCTTCACGCTGTTCGTCAGCAGAACGTAGCTCGGCAGCATGACGATCGAGTTGTCGAAGTTCTGCACCTTGATCGTGTTCAGCGCGATGTCGATCACCGTGCCGTCGGCGACGAAACCGGGCACCTCGATCCAGTCGCCCACCCGCAGCATGTCGTAGGCGGCAAGCTGGATGCTGGCAACGAAGCCGAGCAGCGAATCGCGGAAGATAATGATAAGAAGCGCCGTCATCGCGCTGAGGCCGGTGAGGAAGTATGCGGGCGAACGCTCCAGCAACACCGAAATCACGGCGATCAGCGCGATCACGTACAGCACGATGGTGGCGATCTGCAAAAAGCTTTTGATCGGCCGCTCGCTCGCGGATGGGACGTGGCTGTAGCGCTCGCTAACGCTGCCGAGGAACGCGAGCGCGGCGCGAAGCAGCGTGTACACCATGTAGCAGGCCGCGAGCAGCGCCAGTGGATGTCCAAGCGCCGCGATCAGCGGGAACGTGAGTCCGGAAAGCAGAGGGCCGGCCGCGTAGACGATCGCCGCGGGCACGAGCGGCGCAAGCCGATGGAAGACCTTGTGGCGCTCTGCGGCTCGCAGCCACTTGTGCTGCTCCTGGCGTGCGAGGCGGCCAACGATCATCAATATGATCGCGCGCGTCACGTAGTAGCAGATCGCGCTCGCCAGCAGAATGGCGAGCAGGAGAGCAGCAACCAACAGTACCGCGACAAAACTACTATCGGTATAGACGTGGAAGTGATGCCAGTCTGGGCCGCCCTCGAAACGCAGCGCCTCGTCGAACATAGATCCCTCCATTGTCGGCGAACCCACTTTGCCGAGCATGTCTGGTCTGGCCGGTTGGTTAGCGCGCTGCGGCGCCTCAAGCGACCCGGGTGAAACCGTCGGCGCTCCAGCGTTCGCTCCCTACGCCATGATGAACGAAAAACAAGCCATCGGGGTCATACCGGTCCTTAACGGCGAGCAGCCTGCTGTAATTCGAGCCCCAGAAGGACTGCTGCCAGTCCGCATCGAAGAAATTACTTTCGGCTACGTAAGAACCGGCGCTCGGAACCCGCTTGCGCACTTCGTCCATTGCGTGTCCGATGGCCTGCGCGTCGCGGCGCGACAGCGCGGTGTCGGGCTCGTGGCCGGGAATGCCGGGATAGGCTGGCGGCTCCGCGGCCTGGCAGATGAGCAGGGCGAAGGCATCGAGCACGGCCGGGTTCATTGCCGTGTCTCTGGCGGCAGCGATGGCCTCGGCCGGCGCCCCTGCCAGACCCTTGTTGATGTGCAGCGATACCGCCCAGTGGCGGGTCGCAGCAAACAGCGCATCGGCCAGGGTTTGACGCTGGCCGTCTTGCAATAAGGTCGCGGGAAGCCACGCGGAATCGTAGCCGTGCAAGACGTGACCTGCATCCCATTGGTCGTCCGTCCAGAAGACATTGCTTTTGGGCGCGCCCGGCCTGTCGTCGGTACTGATGAAACCGAGGAGTTTCTTGATCATTGTCGGCGCCCAGTAACTGCGAGCCGAGCTCGCCACGATCTTGAGTAGCGAGAACTCGAGCTTGAAATCATCCGGTGCGCGAGCGATCGTATCCATGAACGGTTGCCAGACTGCTTGCGCTTCGCTGCGGCTGAGCCCCTGGAAAACCATGGCGATCTGAAGGACGTTGATGCGGCGCAGGATGATCTGTCCGCCCCAGTGCGGGTTAAGCAGTTTCTGTTGATAGAAGTCCACGATCAGGCCGATCAGCCGGCGAAACGCAGGCGCCGATGCGGCCCTGATCGTCAGGTTCACCCCGCCGAAGGTTTCGGGCAATTCGTGGACCCGCAGCGTCAGTCGTGTGACCACACCCAGGCTGCCGCCTCCGCCGCCTTTCAGCCCCCAGAACAGATCCGGATGGGTGCAGGCATTGGCGATCCGAACAGCACCGTCCGCCGTGACGACTTCGGCTTCGAGCAGGCTTCCCGCCGCCAGTCCGTATGCCTTGGAAAAGTTCCCGAATCCACCGCTCTGGATGAGGCCGGCCACGCCAACCGTCATACAGCCACCACCTTGCACATAACCCCCGGCCTGCGTAGTGACCGCGTCATAGACGTGCGCCCAGAGCGCGCCGGCGCCCACCGTGACCGCTCGCACGGGCGAGGCGCGACCCTCGCATCCCTCACCGACAAACGCGTCGTGCAGGCTGATGTCGTTCATTTTTCGCGTCCAGACCAGCAGAGAGTCCGGCGCATTCGAAGTGCCTTGATAGCTGTGGCCGCCGCCTTTCACCACGAGGCGCACATTGTTCCGGCGTGCAAAGTTGACCGCGGCGACGACGTCGTTCGTATTGCGGGCGGCCACCGCATAGACGCTGGGCATCGATGTCCACGCATCTACCCAGCCGAGGGATTGCGTCAGACCCGCCTCGTCGCCGAGAAAATAAGGATTCTTGAGTTCTTTGAATAGCTGCTTGCAGTCGTCGCTATCGGGCGAGTTCAGGCAAGTCATCAAGGGAGAATGCACTTTGACCAGCGCATTGCCGACTTGCTGGCCGAGTTCGTTCCACTGCGCCTCGGACGGCCAGCCCTGATCGCCCGGACGCACACGAGCAAGCGCTCCGGATGTCGCGGCTTGCGCCGATGCGAGCATCTTTCTCCATCCGCCAGGCAAGAATGTGAGTCCGACCGCGAACTGCAAAATACGCCGTCTTTTCAGGGAGGGGGTTCTGTTTGAGGGTTTCATCGATATGCGCGAAATCTCAATGTGGTCACAACTCGGACTCCTAAGTCGAAATTCGCTGTTACCCCGCTCAAACGAAAACGCACCCTTTGGGGTTGAACAGCCCCTTAGTCTTTGCTCTCGTCGGCAAGGTCCACGAAAGCCTTATTGGCACCCGCCGCATACAGGCGCTTGCCTTTGTGTGGGTAGTCGCAAACATCTTGCTCCAGCCTCTGACCGGCGACGATAAGCACGAGAGGGATGCGGCCAGTATTCGACAACGTATGTGCGGCGCCTCCGCGTGCAAAACCCATGAAGTCCCCGGGTCCAACTTCGTGCACCTGATTGTCGATCATCGCCTCGCCCGTGCCTGAGAGGATGTAGACACATTCCTCTTCGTAAAGGTGGCGATGATATTCGGTGGACTCGTGCCCCGGCTGGATCGTGATGAGGTGAAAGCCGAACTGCGTGAGCCCGGTCATGTCGCTCAACGACCTCTTAAGACGAACCGCTCGTTTATTCAATGGATGGACGGAGCGCTGGGGCTCCATTGCGTCAATTTCGGTTGCCTTCAACAGCTCGCGTACAGGATTTGACACAATTCGCCTCGTCTCTAACGGGTATTGCTTTGGGTGAAAGTCCGCTTGGATTGTCAGTGATCTTTTCATCAATGTCGAATGATCGCTTGCCCGCGCTGAGGCGACGACGGATCGCCAACCTCTGCTGAGCCTGTTCGATCACAGCAAGGGCAGCGTCAGTCTGATGTGCTCGGCGAACACCGTGGTCAGATGAGAAGGACGCTCCCGCTCGAACTTCAGGGTAATGCCGACGGTGGGCAACGGCGGAAGCGCAGGATCGCCATTGAGTATGGAGAGATCCGGGGCGACCGCCGTCTGCGTGATGACGGCCACAGCCTGCCCCGAGCGGACCAGGGCCGTGAGCCCGGCAAGACTGCTGCTCGCATAGGCGATGCGGTAGGCCCTGCCGGCGCGTTGCAGTGCCTCGCAGGCCGCCACGTGGTCGAGCGTGTCCGGATCGGAAAGCGCCAGCGGCAATGGGTCGAAGTGCGCGGAATCCAGTCCCGGATAGCCGACCCAGACCAACGGTTCGCGGCGAATGAAGTCCTCATTCGGAGCGTCCTCAGGCAACGAGATCATGGCAAGGTCCAGCGCATGCATCTCCAGTTGTTCGAGCAATCGTGGGGTTGGCGCGCAAATGACTTCCACCAACGCTTGCGGGTGTTGGCTCGAGAACTGACGCAGTAAATGCGGGAGGAAAACGGCGGCATAGTCGTCCGGGCAGCCAAAGCGGATCGTCCCCGACAGCCCTTTACCGGAAAGATCAGCCATCGCCTCGTCGTGCAGTCGCAGAATGCGTTGGGCGTGGATCAAAAGACGTTCGCCGGGATTCGTCAGCACCACCCCACGACCCGTGCGCTGGAATAGCGGCTGATCGACGATTTCTTCGAGGCGCTTCATCTGCTGACTCAGCGCAGACTGGGTCCGGCCGATCCGGCTGGCCGCACGACTAAGCGCCCGGACTTCGGCAACGACGGTAAACGAACGCAGCAGATCGATTTCGAGTGAAAGACTCAAGATATTAGCCCCGCTTCTAGCTTCCATAAGAACTATTCGATTCTATGAAAGCAGAGAGCCATCTAGACTGCAAGTTATTCTCGTTACCCGCCAAGGAGAAGCAAGGTGTCCCGGAACAATGACGCAACTTTCTGGCGCAACGCCAGGCAGCACCTCATCCGCTATGGCGGCACCTTCGAGCCGATGATCATTGAGCGCGCCCAGGGCAGCTTCGTCTATGACGCGGACGGCCGCGCGATCCTGGATTTCACCTCGGGGCAGATGAGCGCGGTGCTGGGGCACAGCCATCCGGAAATCGTGTCGGTTATCAACGAATACGCCGGCAAGCTTGACCACCTCTTTAGCGGGATGCTCTCGCGACCGGTGGTCGACCTGGCGACCCGGTTGGCCGACATTACGCCTGACGGACTCGACCGGGCGCTGTTGCTCAGTACCGGCGCGGAGTCGAACGAGGCCGCCATTCGCATGGCGAAGCTGGTTACGGGCAAATATGAAATCGTTGGCTTTGCGCAGTCCTGGCACGGCATGACGGGGAACGCAGCATCCGCGACTTACAGCGCCGGTCGCAAGGGCGTCGGTCCGGCCGCCGTCGGCTCCTTCGCGATTCCCGCTCCGTTCCTGTACCGTCCGCGTTTCGAGCGCCATGGTGAGTACGATTACCTGGCGGAGCTGGACTACGCCTTCGATCTCATCGATCGTCAGTCCAGTGGCAATCTCGCCGCGTTCATTGCCGAGCCAATCCTCAGTTCCGGCGGGATCATCGAACTGCCGCCAGGCTACATGGCCGCGCTGAAGCGCAAATGCGAAGAGCGCGGCATGCTGCTGATCCTCGATGAAGCGCAAACCGGAGTCGGGCGCACGGGCACAATGTTCGCCTGCCAGCACGATGGCGTCACACCCGACATTCTCACCCTGTCGAAGACATTGGGCGCCGGTCTGCCGCTCGCGGCCGTCGTGACCTCCGCGCAGATCGAGGAACGGGCCCATGAATTGGGTTACCTGTTCTATACGACCCATGTGTCCGATCCGCTTCCCGCCGCCGTCGGTCTGCGGGTGCTGGATGTGGTCGAGCGCGAGGGACTGGTTGCGCGCGCGAACCTGATGGGCGATCGACTCAAACGCGGCCTTCTGGATCTGATGGAACGCTTTGAGTGCATCGGCGACATTCGCGGACGAGGGCTGCTTCTGGGTATGGAGATCGTCAAGGACCGCCACACGAAAGAGCCGGCGGATGGGCTGGGTTCAAGGATCACCCGCGAGTGCATGAACCTGGGGCTCAGCATGAACATCGTCCAGTTGCCCGGCATGGGCGGTGTCTTCCGCATCGCCCCTCCGTTGACCGTCCACGAGGATGAGATCGATCTGGGCCTGGCGCTGCTCGGACAAGCGATTGAACGCTCGCTGTAATTAGCCCAGATCACCCGGCACCGGCGGCGTCGGACTATTGCGTCGAAGACATCTGGCCGGGTTCAGAGCCGATGCCGGTCGCGTTTCCGGCGGACTCGGCCAGCCACACCAGTCTCTCCATTTTCGATTGCCCCATGCGCTTCGAGGTCAGCCGTGAATCGACCAGATTAACAACCACGAGATCAAGCGACGGCACGACCACTGCGTACTGCCCTAGGTGACCGTCGGCCCAGTAAGTAGGCCGTAGCAGTGTCACTTTCGGCCCACGAGGTCCGCTCGCCGGTACGCTGGTCCACCACATATACCCGTACCCGCCGGTCGGCGTGTCGGAATACGAACGGGTTGATTCCGCTACCCATTCCGCCGGAACGATCTGCTGGTCGCGCCAACGGCCATTGTGCAGATACAGCAGCGCGAAACGGGCAAGATCGCGGGCACTCATATTGAACGGATAGGCCGGGTACCGCGTGGCTAAGCCGCCCGATACATAGTGACCGTCCGATGACCGATAGTCCTGCATGCCAATGGGATCGGCGATCTCCGTCTTTAGCGCCTCGAAAGTACCCTCGCCTGTCGCCTTCTCGTAGATCGTGCCGAGCGTGTTGAAGTCCCAGTTGTTGTAGTACCAGAATGTACCCGGCGGGTGGCTGTAGCGCGGGGGCTTGGACGCTTCCATCTCCGCCGTCTCGTATACGGCTGGGTGATAGACACCCGAGCGTGCTTCCAGCAGCATGCGCACGCTAGCCTGTTTCTCGGTCGGCGACAGCGATGGCTCATTGTCATCGATGCCGAGTTGCGCCAGCGTATCGTCGAGGTGCATCTGGCCGCGTGCGACCGCAATGCCAATCAGCGCGCTCATGAAACTCTTGCGCGCAGAGTGGAGATTCGATTTCCTCGATACATCGCCCCACTTGGCCACGACCAGCCCGTCATGAACAATCATGCCGGACGTCGAACCCTCCTGTTTCGCGTAGGCAACGGCCCGGTCGATCCCCTCTGCCGAAAAACCCTGCGTAGCCGGTGGAACCTCCGTCCAGCCGGCACCAGGAAACGGCGACTGCGGGCTGTACTCGCCGAGCTGGGATGGCGAGGTTTGAACCGGCGCACATGCGCCCAGCATCAATGCGAATCCGGTGGCTACGCCTGTCAACAACCTGATGATGTTTTTTTCCATTGTCCCGTTCCCCGTGCCGCCTTGCGCGGATCGTTGACGCATACCGTTGCCTGGTCGCTCACCAATCCAGTGTGAGCGGACAGCCGCAAACGACTTGATTCGATCGAGCCTAACGTTGACCCGTCGTTGAGTTCTGTATGAAGGTCGAAATCACGTCGACGACATTGTCTGCCAGCGGAAGATCCGGGTTCGAGTAAGCTGCGAAGTTTTCGCTCCGGTCCGGCGTGCGGACCGTCTTCAGGACATGATTTGCGTTGGCGACGAGCGCGAGTTCGGCTCGGGGATTTGCATGCTTCAGCCGTTGCGCATCCTGGAGGCCGACCTGAAGATCTCGCAATCCCTGCACGATAAGCACCGGCTTTGTATAACCCGCCAGAAGGGTCGCTGGATCAAGCCGCCATTCGCTCATGAGAAAGCGCTGGACTTGCGGCGCGAACAACGGCATCAGTGCGGGATCGATCTTTGTCGCGTCGACCGCTTGCCCGGCGTCAAGGGCGTCGAGTATCGATATTGCATTACCCAAGATAGGGGCGTTTGCAGGGTTTGATTGCAGTTGCTCCCTCAATACCTTTCCGAGCGGGCGTCCTGGTGTGGATACCAGGATCAGACCGCAAATGTCAGCCGTGTGCTGTGCGGCCACCAGCGCCACCAATCCGCCTTCACTGTGCCCCAACACCCAGACGCAGGAGACACCCGTCCGCTTTCGGATGGTCGTCACCCACGCGTGCACGTCTGTTGCGTAGTCTTCGATTGTGACGTCATTCGCATCAGGTATGGCCGACGCACTACCGAACATGCCTCGCTTGTCAATTCGAACCGACGCGATACCGCGGCTTAGCAGGCCCTCAGCGATCAACTGGTACGTCGATGCCTGAAGACCGTTTGGGCTATTGCCGTTCCGGTCAGTTGGGCCCGAACCCGGTACGATCAGGACCATCGGAACGTCATGAGCGGCAGGCGACAGCAGCGTGCCTCGCAAGGGCCCTGCGGGACCTGGCGCATCAATGTCCGCCCGCACCATCTGCGGCGGTACTCCAGTGCTAATAGCTGCAGCCATTGCGATAGTCGCAAGAGTACCCATTCACGTCACCTCCAATGCGCAAGTAAGACCATCATAAAGTCACGCTGACCGAAGCGTTCCACCTTCATTATCACTGGACTCGGCGGTTCGCAGCCGGCAAGCTCAACAAACGGTATCCTAAGATCGCGTGTGATCTCGTCAATCATTTCAAATCCAGTTTTCACCGACACTTAGGATGAGCCATGAGCACCCAATATCGGATTGCGTCCGGCAGAGCCTCGCTGGCGGCGGAAGTCGTCGGCAGTGGCGACCCGGTCATCTTTCTGCACGCCCGATCTTCCCGGCACGCAAGAACGAAGCCGTCATGTTGCGACTACGGTGTTGAACGGGTCGTACCATGAGTTGACCGGCGCCGCCCATCTGCCGAGCCTGGAGCGACCGGCGGAAATCACGGACCTGGTCGCGGAATTCGTCAACCGCTGCGCTGGCCGCGGGGGATAGGCCGAACCGTTACAGACACCCAGCATCGTCGCGGGAATGTCCGTTTGAGCGGGGACGAGAGACCTTCAGCAAGAGAGAACGGCACGCCCTCCCGGGAAACCGTCTCCCGCTACGTAGTCCTAGCGAAAGGAGACCGAGGCAATGTCGATGGCAACCAGCAGCGGCTCGTCAATCTTCTGGCCCTCAGCGTCACGCGCGAACACGCGCCGGGTCGTCGGCACCATGATGCCGTCAAAGTCCTGATAGTTTGACGCATAGTTTGCGCCGGTAGCGCCGCCCATGACGTCCACCGTGTAATCATGGCGCCGCAGCAGACCATCCGGGCCGAAGTACGACATCTGCTCGCGTGAATGCGTTTCGATGGAACTTGGAAACGTCACTTTCAAGCGCCGCCATTGCTCACCGTCTTCATGCCACGGCGACAACTCCTCGGTCACGACGCCAGGATACGTATAGAGAAACGGCGTGCTCAAATAAGTCCACAGTGCATAACTGCAGAAATAGGCCGCATGAAGATCGTCCCAGGGCGTCTGCTGGCTATGGCCGGCGAAGGATGAACGCGGATTGTCGCGACTCTCGAGTACGCGCCCGTCGGTCGATTCGACGGCGACGCGGCCCGGGGTAAAAATGGCGTGTCGATCGGGTGCAGTGAAAGGCCGCATTTCGACACGCTGGGCGTGCATATCGATTGCGGCGACAACGTGCCTGAAAATATCCGGCTTCTGCTTGACATGCCAGATGCCGCCTGTGATCGACATTTCGGCTTCAAGCGTTCTGAACGCATTCCAGCGCTCAAGGCCTCCATGGGCCTCAATAGCCTGCTTCAAAAGATCATTCGTCATGTCGTTTCCTTTCCTCTAGTGTTGGTCTGCTCCGGTGGCCTATCGCCTGTATCACGTATCCGACAGGCAGCGAATCATCCCCCAAACACTTCCGCCATCTGTGCATTGAAGCCGTTGACCAGGTCGTGTTCACCGGGCCCCGGGTTGCCGCGGAACAGCTTCGCACCTTCAACCAGAATCTCATCTGCATCGGTTCCGAGGACAGCGATCGTTT